>Ga0210057_1009456_pt1 | contig 11256 bp, 11 predicted proteins | sample CryGeyCG2114_010_2_FD_183968 | JGI IMG/M metagenome (GOLD analysis project Ga0210057, IMG submission 183968) | Groundwater microbial communities from aquifer - Crystal Geyser CG10_big_fil_rev_8/21/14_0.10 (SPAdes) (version 2) | ecosystem: Environmental > Aquatic > Deep subsurface > Groundwater ...
CCGGACTATACCGTCGGCTCTCGAATCAAACGAGATCATGCGTTGATGTGATCGCGGCTCGTGGGCTTGTATACCACCGATTGGGAATTCCACCCTACCCTGAAGGAGTAATCATTATAGCATTTTTTAATGCTGTTTGGGAGGGGCACAGATTTCTATTATTTCATTTTAATGACGGCAGGAAGATTCTTTTTTATTACCATTGCTTTCTTTTTTTGGTTGACTATCTGTGGACGCTTTATTTTGTGCTTTTATCAATCGATACATTCCATATCCGGCAAGGAAAATGAACACAATATCAAGCCCAGGAATACGTCGGACAAATTCGGTCACCGTTAGGGCGACTTGATTGATTTGCTTTGTCACTGCAACTTCCCCCATTTCCATAGAAAGATTGCCGGTGAGTGTAAGCACTATCATTAGAATTCCCGTTATTATAAATACCACACAGGCAATGATATTTGAGACGAAGATAGGATAGGCATTTCCTGCAATTGAAATAGTGAGTACTCTTTTCTTAAAGATTGGATTTTCAAGAAGATTTTTCTTCTGGATAAAAAATGAAGCAATATATAAGGGTGTAACCATGCCAAGGACATAGGCCATGCCAACACCAAGAGCGAGTAGTATCGATGGCGAGACGGCGCTTAACGTCATGACACCGAGAAGTACCGGTGCGCAACATGCTGAGGTGATTCCTGAAAAAATGCCAAGAGTAAACGTGGATGCGATATCATTCTTGTTTTGTTTTTGATGAAATCGAAAATTCATCGGGAGTTTTACGCCAAGAAATGAAAAAAAACCAATGATGATCATAATAAATCCACCGATGACATATGTGTAGTCGTGGAAACTAAAAAAAAGATCAGAAAGAACCTTCGCTCCCAGTACCACGGGAAGCATGACCACAAAGATTCCTGCAGAATATACCAGCGTCATCCCAATGACATGAGATTTTTCTTTGAAAACATTTCCCAGATACGCGGGAAAAAGATAGGTGATGCAACAGGGAGCAAACAGTGCAACCATCCCTGCGATAAATGCGGCAAACAGAGAGATTTGATACATGATTATTTTTTCACAACTGTTGCGGTGATTTCCGCAGTTACTTTCGGAAAATCCAGATTATCAGTTTCAATAAATATTGTTCGAGTCAGATCGCCAAGATCGGTATCATCTTTGTGAACCGCAGGATCAAAAGAAATATTTACTGTAGTTGACTCATAAGGCTTAAGCGATTCACGTTCGACAGAAGCACTTGTACATCCACAAGAGGTACTAACCTTTGTTATGTTCAGAGGTTGTGGTGTGTTGTTTGTCAGAGTAAAGGTTGTTTTTGCGATGTCGCCATATATTACTGTTCCCAAGTCTTGCGAATCGGGCTGCAACAGCACGCCAACTCGTTGCTCTCGGTATGTTTGTGTTCCTCCTTCAAGATCATAGATGGTGCTATAGCCCATCGAAGCCAATGTCTGAGTCGCTTCACGACTCATGGATCCAGAACGACAGTACAGTAAGATCGGTGTGGTTTTATCTTGAGGCAGTTTGGATTGGTTTTCCTTAAGTTGATCATACGGGATAAAAGCATCGGTGCCTGCGATATGGGTTTGTTCTGGCGTATGTACATCAAGTACAAATGTTTCAGGTATTTTTGCAAGTTCATCAAATCGATCTGGATTGACAAGCTGTATATCTGTATGTGACAAAGTATTAGCATTTTGGTCTGTACTTTGACCTTTCTGAGCATAAAAATATACCCCAATAGTAATCAAAATGGACACAACAATAATGATAATTTTATTATTCATATGATTAATTATTCACTTCTGAAACTTCTGTGACTACATTTGCTTCAGCGGTAAATGAAAGTTGTGGATTTGATTTGTCATTCGTTTCGACTATGATCTCCCTTGTGATAGCTCCGATTCCACTGGGACCATGAAACGCAGGATCAAATGTGGCGATCACCTCTGCTGTCTTTCCCGCTGGCAACGTAGCAGTATACTGGGAATTAGAATGCATGCCAAATTCGGGTGAAGTCTCCTCTCCTATTTTGACCTGAGCGGTTGTACACATGCACGAAGTTGAAATATTAAACAACTTCATCGGTTCTGTGCCCTCGTTTTTTATAGTATATGTTGTGCTCACTTTCCCATCATTTATACCGATCGTCCCCCAGTCATGATCAATTTTGCTCGTTATGATGGCTTTCACATTTGATGACGACTCAATTTTTGATGCTGTGTCGGTCAGAGTAAGTAATGCATAACTTCCTCCGATGAGAATCACTGTGCCAAGAATAAATCCTACGATTATTTTGATGTTCATATAGTATTTAAGAATTGATAAATTTCTCAGGATGTTTTTTGAACTGTTCAAAGCATCCTGATGCGCAAAAATAGTATTCATTTTTGTTTTCCTTCAGCGCATATCCAGCGGTTTTTGGGCTGATTCTCATGCCGCAGACCGGATCATGAACCAGTGGGAGAAGGTCGGTCATTTTTTGGGAAAAACCATTTGCAAGCTCATCGTCTGCATGACGTTCTATAAGTATTTCACGAAGCAAATCACTTGCTTTGATAAAGTTTTTATGTGAAAGTTTGTAGTAAACTTCTTTTCCATCTTTGCGAGTAGTTACGACATCGAGTTTTCTGAGGACCATAAGGTGCTGGCTCAGATTTGCTTGTTCAAGATCAAGCATGGTCTGAATTTCAGAGACGGTAAGTTCTCTATCTCGTAAAAGATGGATAATTTCAAGCCGTTTTTCATTGGCGAGTGCTTTGAGTAGTTGAGTATGGAGATGGAAAATAATATGATACATATTCGATAAATTGAATATAACATGACTCATCCTTGTTGTCAAGATGATATTCAATTACTGTTTAAACATAAAATAACACTCTCATATTAGAGCTGTGTAATAGATTTTGAAAAATAAAATTGATCCTTGTCCATAAGATGAAAACCAATTTATTTGATTGGTCCGCCAACAACTTTCATGTCATGATCTGCAAAAACCTTTACAATTTCTTCTTTTGTAGGTGGAGATGTCCATTTGTCTGTAACCTTAAAAAATGCTTCCATCTTTCCTGCTGGCAAATAAGACACTATCGTCTTCCCTTTTTCTGTCAACTGTAAGAAGGCGTGTTGTACATTTCTTGGAAGAAAAATTGTATCGCCTGATTTCATTTGATATTTGTCGTCACCAACTTGAAATACATACTCTCCTGCAATGACATAAAACCATTCGTCTTGGTAAGGATGAATATGCAATGGTGGTCCTCCATTTGGCGTAAGTCCGGTTTGCTCAAACACAGCTAAACCATTTTCAGTGTCAGCCCCTGAAATTTTTATGTCTAAGTTATTTAAGGTGACACCTTTCATTTTGTAGTGCTCACCAAATCGAGCTTCACCTGCCTTTACTTTGAATTCTTTTTTTGTTCTCATAAGTATCGTTAAATATTTTTTTTAATAAAAGCTTGTATTGCATAGTCTATCAAAAGTTCCTTATTTAAAAAATTTCTTTAAATACTTTTTCCAATTTGGATTTTGGGCAGAGGGGTTAGGGGTGAATTTCATTTTCAAAACTCCTAATTCCAATGTATTTTTTCGTATTCGCTTTGTTCCTGTCTGTTCTTTGGTATTGATGAGTTGCCATTACGAACAAAAAAACTTTCGTTTCCCTCATAAGTAACGAATACAGGTTTTCCGCTTTTTGAAATTTGAATCAGACAAATTTCCTTATCATCAACTTTCGGAAAAGTTACTTTGATATATTTTTCAAAATAATCTCCTAGATATTTTTTAATGACTTGTCTTAAATGTAATTCAAATCCGTCAATATTCTGTTTGGTTAATGTTTGAATGTCTTTTTCAAGCCCCAAAGCATTGCCATCATCATCAACGCCAATTATAAGAGTTCCACCCTCGGTATTCAAAAAGGCAGAAATTGTTTTGGCGACAACATACTCCAGTTTTTTATTGACAATATTTTCTTTTAAATCAAAACGCAAAGTTGATTTTATTTCTAATGTTTCATTTTCTCCGCCTATAATCAACTCCTTAACTTTGTCTTCTTTTTTATCTTCTTTATGTTTTAGTTCAATTCTCTTTTTCAGCTCATTAAAAATTGAGTTTGCTCTTTTTTCCAAAAAGACAAGATAATCATCACTCATTACGCCAAAATTATCTAAGTTATCAATTAGATGTGATTTTATAGAGATTGGTAATTCTTCGTTTTCGTCTAGGAAATCTTGAATATAAATTGAAGGAGCTTTAGCTTTTATTTTTCTCTTGTTTAAATCGGCACTAACCAAAGTGATATTAACAAGGCTGTTTTCATTGCCAATATTATTTTTTCTTAAATATGCTTTTGGAAAAAAGTGATGATAGTTTTTGCTGTTTGCAACTTTTAACCAAGAATTATCCAAAATCACTTTTCCGTTATCTTGAAAATCCTTTGGCTCGTGATAAGCAAGTAAGCACAAAATAGCTTTACAATAACTACTTCCCGCACTAAAACCTGTTTCAATTAAATCTTTCGGAGAACTCAAATAAACTTTCACATCTTCGTAGTTTGGTCTGTTGCTTTTTAGTATTTCATCAATTCTTTTTATATCCTGTGCTAATTTAGATTCTGTTGAACTTGAATAACGGAACGACAAAGACATTCTCCAAAAAAATTCTTCCAAAAATTTAATCTGTTCGCCTTTTGGTTTTTCTTTTTGGAAGTAAAAGAAATATGCAAATGGAACTAGAAGCGAATCGTAGGGTAAAATTGCCGAAACAGGAATACGATAAACAGAACGGAAATAATCCACGCTTTCTTTTAGAGCAGAAATAACATCGTCCCAAATATCAATTATTGCTTGCTTATCAAGTTGTAAAATTACTTTTCTTTTACATTCTTTATTTTTGCTTAAAATAAGAGATATAACGCTTAAGATTACTGAACTTGAAATTGTGTCGTATTTTCTTTCTTCTAATTCTTTCAGTAATTTTTGAAACTTATCTTCCATGTCAAAATCTTGTTCTTCGTCATAAGTTTTGGCAGACATGATTTCAAAAAGCGTTAATGTTTGTCCGCCAGTATTTATTCTTGTAAATACTTCAATGGCTGAATCAATATCCTCTTTACGCAAAACGATTGTTGAAAAATCATAAGTTGTAAAGGTCTCTTTGTACTCTTGTATTTTATCAATTTCTTCATTTGAGTAAATTTCTCTTAATTCACCATATTTCGCACTTAGGAGTTTGTGGAGAGTAATATGCTTGCTTTTAGGATCTTCTGAAATGACAATTTGGTTGTCGTTGTTTTCAACATCTCCATCTAAATCAACATAAATTTTGGAATAGTCTGTAATTTTCTTTTCACCCTCTTTTTGAATTTTTGCACCCAAAAAAGCGGCATAAAGGGATGTAATTCTCTGTTGTCCGTCTAAAACATATTGAACCTTAATATCATCGGGAATTGCTGGCAATTCAAGATTTCCAATATTCTTTATGTCGTTTAGTCTTTCATTAGTTTCCCACAAAATAAAAGTTCCGATAGGATAACCTTTTAAAATACTATCTAATAATTTTGCAGTTTTATCCAAACTCCAAACAAAGTTACGCTGAAATTTAGGGACTTTGATTTGCCCTTTTTGAATTTCAGATATTAAATCTGTATATTTTTTTGAATCGGGTTTTGGTTGTTTGCTCATAGTATTCCTCATTTATAAATTAAAAGTTGTAATCATTATATAAGTTTTGTTTTTTTAAATAAATCGTTTTCGGAGCTCCGCCATTTAGACGGGATAAACTCCGCGGAGAAAACACAATTATCCCCCTCATTAAAAAAAACACTCCGGCTCATCTATTTTTCTTAAATTCTTAAATTTAACAGCGCTATTAAATCCCCGATGCGTAAGCTCGTGGGATGGAGGCGCTCCCCGCTTCGATAGTTGCGGGGCAAACAGCTACGCTGTTTGATTGATAAGAAACCCCGAGCGTAAGCTCGTGGGTAGTTTCATTTGATTTTAAATACATAGCTTTATAAAAATTGATTGATATTATCTAAAATTTTCTTACTTTCTGGATCGAGTTTATTCATCTCTTTCCCACCTCCGCCAAAGCTACGGACGGGCAGGCAAAATCTCTTTCGACTCTCTCAAAATCACCTTAACATTATTTTAATTGCTTTTGATTAAATCTTGCCAACTCCTCGCGCACCTCTGTGAGATTTTATGGGATAGCCGACGGAAATAATCGCATCAAGATTATAAATCCTAACCGGTCGATTGACGCTTCTTTCACCCTCTTTTTGAACTACCGAGGATTCCTCGGTAGTTCGTTTTTCGTCTATTTCTCCTTCTAAATAGACATTTTTCAAGTGCAAGCTTATGTTATCCATGCTACAATTAAAAAGCTCAGCCATCTGCTTTTGGCTTAACCAAACCGTCTCATCTTGTATCTTAACCTCAATCTTCGTTTGCCCGTCTGCAGTGTTATAAATAATTATTTTGTTATTTTATTCAGTCATACTATTTTTTAAACGGCGATACTCCCCTATTTTACTACAGATATTTGTAGCGGAATATGGGTGATCCGCCAGTCGGCGGAGTGAGTTCAAAAAAATGTTTTTCGTTCTTATATGTTTGATAGGCTTTCCTCAATTTAATCCCCTTTAAAAAACCATACCCTCTCATTAGAGCTGTGTAATAGATTCTGAAAACCAAAATTGATCCCTGTTCTTAACATGAAAACCAATTTATTTGATTGGTCCGCCAACAACTTTCATGTCATGGTCTGCAAAAACGGCGTGTTGTACATTTCTTGGAAGAAAAATGGTGTCGCCTGATTTCATTTGCAATGACGTAAAACCATTCGTCTTGGTAAGGATGAATATGCAATGGTGGTCCTCCATTTGGTGTTAGCTTCTTTTAAGGTCAATTCCTCGATGCTTGCGTCGTCATCCCGACCCCCCGTAACGGGGATGGAGGGATCCCTCGACTTTGGGACGACAGAAACCGACCCTTGGGTCGGAGTGTCATTTTAATAAAAGTTTGTATTGTATAGTTTAGTCTATCAAAAGTTCCTTATTTTCAAGAAAAATATTTTTTGAATTGCGTATAACGTTAGGGATATGATAAGTTGCGACCGCAGGGAGCAATTTGGGTGGAGATGTCTGCAAGACTTCGTAACCTCATATCCCTTGTTATATTCCCCATAGGGCTGAAATTTAGTGCAACGTCCCGAAGGGAAATTTCAGAGTATTATTTTTGCCCCGTTCTAATCAAATTCATTATTAAATTCAATTAAATTATCTGAAGAAATAAATTTCTTTGGGTATCCATCTAATCCCATATCGTTTGTTGGTTCAGAAAAATAAATTAGCTTCTTTAATGCAAGAGCATAGCCCAATTCTATTTTACAACTTGTTCCCTTATATCCCTCAGGTAAAATAAAATAGACCGCATCAGCTTCTTCAATTGCTCTGTAATGATCCCATGCTAATTTATTTTTTTCTTCAATTGTTAAAGCAACATCTTTATCTTCAGAACTATAATCTAAATTTGGAAATAGCGGTGTATATCCCAAATTTTCTAATTCTTTCATAATTGCTTTAACTATACTACGAAATTTCATACTTGAACCAATAACGATTTTCTTACTCATAATTTAATTGAATTTATAGGTTATTAAAAAGTTTTCTATCTTAGAGCCTGTTTGAAAAGTCTCCTCCTTTGGAAGGAGGAGTACCAGGTACCGTACGGTACCTGGGGAGGTGGTTATTATCAACCACCCCGCCCTCCGAATCGGAGGACACCCCTCCTTGAAAAGGAGGGGAATTCTATACTTTCCAAACAGGCTCTTAGGGGCAAAAATAATATTGAATATAACGTTTAGTTGTATCAGGAGTTTTTGGACTCCTTCCTTATTATTATCTTTAAGGCAAATTTCTGTAACCTGATACAACTTGTTATGTGATGTATTTTGCCGGTTTTTTTAGTACATGTCCCAATCTTGAAAATTTTCCGAAAAACCGATGACAATTTCTATTTCGTTGGGTGTATGGGCAGGGTCAAGTAAATAAACTGTCAATCTCAAATGGCCTTCCACTACAACAAGATCGGACGAGAGATTTTTGGCGATTAAAATTGGCTCAGGGAATTTTACCCCCTCTTTTAAAGCAGTTAAGGCATCCCAAAATTTCTGATTACTTTGGCCAAAAATCTCAGTACCTTTTTTAATACTCACAGCGCCGTCTTTGACTAAACGAGTGCCATTTGAAAGTTCGATCCAATAATCATAATCAATATACTTGACCTTCATCAGATCATCCTTTGTAAGCACCGCTCTTTTCCATGAAACGTTTTTCGGAAAATTATCGAAGAGATGACCGTCATCATCAGAACCTCCAAATGATTGACGCAACTTTAGCCTGAGATCATTTTCGTTTTGATCTTTAAAGTTTGGATTATCGATAATCTTTCTATCAACGCCAAATTTGTCCATAATTTGTTGCATTTCGTCGGCAAAACGAAAAGATCCCATTTGTTGCATTATGAACATATGGGTCATCTTTTCTTCTGATATGTCTTTAAGAATTTGCATAGTTTTTTGCATAGTTTTTAGTATAAAGATAGGCAAAATATTTTACATAACTCCTTTTTATCCATACTTTATAACTCTATATATCGTTGATTTGTATATTATGCAAACCTTTGATGCGCTCAAGGCATGCAAGAAATGCTCGACAAGACTGACAGAATTTTGCGGTTGCGTAATTGCAGTTTCCAAACTCGTAAAGCATATTTATTGTACATAAAGGAGTATATCAGTTTTTCCAAACTACATGATCTTAAAGAAGGGCAAAAGTCCGTTGTAAATGTTGCTTTAAACCTGAAGTTTTGCTTTCCTCAAAGTCATGGCGTTTATCACCACAATCACGCTTGACATGCTCATCAGGAGTGCCCCCACAGCTCAAAACAAGTTCTCTACCACCTTACGGTACAACTTAAATTTTCTAACTATTTTTTTGCTTCAGGTAGTATAATAAAGTTATGACAAAGAAAACTACAATGATGGATATTTTTAAAAACCCTAAGTTCAGAGGGAAACATATTGTACTTATAGGGGGAAAAGTGTTTACAGCAAAAACTGGTGAGGGTGCCGGAGAAATTTTACAAAAAGTAAGAATAAAATATCCAAACCAGACCCCAGAAATCGCTTACCTTCCTAAAGCTCAATCCTTAATATTATGGATGTAAAGTTTGACTATGAATTTGGTGGGAAAAGTTATTTCGGTAAAATTTTTCGTCCGGTAGCCAAAGTTTCATTTAAATCAGAAATTAAAGATTTATGGTCTGATGTCTGGATGATTGTTGATACAGGTGCCGATTTTACAATTTTACCCAGATATGTTTCAAATGACTTAGGAATCTCTCTAGAAAGAGATTGCATTTTAGATACAACCGTAGGTGTCGGGGGGGAGCAAAAAATATATCTTTACAAACAAAAAATAAGAGTAAAAATTGGAGATTTTCTAAGAGAAATACCACTTGCTTTTTTTGACAGCGATGAAGTCCCACCGCTTCTTGGAAGACTTGGATTTATGGAAACATTTGATGTAGAATTTTTGAGTTTAAAATCTCACAAAACAATATTTAAAAACATTAAAAGTTCTTTATAGGCTTCAAACCCCTAACTTTGCTTTTCGCAGGCTCATTGCATTAATCACTACTATGACTGAAGACATACTCATCAGAAGTGCCCCCACAGCCAGAGTTAGTCTGAATCCAAAAGGTATGAATAACCCCGCAGCTACGGGAATAGCAAGTACATTGTATCCTACTGCCCAAAACAGGTTTTCTACCATTTTGCGATACACTTTTCTTGACAAGACAATAAGGCGGACAATATGTTGTGGGTTACTTTGAGTGAGCACGATATCTCCAGCTTCAACCGCTACGTCTGTGCCTGCACCAATTGCGACTCCAGCATTGGCCTGAGTGAGTGCTGGGGCATCATTGACCCCGTCTCCCGCCATGAGCACCACATTACCCTTGTCTTGTAATTCCTTTATATGTTTATATTTATCTTCAGGAAGAACTTCTGCAAAGACCATATCTATGCCAAGCTGCTTGGCAATAGGAGCTGCAGCAGCTTTCGTGTCGCCGGTAAGCATTGCAACTTTAATACCAAGTGAATGAAGTTCCTCTACTGCTTGTTTTGATTCTTCTTTCATTTGATCACTCAAACCGAGAATGCCGAGAATTTTTTGTTCACTGGAAATAAATACGGGGGTTTTGCCATCTGCATTAAAGGTGTCAATAATATGTTGAGCATCTGGGGTCATTACGTTTTTTTTAACCATCAATCGCTGGTTGCCGACAAAGTACATACTTCCCTTGACCATACCTTCCATACCCATACCTGCTACGTTTTTGATGCTACTTGCTTCTTCAAAATTAAGTCCTTTTTCTTTCATGTATGACACGATCGCTGTTCCGATGACATGGGAAGATTGGCTTTCGATACTTCCTGCAATAGACAAAAGTGTTTCTTTATTTCCATCCAATACTTCAATGTCAGTAACGCCGAAATCTCCCTGAGTAAGTGTCCCTGTTTTATCAAAAACCACGTAATCAACACTTTTAACTACTTCGATCTTGCCCATATCTTTGATAAAAATACCATTATTGACGGCAAGCTTTGTAGCAATAGTCGACACCGTTGGAATGGCAAGGCCCAAGGCATGAGGACAGGCAATGACCAAGACGGTGATCGCCAGAGTAGCGGCAAAAACAATTGGTTGCCCGAGGATAGCTGACCAGATAAATAAGGCAGCAATAGAAACAGAAAGAGCCGAGAAAGTCAACCATTTGGCGGCGCGGTCTGCAAGTTTTTGGACTGAAGGTTTCGTTTTTTTGGCAGAAGCGATTAATAATTGAATTTGACCAATGGTTGAAGATTCCCCAACGCGTAACAGCCTGATCTCAACCGAACCGTCAAGATTGATTGCGCCAGCAACTACCTGGGATCCAACAATTTTTTCTACTGGCTTTGATTCCCCAGTAATATGAGACTCATTAAAATTACCACTGCCTTTGATAATCTCGCCATCTGCCGGAGCTTTTTCTCCCGCTTTCACAACCACAATATCGCCTTCTTTCAGTGTTGCAAGCTCAACGTCTTTCATGTTATCTCCCATTTTTAAATGTGCGAGTTTTGGAAGTAACTTTGCAACTTCTTGTAACGCATCGCCTGCGG
>Ga0210057_1009457_pt1 | contig 11256 bp, 17 predicted proteins | sample CryGeyCG2114_010_2_FD_183968 | JGI IMG/M metagenome (GOLD analysis project Ga0210057, IMG submission 183968) | Groundwater microbial communities from aquifer - Crystal Geyser CG10_big_fil_rev_8/21/14_0.10 (SPAdes) (version 2) | ecosystem: Environmental > Aquatic > Deep subsurface > Groundwater ...
TAATCATAACTCTTTTGTCAGTTGCAGTTTTGTGTATTGGCACAGGCGTTAAAGCTGTGACAATTCAAGATTTGTTGCAACAAATTGCTCAACTACAAGCTCAACTGCAAGCAATGTTGGCGCAACAAAATGGTACTCAATCTTGGTGCCACACGTTTAGTAATAATTTAAGAATTGGCGATAATTCGCAGGAAATTAATGATTTGAGAACCGCTTTATATAATGACGGAGAGCATTTGCCAATAGCAGGCGGTGGAAATTACACTAATTTTGACGAAGATGTTGCTTCTGCTGTTGTCGCATTTCAGGAAAAATATGCGTCAGAAATTTTAGCTCCTTATGGTTTAAAACATGGCACAGGATTTGTTGGAACAACAACAAGGAAAAAACTTAATGTGCTTTACGGTTGCAATACAACTCCGACGCCACCACCAACCCAACCATCAATTACTTTGGATCAACTTAAGAATATATATGTGGATTATGCTTACGGCGGTCAGCTAAATAGCGGACAATATTTATCTAGCGTTATTCATTGCACCACGAACACATGCATGAACGGCCTTAAACTTTATCTCGGGCTAGACACCACCACAGCAAAATTCGGCGATTTCAATAACGATGGTACGCAAGATGCTGTAGTTGGTATTCGATACGGCTATGTTTCCGCGAATGATGACATAACTACTGCGCCGTTAGATGCTAAAACAGAATTTTTGGCTTTGGCCCAAATGGTAAATGGTCAGCCAAAAATTATAGATAAACTTTATGGCCCAACCGATATTTTCGGTTTTTGGGAACGTATAAACAGCATTGCTGTTAACAACGGGCAACTTACGGTAGATGTGACAGAACTCGTTAATTACAGCGACGCTACCGGCCAACATGAAATAAGAAGAATTTATCAAATTAACATTGTTAATAATAAATTCCAAATTATAAGTGTTTCTCAGTATAGTGTTGGTTAATTAGAACTATCGCTAAAAAAAATTCGGGCGGGCGGCGAGGGCGCAAAAAATTTCCTTTTACCCCACACCCCAAAAGAATTTTTTGCGCCCGAGCCGACAAGTTTGTATTTCTGCCCCGCCGCCCTTCTGGGCGGCGGGGCAATTGTTTTTCTCACGAATTTTTGATAAAGTAAGTTCGAGCAGAATATTCGCAGGAAAATAGCTGTGGAATTTCCGATGGACAGGGACAAAAAGTCGGGCAGAAGCTTGGCGGAGTTGAAAAAAATCTACGATGAATTTTCGAATTTTGGTTTTGTCCTAGATGTCCAGCACGCCTACGAAAACGACCCGACTGGAAAACTAGCGATTGAGGCTGCCGAAATGATGGGATCTCGTCTGCGGCATCTGCATGTAAGCGGGCAGAAACAACGACCGGAAGGATTGTCTCGCCACTCGTTTTTGTACGAAGCGGACAATCGCGAAGAGATATTGCGTGTTCTGGCGCATCCTTTTCTGGTGTCCGTTTGTAACGGAACTGAGTCAAACGACGCAAAAAGGGCCAAAGGAAATCAAAACCCAAGGCTCTTCTTTTTTTGCATAAATTCTGGTAAGATTAAATAATATAAATTAAATAAATTTATGGCAAACTTAATAAAGGCTTCAAAAAAATTTATAATATACGAAGATGAACTTTTATATGTTTGTTTAGCAAAATTTTCAATCACTGTTGGACACACCATTGTTGCTTTTAAACAAGATATTTCCGATTTAAGCAAACTGCCGGACAGAGATTACGACTATTTAATGGATACGGTTTTTGCTACACGAAATGCTTTAATGAAAACGTTAAAAGTTAAAAAAGTTTATTTAGTTTATATGGATGAAACAAAACATGTTCATTGGCATTTAATTCCAAGATATAAAGAAAAAGGATTTGATGTTTTTAAAAATGCGCCAGAAGTTTCAAAAGATTTTTCATTGGCCGATAAAATCAAAAAAAATTTAGTGTTTATTCGCGACGAACGTTTTTAATATATGCCGGAGTAGCTCAGCGGCAGAGCAATTCTTTCGTAAAGAATAGGCCGTGGGTTCAAATCCCACCTCCGGCTCAAAATATGATATAGTAAATAATATGTCTGATATTTCAAATAAAATTGAAGAGTTAAAAGAAAGGCTCCACGTTTTGGTGGAGCGGCTTTGATATTGAAAATAAAGAAAAAGAAATAAAAAAGTTAGAAAAAGAAACAGAAAATCCTAATTTTTGGAAAAACAATGAGGAGGCTGTAAAAATAAGCCAAAGAATTTCAGAATTGAAAGAAGAAGTTGAAAATGTTGAAAAAGCAAAAAAAAGTTTAGACGAAAAAGAAATTGAAAAGTTAGAATTCAAAACTTTTTTATCGGGCAAGTATGACAAAAATAATGCAATATTAGAAATATTTTCCGGCGCGGGCGGACAAGATTCACAAGACTGGGCAACAATGCTGTTACGAATGTATGAAAGATATTGCGTAAAAAAAGGTTTTAAAACAGCAATTTTACAGCAGTCGTTTGGAGAGGGCGGCGGGCCTGAAGGAAGAATTGGAATAAAATCTGTGACAGTTGAAATAAAAGGAAATTTTGCTTATGGTTATTTGAAAAAAGAATCGGGAGTACACCGGTTGGTAAGAATTTCTCCATTTAACGCCCAAAAATTGCGGCAAACTTCATTTGCGCTTGTTGAAGTAATGCCTGAAATAAACCCCGTTAGAGACTTCGTCTCTAACGGGGTAAAGCCCGACGATTTAAAAATTGACACATTTAAGGCAGGCGGACCGGGCGGGCAATATGTCAACAAAACCGAATCAGCCATAAGAATAACCCATATTCCCACAGGAATTGTTGTTTCTTCACAGTCAGAAAGATTACAGGGAAAGAATAAAGAAAATGCAATGAAAGTTTTATACGCTAAATTATATAAATTGAAAGAAGAAGGGAGAAAAAAAGAATTAAAAAAAATAAAGGGCGAGCAGGTTTCAGCAAGTTGGGGCAACCAAATAAGGTCTTATGTTCTGCATCCTTATAAAATGGTAAAAGATTTAAGAACCCAATATGAAACATCTGACACAGAAGGAGTTTTAGACGGAAATTTAGACGAATTTATCGAGGCAGAGCTAAAAATATAATTATGAATAATTACGAAGAATTTTTAAAAAGGTTTAAATTATTGGCGAGCAAAAACCAAAATATTGTGATAAATACTTTATCTAATATTTTTACGATGCGATTGATCGGGAATAAAACCCATGGCGATTTAGCAGAAATTGGCATTGCCGAGTTTATTAAGCAATTTATGTATGATTATGATAGTATCCATGTTGGTAAGGATTTATTTAGAGCGAAAGAACATGAGGAAGATATTATGATTATTAATGAAATCACAAAAGAAAAATTTCCGATAAGTTTAAAAGCTTATGGAAATGGGCCGCTTCAACTCTCAACAGACAATGATCAAAAAATGTTTCCGTTTCTTGAAAAACAGGGCAAGGATATAAAAGACAAAAATAAAATTAAAACGATTTTTGAATCAGGGGAATTTGTTGACTTTGGCACTATAAATGTCATGCCTCTTATCTATGATGAGAAAGAGCAAAAATGTAACATATTGATTTTTGATCATAAAAAGGCAACGAAAGAAACAGAAAGAATAATTTATGTTGGGAAGGATCAAAAATTTGATTCGCAAAGAGGAAAAATTGTTACTGGGAAAGGCAGATCACATCCAATTTTTATGTTTATAGACGGTAGCGGAAATTATATTTGTGAGGTAAGGTACGGTGGAGCATCAGCTAACGCTTTGCAAAGAGGTCTTTGGACGCACACTAAAAATGCTGTTTCTTATTTTGATTCTTTAACCAATGGTTGGATAAAATATTCTCACAATAAAATGTTGGTGAAATTATTTAGTTTAGCATTAAACAGCACAGAGGACGGTCATAAATCAGCAAATGAAATTTTGCAAAAAGATATTGATAAATTAAAAAATAATTTTAACAAATGACAAATCAACAATTGAGTCGACAATTAAATATTTACGGAAAAACAATTTTACCAACCCCGAAAACAGAGGGAATAAAATACGCCGGTTCAAAATTGAAAATTTTGCCTTATATTGTAGAAATTTTAAACGAGTTAGACGGAGTAAAAAACATTTTAGATGGCTTTAGTGGATCTACTCGTGTTTCTCAGGTATTTGCAAAATTGGGATATAATACAACATCAAGCGATATTTCCGCTTGGTCTGAAGTTTTTGCAAATTGTTATTTGTTGTCAAAAAAACCAGACAAATTTTATCAGGAAATTATAAATAATTTAAATAATCTAAAAGGCTATGCCGGTTGGTATACAGAAAATTATGGAGCGAAAGAGGCGAAGAAAAAACGCCCGTTTCAAGAAAAAAATACTAAAAAACTTGACGCAATTCGTGACGAAATTGAAAAATTAAATTTAAATTGGGTTGATAAATGTGTGATTTTAACAAGTTTAATTTATGCGTTAGATTCTGTTGATAGCACACTTGGACATTATGTATCCTATTTGTCAAAATGGTCGCCTCGTTCCTATAAGGATTTATTTCTAAAATTACCGAAACGTTTTGAAAACGTTGGGGAGAATAAAGTCATTAGGGAAGATATTTTTGACACAATATCAAAAAATAAATTTGATTTTGTCTATTTTGATCCGCCCTATGGTTCAAATAATGAAAAAATGCCGCCAAGCAGAGTTCGTTATGCTTCGTATTATCATATTTGGACAACAATTATAAAAAATGATAAGCCCAAAATTTTTGGCGCCGCAAATCGCAGAGAAGATAGCAGGGATTTGGTTTCTAGTTCTGTTTTTGAGGAATTTAGAAGAGATGAAAATGGAAATTTTATCGCTATGCGGGCGTTAAGAAAATTAATTCAACAAACAAATTCAAAATACATTTTATTATCTTATAGTTCTGGGGGTAGAGCCACAAAACAAGAATTAAACGACATAATTGCTGAATTTGGAAAATTACTTAAATTAGTTGAAATTGATTACAAAAAAAATGTAATGGGCAATATGAGGTGGACAAATGAATGGATAAATAGTGACGGAAAGCATCGCGAATTTTTGTTTCTAATGGAAAAAATATAATATGATAAAATTTGAAAATGTTACAAAAATATTTCCCGATGAAACGGTTGTTTTACAGGATGTTTCTTTTGAAATAAAAGAGGGCGAGTTTGTTTCTATTGTGGGAAAATCGGGAGCAGGAAAGACAATTTTGGTGCGCCTGATTTTAGGACTGGAAACGCCAACTTCAGGACAGGTTTTTTTTCAAGGAAAAAATATTGCTGAAATTGATTCTTTTGAAATGCAAAAAATAAGAAGAAGAGTAGGGGGTATTTATCAGGATTATAAATTGTTGCCCAACAAAACCGTTTACGAAAATGTGGCATATATAATGGAAGTTGAAGGAAAAGAAAAAGAAGAAATAGAATGCGAAGTTCCAAAAGTTCTTGAAATTATTGGTTTAAAAGATAAGGTTGATAATTTTCCAAAAGAACTTTCCGGCGGAGAACAGCAACGGCTGGCAATTGCCAGAGCTTTAATTAACCATCCAGATATTATAGTTGCCGATGAACCAACCGGAAACCTTGACCCGTATAATACTTATGAAGTTATTTCGCTTTTAGAAAAAGTAAACAAAGCCGGAAAAACAGTTGTTTTATCAACGCATGACAGGGAAATAATTAATAAATTGGGCAAAAGAGTTATAACAATTGAAAATGGAAAAATAATGCGAGACGAAAAAGAAGGCAGATTTATAATTTAGGAATTATATCGCAGAAATGAAAATATTTTCATTTCTGCTTAAATTATGTTTACAAGCTTTAAAAGAATTTTTAATTTTGCGCTTCAGGATTTTAGCAGAAATAAAGGCATTTCTATTGCCGCAATTTTTGTTTTGGTTGTGACTATAATGATTGTGACCGGGCTTTTCTTTTTTCACGGCCTTTCGCAGTTTTTAATTTCAGAAATTCAGGACAGAATTGATATCACGGCATATTTTAAAGACGACGTAGAAGAGCAAAATATTTTAACCGTCAGAGATGAAATTTTAAAAATGTCGCCAAACATAAAAAGCGTTGAGTATGTTTCAAAAGACCAGGCAATGCAGGTTTTTAATGAAAAACACAAAGATAACGCGGTTCTTGCCAGAGCGCTGGAAGAAGTGGGCACCAACCCGTTTTTGCCTTCTTTAAATATTACAACCAATGGAGACCCCGTCCAATACGCCGAAGTTTCAAATGTTTTGCAGACTGCCAATTTCAGCAAATTTATAGAAAAGGTTGACTTTTCGCAAAAAAAAGCTACAATAGAAAAGGTTTTTTCAATTACATCAAACATCAATAGTTTTGGAATTGCTCTTTCAATAATACTTGTTATTCTGGCAATGCTGGTTGTTTTTAATACCATAAAGCTTGCCGTAGACAGCTCAAAAGAAGAAATTAGCACAATGAGAATTGTGGGGGCGTCAGATTGGTTTGTGCGGGGGCCGTTTATTATTCAGGGAGCAATTTATGGATTTATAGCCTGCATAATTTCTTTGTTGATTTCGGGTATTTTTGCTTATTTTTTGTCTCCTAAAATAGGGGTAATATTGCCGGGATTTAGCGCCTTCGGTTATTTTTTGTCTAATATTTGGATTTTAATTTTGATACAATTAATTTTTGGAATAGGAGTGGGCGTAATTTCAAGTTTTATTGTTGTGAAAAAATATTTGGATGTATAATTATTCCGGGATCATCTAATGGTAGGATACATGCCTCTGGAGCATGGAATCTTGGTTCGAGTCCAAGTCCCGGAACAATTTTTAAATGATATTTAACGGCTCACCACTAAAAGTGCTGAGCCGTTTCAAGTTGAATTTCGCCCCAAAAAGTAGTAGATTGAAGTAATATGAAAATAAAAGATTTGCCGAAAATTGAAAGGCCAAGGGAAAAATTGGTTGCAAAAGGCGCAGAAAACTTGAAAGATAAAGAACTTTTGGCAATTTTGCTTGGAACAGGCACAGAAGGGAAAAATGTAATAGAGGTGGCAAAACAAATTTTAGGAAAATATCCTATAAAGAAATTTCTGCAATTAAAATACGAAGATTTATTAAAAATAAAGGGCATAAATTCAGCCAAGGCCTGCACAATTCTGGCCAGTCAAGAATTTGGCCCACAACCATCCGTCGGGGGATAATGAGCCGTCAGAAGATGACATAATAATTACAAAAAGAATAATTGAAGCCGGTAAAATAATGGGCGTGGAAGTTTTAGACCACGTTATAATTGCCAAAGGCAAGACACCATATAGCTTCAAAGAAAACAAGTTGATATAGCGTTTGCTATTGACATAGGTGTATGATGTACGCTATTATGTACATGTAGGTCGAAAATATTAAAAAATAAAGGTGGGACATGAATACAAAAACAACCTTGCCCATTTCAGAGGCAAGAAAAAAAATATTTAAAATAGCAGAGGAAGTGCAAAAGCCATCAAATTATTATACTCTGACCGAAAACGGCAGGGCAAAAGCAGTCATTATGTCTGCCGATGATTTTGAATCTTTGATGGAAGATTTGGAAATTTTAAGCAATCCCAAAATAATGGCAAGCATAAAAGAAGCAGAAGAGGAATTAAAAAGGGGCGAGTATGTAACCTTAGACGAGCTGATGAAAGAATATGGATATACAGATTCTGATTTAGGGGCACATATGGTTAGAGAAAAACCAAAAAAATCTTATGGAGCTAAAAAAACCAAAGGGCACGCTAAACAGAAAAACGATAAACGCAAAAGATAATGTACGACAAGTATATAATTCATATTCCGCATAAGGCAAGAAAATCTTTTAAAAAAATCCCACAGCCATGGCATAAAAGGATTTTTGTTGCTTTAAAAAGTTTAGAATTGAACCCTTTTATTGGAAATCAGATGCATGGAGATATGGCAGATAAAAGAAAAATCATAATTTGGCCATACAGAATAATCTATGGAGTGAATCGAGAGAAAAGTATTATCGAGATTTTTGAAATAGAACATAGGGGGAATACTTCGTATGATTAAAAAACAAAAACTTCAAGAAAAAATAGTATAGAAATATGGCAAAAGAAGTTGAAAAATTACAAAAGGAAATTGAACGGCTGAAAAAGGAATTAAAGAAAAAGAAAAAATACGGTTTAGTTTGGGAAGAAAAACCCGAAGAGGTTGTTGAAATGTGCAAAGAAAAATTGCCAGTACTAAAAGAAGTAAAAAGCAAGGAAATAATCACGGATAAAAATAAGCCGATGAATTTACTGATTGAGGGCGACAACTATCATGTGCTTTCAGTTTTAAATTACACGCATAAAGGAAAAATTGATGTAATTTATATTGATCCACCGTATAACCGCGGTTCAAGCGATTTTAAATATAATGATAAATTCGTTGACAGAGAAGATGGTTACAAACACTCGAAGTGGCTTAATTTTATGAGAAATAGGTTGACTTTGGCGAAAGCAGTATTGAAAAATACTGGTGTAATTTTTATTTCGATAGATGAAAATGAATTTGCACAGTTGAAAATTCTTTTAGATGAAATTTTCGAAGAAAATAATTTTTTGGGTAATTTGATATGGAAAAGAAGGGGCGGCATAGGAAGTTTCGCCGAAAAATATTTAACCCATAACCATGAATAGGAAGTCTTTAAGATATTTTTTTGATAATAAATATTCAAAAAAAATAAAAAAAATATGGCTACCAGGCAAGGCTACTTGGCTTGTTGGTAAAGAAGGGATCGAAAAATTTTACAAAAAGGGATTGATAAAGGTTTTTAAGGAGAAAAAAGGAAATTCATTGGGGATTAAAAATTATTTATATGATTCAGATGGAAAAATTAACGGAACAATTTTAAAAAGCATTCTTAATGACAACGATGTTTATATTGGTATGAATACCGAAGGAACAAGCCAAATAAAAAACATATTATATCCTAAAGATTTTAGTGATATGAAACCAAAACCAGTTTCTTTGATTAAATTTTTACTTAGTAGGCGAGTCGAGAACGACTCTATAATTTTAGATTTTTTTGCGGGCACGGGTACAACAGGACAAGCCGTATTAGAGCTTAACAAAGAAGATGGTGGTAACCGAAAGTTCATACTTTGTACTAATGACGAAGGTAAGATTTGTACCGATGTTTGCCATCCTAGAATAAAAAGTATAATTTCGGGATACAAAAATATTAAAGGCGAAAAGGTGAAGGGTTTAGGCGGAAATTTAAAGTATTTTAAGACGGAGTTCGTTGATTTTGAACAGCCAACAGATAAAAATAAAATGAAACTTACGCAAGAGGCAATTGAAATGCTCTGTGTAAAAGAAGAAACCTTTGAAAAGGTTTTGGACCAAAAGAATTTTAAGATTTTTAAAAACTCCGAACATTATACTGGAATAATTTTTGACCAGTTAGCAATTCCGGCATTCAAGGAAAAAATAAAAGATATAAAAGGAAAATTTAGTGTTTACATTTTTTCTTTGGGCGACGAAACATTTTACGAGGAATTTGAAGACATAAAACAAAAAGTAAAATTATCTCCAATACCCGAAGCAATCCTGCGAGTGTATAGAAGAATTTTTAAGTAAAAATATGAATAGGATACCAGTATCATCATCAAATATTTGTTCAATTGGTTATGACCCGCAATCAGCTACTTTGAAGGTGGAATTCACATCGGCTGAAATTTACCAATATTTTGACGTGCCAGAACATCTTTATAATGGTTTGATGGGAGCATCTTCAAAAGGTCAGTTTTTGAATGATTATATTAAATATAATTACCGATACCAAAAAGTCAGGTAGTTTTTATGTTTAAACCGAAAACAAAATTAATTGAAAAAATAGCCGAAGAAAAACAGGAAGTCATAAAACAACTTGAAAGTATTTTTGATAAGAAAACCCGTGTTTATATAGATTATGCTAATGTTAGACCTTGGAGTATAAAATTGGGATGGCATATAGATTTAGCAAGATTGAAAGCATTTTTATGTTCATTCGATAACATCGAGTCAGTGAATTTCTATAATGGATATTTGGCTGGCGACGAAAGATCGGAAAGAGAAAAAACTTTGGCAGAAAATTGTAAATATATTCTTAGAACAAAGCCGGTTAAAAAGATGTTGAAATAGGTGTTGATATGCTTTTAGATTGTGAAAGGAATATTGCAGAAAAATTTGTTTTATGGAGTGGAGATAGTGACTTTGCAGATCCTATTAAAAAATTATTGGCTACTGGCAGGAAAGTTTTTTTATTTGCAACCGCCAGGAAAGTTTCAAAGGAACTTTCCGCACTAACAAATGAAGGGCTTATTATATTTGATATCCAAAAAATAAATACGTTTATTTGCTGGAGAGATGAATTGGATGGTGTTAAATCTTTAGAAAGCAAAGAGGACTCCAATAAAGGGGCCCTCAAGCAATAGAATTCATGATCTTTTGGATCGATTTAAGTATAGCACATGTCAATATTAAAAGTCAATTAACCTGTGGATAACTTATAACTTACACTATGCAATTAAAAACTTATCAAGAAAATGCGATTGAAGATTTATTGGAGAAAGCCAAAAAGCTTTTGGCTTATTCGGGTGGCGTGGCAATGGTCTTAAATTTGTGAGGCGCGTTGTCGCCGAAAATCCTGTCAGTTTGTTTTTTAGAAGCGGTGATGCAGAATTGCGTCTTAAAAAAAATAACAACGAACTTTTTATAACAAGGTCGCAAATTAATACCAGAGGTTGTTTCGCTATAATTGAATATTAAATAATTTTTTTACATTATGAAAATTGAATTAAAAAAATTTGGGACAACATTAGTCTCTCGTCAGGCGGGCAAGGAGGCTTTTTCTGCATTTCAATCTGCTCTTGTTAGTATTGCATCTGACGAAATTATTGAGATAGATTTTGATGGTGTTATCACTTTTTCCCCGTCCTGGGGCGATGAGTTTTTGACGCCGCTTATAAACCAATTTGGTGATCGGGTCGTGCTGTTCCCAACCAACAATCCATCAGTCAAAATTACGATTAAATTATTGGAGGAAATCAATAAAAAGATTTTTAAGCATAACGGGGCAATGAAATAAAAATTGTGGGTTGGGAATGCGGGTGGGGTCGCAATTTTTGGATAAATCTGCTATAATAACGCAAGATATATCGCTACGCTAAAAATAAAATTAAAAAATTTAAAATTATGGCAACTTGGGCAAATAAAAAAAGAATGGCAAGA
>Ga0210057_1009458_pt1 | contig 11255 bp, 9 predicted proteins | sample CryGeyCG2114_010_2_FD_183968 | JGI IMG/M metagenome (GOLD analysis project Ga0210057, IMG submission 183968) | Groundwater microbial communities from aquifer - Crystal Geyser CG10_big_fil_rev_8/21/14_0.10 (SPAdes) (version 2) | ecosystem: Environmental > Aquatic > Deep subsurface > Groundwater ...
ATTTTTAATTTAAAAAATCCATTTTTTATTAATAAAAAATGAATTATAAAAATATGTATTATATAAATAATTAAGAGAATGGTTAGATCATCTAAAGTTAATAGCGTACGTTTCGGTTTATTATCACCTGAAGATTTTTTGAAATTGAGTGTTTGTGAAGTTGACTCTACAACAAGTAAAGGAGATGATTTGACAGGAAGCGTTTATGATGAGCGAATGGGTATATTAGATAGAAATAAAGTATGTATGACTTGCGGAAATAACAATATGAATTGTGCAGGGCATTTTGGACATATCAAATTATTTGAACCTGTATATAATCCTATAACTTTTGAAATATTGATAAATGTTATAAAATGTGTTTGTAATAAATGTGGTAAATTATTATTAAATGAAATACCTAATTATATTAAAAAATTAAAAGGAATAAAACGACTTAGAGGAATAATTGAGAGATGTAATAATATAAAATTATGTATGAGAAATGATTGTGATGGAGTTGTTCCTAAATATACAAATGATAAATTTAAAATATATTATAAATATGAAGATATTACTTCTGAATTATTACCTAAACAGACTTATAGTATTTTATCTAAAATCTCAGATGAAGATTTTAGACTTATGGGTTTTAATGAAGATTTAACAGAAGATAATAATCTTTTTGAAAATATAAATATTCAAGATGTCAAACCTACAAGTTTAATGTATGTTATTTTACCGGTTATACCCCCTTGTGATAGACCTTATATAGTTCAAGATGGAAATATTCATGACGACGACTTAACAGATTTATATAAACAGATTGTTAGAGTCAATAATATATTGAATGGAAAAATTATTAAAAGACGTGGTAAAGGTAGAGAAAAAACACACTCAGATTATATTCTTGAATTAAGAACTTTAGTTTGGGCATTAATCGATAATAAAAACGATTTGAGTAAAGTAGCGAATGGTGGGAGATCACATAATACTATATGTAATAGAATGAAAGATAAAGATGGAATAGCACAAAGTGTTGCAACTAAACGTTTTGATTTTTATGGTAGATGTGTTATTGATTCTGGTGGACCATTAGTTAGAGCAGATGAATTAGGTTTACCAAGATATTTTACAACAACTTTAACAATTCCAGAAGTTGTTTTAGAATATAACATATCTCATTTACAAGATATATTAAATAAAGGTAAAGCAAATTTTGTTTTAAGAAAAGGTAGTAAAATCAATTTACAGATTGCAACTAAAAATTATACTAAACCTTTTGATTTAAAAATTGGTGATATTCTTGAAAGACATCTTATAGATGGAGATCCGATAATTGTTAATAGAAATCCCACATTACGTGAAGAAAGTATGATCGGTATGTTTGTTAAAGAAATGCCTTATTATTACGGACCTTTAAGAATGCCTCTTGCAATTACTAAACCTTTAGGTGCTGATTTTGATGGAGATGAGGTATCTGTTGAAGTTCCACAAACAATTATGGCAAGAATGGAAGTTATGGAATTATTATCAATGAAAAAACAAATCGTAACGAATCAAACAAGTAGTCCGATCTGTTGTATAGTTCAAGATGATTTGGTTGCTTCTTATGTTATAAGTAATAATTATTTGATTCCGTCAGAGGAAATTATGAATATGTGTATGGAAATAGAGAATGGAATAGAAAAATATTTTGAAGTTTTTGAAAAATGTAAAATATACTATAAAAATTATATAGATTTCTCATTAAATAAATTTACTGAAAAAGTTGACGGAAAGATTTTATTTTCAATGTTATTACCATCAAATTTTTGGTATAATTCGGGAAATGTTATAATAAAAGAAGGTATTCTAGTTTCAGGTAATATAACAAAAAAAGATATAGGAACTTCAAGTAATAATATTATTCATAGATTATATCTTGAATATAGTGAAGATATTGCTGTGAAATTTATTACAGAATTATCTTTTGTAATGGATAGATGGTTTATTCCACATAATTTCAGTATCGGTATAGACGATTGTTTATTAACTTCTTCTACAGAACTTAAAGAAATGTTAATGAAAATTGATATTGATACGCTCAAAGCACAAGTATCAATTAAAAATGCAGAAATGCTTGAAAATGAAATTAGTGGAATAGTAAATGATATAATATCTATTGGAACATTAATTACTAATAAATATGCAAAGAATGGTAAAAATAATGGATTTATATTAGCATCAGATTCTGGAGCAAAAGGAAGTGTTATAAATATTACACAGACTACATTTGCTATAGGTCAACAGAATGTAAGTGGAAAACGTATTAAAATGAATTTAGATGGTAGAACATTGGTTCATCAAAAACATGGAGATGATAATTTATTATATAGAGGTTTTATTAGAAATGGTTATTTTTCTGGATTAACACCTATAGAAGCATTTTTACATAGTATGGCGGGAAGAGAAGGAATTATTGATACTGCTCAAAAAACTGCAGGAACCGGTTATATTGGTAAAAAAATTGCTCGTAAAATTGATAGTTGTAAAGTATATTATGATGGTTCGGTTAGAAATAGTTGTGGAGAGATTATACAATTTTTATATGGAGATGATGGTTTCAAAGCAAAAAGAATTTATAATATCCCTAATTTAAAATACAAATTCTTTATCGATGTTTCAAATATAAATAAAATGTTTATATGTAATAATTCAAATAAAAGAAAATTATTAAAAGATGAAATCAATACAATTTTATCTTTGATAGTATTTAATGAAAATTATTCAAATGAAGTTTTAACAAAAGTTAAAAAAATATTTGATAGAGAATTGAGAAAAATGTTAGAAAAAATAGAGATTGATCCTGAAAAAATCGGTGAATTCGCATTTCATATTAAAAAATTATTTGAGAAATCAAAAATTAAGAATGGTGAAAATGTCGGTTTGATTGCTTCTCATTCTATAAATGAGATTGGTGTTCAATTAACATTAGATTCTTTTCATTCAACAGGAAGTGCAAAGAAAATGACTTTAGGAATGGCGTGGTTTGAAACTCTATTGAATGTTTCTAAAAATCCTAAAAATTATATGGTTTCATGTGAAGTATTTTTAAATAAATCAAAATTGTTAAATAATTTATACTTAAAAAATAGAGAAAATAAAGAGACGATTTTAAAAGAATTGAAACATTATATACCACTAATAAAAGAGACAAAGATATCAAATCTTATTGAGAAAATAGAGATAAAATATATTAATAATAATAATTCATTGATTGAATATGAAAAATATTCTATAGAAGAATGGTTGAAAAACTATTCAAAAATATTTAATAAAAAAATAGAGATTAAAGGTAATTGGATGTTTCAATTAATATTTAATATTGAAAAATTGATTGAGATAGATACTTCAACAACTTTTATAAGTGATATTATAAATGAAAGCGCTGAAGGTAATATATATTCATATCCATCTCCCGATTGTTTAGGTATTATCAATGTTTTTGTTGATCCTGAAGAATTTCAAAAAATTATTATGAAAAAAGATTTGATAGGTTATATAAACTCTGAAAACATTGATTATTATATAATTCGTGATATAGTTATTCCATTTGTATCTTCTATTAAAATAACAGGTGTTGATGGAGTAATTGATGCTTATATAAGATGTGATGAAGAAGGCGCTGTAATTGATACAAAAGGAGTAAATTATTTAGAGATATTAAAACTACCATTTGTTGATACTTATAATACTACATGTAATGATATAAGAAGTATTGAAAGTATTTTAGGTATAGAAGCCGCTAGAAATATGTTATATATTCAGTTAAATAATGTTATTACATTTAACGGAAATTATATAAATCCAAGACATATAAATTTATTAGCAGATGCTATGACTACTAAAGGAGAATTGACAGCTGCTAATAGAAATGGTATTTCTAGAAAAGAAGGCCCAATATCTAAAGCTCTGTTTGAAGAAGCAACCAAGAACTTTGTTTTAGCGGGTGCTTTCGCAGAGAGAGACGAACTTAAGAGTCTATTAGCAAATATTATGACAGGTTCTGTTCCTAAAGGAGGAACAGGTTCTGTTAAAGTTATCGACATTGAAAAAATACCCGTTGTTTAAATATTTTTTTATTATAAAAAATTTCTTTAGAAATTTTTAAAATATTTTTTTAAAAAAAATGGAATTTTTAAAATTACAATTATAAAAAAATATAATACTCTTTGAAAGAAAATGATTGATTGGGAAGAATATGAATCTGATTATTGGAATTTTCTTACTCCTGGAGAAGATTTTGGAAATTTGAATTCAGATGAAGCATTGGATATAGCAGAAAGAGTTTCATTTTCAGTTCTTCTTGAAATAATTGATAATGAGAATGTTATCGAGAACGAATTTGAAGAACAAAAATTCAATCCTGATCCTGTAGATACTATTTTAGTTATGAAATCAACAAAGAACAAATATCTGAGCAAACGTGTTCGTTCTCAAAATCGTAAAGGAAAAAATAGAAATGATAATTGTGGTTGTTGTAGAATTAATAATGGAATGACAAAGAAACTACGTAGAGAAATTATGTCTTTTTGTCCCGCGTCTCATTATAATAAACGACGTAAAAGTGATAACTGGGAATAATTATATATTTTATAAAATATATAAATTTTAATTTTAAAAAAAATGATTTTATATTTCTATAATATATATATTTTAAAAAAAAATGCTACAACAACATTTTCAAACTATTTTACAAACATACTTAATAAATTATATTCCTTTTGATGATATTAATACTAGAATGAATATAGGTATCGCTTTAACAACAATTATAATTGCTTTTATATATTATTTAAAAAATAGGTTTAATAGTTATATTGATAAATTAAATATATTTTCTTATAAAAATACATTACTAATTCCTAAAGATAGTATCGCTTACGATTCATTTATAAAATATATAGAATTAAAACATAAAGAAGATATTAAAATAGCGCGTTTAAATACAGAAAACGGACAAGATAATAATATTATTGAACAGGTTAAAGAATCAGGTTTAATAGAAGATGGAATGAATATATCTATTGGTGAAAAAGAGATTATTATAATTAAAAGTAATAAAAGTGTTGAAGATATTCTCTTTTTTAAAGATAAAGTTATAAAATATATAAAAGATAATACAATCAATAAAATTAAAATTGGAACACCTATTTTTAATAAAAATAATAGAGGTAAAAAAACTAGTGTTGAAAAAATAACTTATAAATATAAAAAGATTATTAAAAGATTATCAAATACATTTTTAAGTGAAGATGTTAATAGAGAATTATTGAATGATATATCTATTTTTATGAATAGTAAAGAAAAATATATGAATAAAGGTATTTCTTATAAGAGAGGGTATATATTACATGGCCCTCCAGGAACAGGTAAAACTAGTATTATTCAAGCAATCGCTAGTGAATACAATTGTTTTATTTATAATATTGATCTATCTGTTATGGATAGTAATGAAATTTTAGTAGAAACTTTTAATAATATTTCTTCTCTAACAGAGAATATGGAACAACCACATATAATTCTTATTGAAGATTTGGATAGATGTTATTATGATCTTAGAATAAGTATGAATTGTTTATTAAATGTTATTGATGGGGTAAATGATAGTGAAAATAGAATTCTATTTATTACCTGTAATGAAATAAATAGAATTACAGAGATTGATGCTTTCACACGCCCTGGAAGAATTGATAAAAAAATTGAATTAAAGTGTGTTGATTCAAAACAAGCATCATCTATAATCTCTAATTATTTTTCAGTAGATGGAATTGATATTAATATTGATTATGAAATTACACCTGCTACTATTATAAATGTTTGTCAAAGATTGAATGATTTAAAAGAAACTATTAAATTTATAGAAAATAAAGAAGATATTAAAAATATTGATGTCTATATTGAAGATTTAAATAATGATAGTGAAAATGAGAATGATAGTGAAAATGATGAGGTTATAGAAAAAGAAGAAAAATGTAAAATGTCTAAATTAAAATATTTAATGATAATGAATGATATAGATATTTTATTTGTTGAATTAGAATTTTGGAAAAAACAAGCAAAAGAGTATTCTGGTATGTATAATATTAAAGTGAATGATTCATTGGATTATGGAATAATAGATCTATATAAAACAAAAGAAAATTTATGTATTATAAATTATTCAAAAACAAGAGATAAGATTATTAATTTCTTAAATACAAGATTCAAAGAATATAAAGATATAATTAAGAGTTATAAAAATAATGATTTGATATTGAATGATATGGATGATGATATGAAATATATGGATATAGACATTGAAAATCCAGAGAAATTACATTTTGATTTATTCGAAGATAAAGATTATCCTAATTGGTATTTTGAAGATACACGATTACCAGCAAGAATTTATAATAATATAGAACGAAGTATAGAGAATTATAGAAAAGATATAAAATTAAGAGATTTGGATAATTTAATAAGAGTAGTTCAACCTTTAGATTATAATAACGAATATAGTGATTAAAATTATATAATTTTTTATTATAATTTTTATTATAATTTTTAATAAAAAAAATTAAAAAGATATTTTAAAATTATAAAACTTTTAATAAAGGAATGAATGGTTATACTTGGGATATGATCGATGAACTTCCTATAATTGAAATAAATAAAGAAGAATAAAAATGATAAAATAATTTATAAAATATTTTTATAAAAATATAATGTATTATCTTGTATTATTTTTAGGTGAAAAAGAATATACAAAAATATTTCAAGAATGGAAAATAGTTCAAAAAGAGACTAAAGGTATTAAGAATATTATAATTTCAAATAACTCAAAAAAACATATTGAAAATGTTAAAGATATTATAAATAAAAATTTAGAGAAATGTAATGAGAGAGATGTTATAGAGATATATACAGATGGAAGTTTTAAAGATGGAAAATCAGGTTATGGTGTTATCTTCGTTTATAAAGATGAGGTTTTAAAAACATTTTCAGCAAAAGTTAAAGGAAAACAGACAAATAATACTGGTGAATTATTTGGTATATTAAAAGCTTTACAAGTTATAAAAAAATGTGATGTAAATAATCTAAAGTTTAAAATTATAACAGATTCAATGTATTCATATGGCGCTATATTTAGAGAGATAGAATTTAAAACAAAAAACAAAGAGATTATTTCTCAAATTCAAAAAATATTTTTTGAGTATTTTAATTCAAATGATATAGATATATGTATTGAACATACTTATTCTCATATAGGAAATAAATATAATGAAATGGTTGATCAAATTGCTAAAGAAAGTATTTTATAAAATATTTCTTTTGAAAGAAATATTATAAAATAATAATTCATTATTATTTAAAACTCTTATTATTCTTTTTATTAGGTTTTATAACAAAATATTTTGAACCCAAAAAAGGTAATGAACCAAAATATGGTTCAAATATTGTTATAGTTTCAGACACAAGTAAGTGTAATAATTTATGTTATCATATCCATCATTGGATATTTATTTTGATATTTTTAATTTTATATATTTTAATAAATACTCTATTTAATGGTAAAACATATTATTATGCATATTTAATTTCTATATACTTAGGTATATTTAGTGCTGAATATATAAATTATGGAAATAATATTTTCAAAATTAAACAAAAATGTTATAAAAATTGTAATATTTCTAATTTATAAATTTATAAATATTTTATATCTTTTAAATTTAAGAAAATTTAAAAGATATAAATAATGAAGAAATCTACATTGATATATATTTCTTCTGGTGTTGTAATATTAATATTAATGTATGTAATATATAAACGTTTCTTCAATAAAGAGAATAAAAATAGAGATGTTATATCAAATGAGGTAGAGACTCCTAAAAGTAAAATAGAGATTGTTATTGATAAATTAAATGAAAATGGTGCTGTATTATATGGTATAGAGGGTTGTTCTTGGTGTAAGAAACAACTTGGCGAATTTGGTAATTATTCTAATCAAATAAACTATGTAGATTGCAGTAAAAATAATGAAGGAATATGTAAAACAGCAAAAGGTTTTCCTTTTTGGACATTAAAAAATAATGAATCTATTGAAGGATACCATAACTTAGATAATCTTTTATCAAAACTTGAATGAAAAAATTTCCAAAAATAAAATTTCTTTTAAGAAATTTTCATATAAATATTTAATAATTTTAAAAAATATTTTTTATAAAAAGAAATTTTTATAAATTTTAAAGTTTTTTTATTTTTATAATATATATTCTCTAAAAAAAACTTTTTGAAAAAAGAAGAATCACTTGCGGTTCTTCTTCTTTTGCGCCTTAAGCTTCCCATTTTCCGTTGCACGGAACTTGACCCCAGAACCATCGGCAGGAGCGCGATGAGGGTTGGGTTGTAGATAAGCGCGACTGGTATCAACCAACCTGTTGCTGTAAGAATGCGCGTCGCTCTTGTCAGACTTCACCATTTTGTTTTTAAAACAAAAACCGAACTCATATATTTTAAAAATCGTAAAATTCCATTTTTTTTAAATACAAATATTTTCTATTAAAAAATGGATTTTTCAATTATAAAAATTATAAAAATAAGAGGTTTTTATAAAAGGGTATCTGTATGAATTTTTTTACAGATATACAAAACTTTAATATTTTTGGAAATATTATCTCTTTGATCAATTTAAATATTTTTAAGGAGATGATATTGAATAGTTTTTGGAATACATACTCATATTCAAGCGATGTAGCATGGTTTTATCTATCTGTTATCTTTGAGAAATTAAAGGATTTCTGTGTTGTGCTTGCGATCAATATTTCATTATTTGTTTTGAATTTGTCGTGGGTATTTATTAAGATCATTTTCTATTGGTTGACTTATATCATTACTATGATTATGAACAACACAATCGCTATGAGTGTTATTACATTTATTCTATTCTTACAATTTATTAGACTCAAAACAAGCGAATTGATTAAAAAATGGTTCGGTCTTGTTATTAAAAATGTAAAAGATGATAGCAATGTAAATAGTTCTGGAAGTATCTATACCAGATATGCAAATAATCTTCCCAATAAAAAAAATGGTAATAACAAAAAGGATGAAAAACATCATCCGAAAAAAGATGAAAAAGGAAGTTTCCATAGAAATGGAAATAGATTTGAAGTGAGAGCAAACAATATCGGTTGTTTGAAAAACACACTTTTTAAATTAAACAAAGCATTACGTGGTCTTAATATTTCTGAAATAGAGATTCATGTTAATGTGAAAGATAGTTCTCATATCAGTGAAGTTAAAAAATGTATGAGAAATGGTATTCCAAAAGGTATCAGTATTGATTACAATCGAATGAAGTTTAAATCGTAAAAAAAATTACGATTGGTTAAATTAAAAAATTCTTTATAGAATTTTTAAATTTCTTTATAGAATTTTTAAATTTCTATAAAGAAATTTTTTTAATTTCTATAAAGAAATTATAAAAATTTCTTTAGAAATTTTTATAATTAAAATCTTAAGATTTTAAAGTAATGTCTGAAATAGATATTTCATTGATCAAACCTTGTTTAGAATGGGATTTGATTGTTGAAATCTATATTAATAATATTAAACATCTATTTCGTCGTTCACCAAAAGAAAAAAGAACTTATAAAAAAGGATATAAAATTATTTATACAGATACAAAGAATATTGAATGTATTGAAGGATCTGAAGAATTAAAAGGAATGATTATACCTTTTAAAAGTTTTGACAAATTTATAGATTTTGATAAAGATATTCATAAAGAATGTAAACCTAAAGTTTATGATTTTGGTTTATCAAAAATTGAAGAAGAAAGATTTGAGAGATTGATTGGTAAAATTGAAAGATATTATTCTCAAAAATATTTGAAATAAAAATTTCTAAAGAAATTTTTATATTTTTTTTAAGGTTTATATATATGAGTATACTCACGAAATTCTCGTCCCATTTCTTTTATAAAAAAATTATTTTCTCTTAAATCAACATCTGTCATTTTCTTATTATATTTTCTGAATAATTCTTGACATCTATAAAAATTACCTTCTACATTTTTCTCCCATTTTGAATGACCATCATAACGAGAATCATAACCTTGTGCTTGGTCTCGATTATATATTTTAGAATATGTTAAAAGACATTTACCCAAAGAATATTTCATATTTATAGAATAAACATCGGTTATATAACTACGTTTATCAATAGTTTCGTCCATCTCTTAAAATTTTATAAAAAATAAATATAATTTTCATTTTTTTATAGGTATTCATTATCTTCTGAGTTTGGAAGATTTGAAAACTCATTGGAATAATGTCTCTTTGTTATAATATATGTAGGTGGTATTTTTATAACAAGAGGTAATCCGTCTTGATCTATACCTAATAAATCTGTTGGATAGGTATATTTACAATCTATATCCATAGGTAAAACACCTATGAATTGCCAACATTTTGCTACTAAAGCGCTACAAATTATCCAATCTTCTGTATCTTTAACAACAATTCCTAAAACATCTCTTATAATTCTAATAGGTTTAGTTATAGGAGAAGATATTACAGAGATTAAGTTTAATGGATTTAGATCATATCTTTGATTGTTTATTGTATGAAAGAATCTTGTAAAATCTCTTTTTAATTTTTTAAGTTTTCTCTTGGATTTTGTATCAACAGGATTATTTAATAAAGGTGCATAAGCAATTCTTGTTCTATTACTTTTATCATATTTTTCGATCAATTCATCAAAATCACGAAGTATAACTCCTAAATGAGATTTACCTTCGACCGTTTTTAATTTTTGACCCAATCTACCAGATACAGCACTTTCCAAAATATAAATCTTTCCAGCTTTAATATATTCATAATCTAAAACATCACTTGTAATAACAATACCTACATGTGAAAAATTATCAGCAACAGGGTTTTCTAAATCTAATTTCTGTAAACTTCTAATAAAATCACTAACAAAATCACCACCTTTAAATAATAATAAATCAAAAGGTTTTAGGTTTTGTCGAATTTCACTATATAAAACTCCTTTTTTGGGTTTGACATTTGATGCACCCATTATAATTTCTTTTAAGAAATTATAAATTTCTTTTAAGAAATTCTCAAAAGAAATTTTTAAAATAAAATTTCTCAAAAAATTATAAAATAAAAATTATAAAATAAAAATTATAAAATAAAAATTATAAAATAAAAATTATAAAATAAAAATTATAAAATAAAAAT
>Ga0210057_1009460_pt1 | contig 11253 bp, 10 predicted proteins | sample CryGeyCG2114_010_2_FD_183968 | JGI IMG/M metagenome (GOLD analysis project Ga0210057, IMG submission 183968) | Groundwater microbial communities from aquifer - Crystal Geyser CG10_big_fil_rev_8/21/14_0.10 (SPAdes) (version 2) | ecosystem: Environmental > Aquatic > Deep subsurface > Groundwater ...
ATACAAAAGTTTTAACTTTAGCTGACCAGTGGATTTTGGGCAAAATAAAAGATTTAATAATTGACGCTACCGCCGACATTGAAAATTTTCGATTTTCGCAAGCCGGCGAACGGTTGCGCGATTTTACCTGGGACAGTTTGGCTGATTGGTATTTGGAAGTTTCCAAGTTTGAGCGGAACGAAACCAAACAACATATTTTATCGGATGTTTTAAGCGACTTATTGATTTTATGGCACCCGTTCATGCCGTTTGTTACTGAAGCGATATGGTCGGAGATGGGTTACAAAGAATTTTTAATGGCAGCAAAATGGCCTAAAGTTTTGGCGGACAAAAAAGTTGCAGAGGACAAAACAGAACAGTTTGAATTGATAATCAATATCATTAAAGCAATTCGTAACTTGCGCTCGGAATACGAAATTCCGCCGGCGCAAAAAGTAAAAGCGGTTATTTACGCGGGCGAGCAGGTTGAATTATTGCAAAGCCAAACGGAGCTGATAAAAAACTTGCGTACCGGCATAAGCGAACTGGAAATAAAACCGGCCGGAGAAAAATTAAAGCAAGCGGCATTCGCGGCAGTTGATAAAATTGAAATTTATATCCCGCTCGCGGGTTTGATTGATTTGGAAAAAGAAAAAGCGCGGATGGAAAAACGGGCGCAGGAATTAAATCAGTTAATAAAAAGTTTGGAAAATAAATTGGACAACGAAGAATTCGTCAAGCGCGCGCCGAAAGAAATTGTGGAGTCTGAAATCGCAAAACTGGAGAGTTATAAAGGCGAGTCTAAAAAATTAAAAAATCAAATAAAAAACTTAAGATAATACGGAGGCGGTTTATGCGCTTCGTAAACCAACAAGACAAAAATCCGCAAAGGTGCGGTAATTTAAGCCAACAAATTACCCGTCCTTTGACGGATTTTTTATTTTATCAATATGACGTTTGACGATGAAGAACACTTCCCGTTCCGCAAGCTGATTTTTTTTATTATCAGCGGCGCGATCATAGTTTGGACGATACTTTTCTTTTTGTCGGAAAAAGCTAAATAGGGAAGACAACATAATAAAACAGCCACTTTGCCGTTTGCTAAAAAAGGCGAAATATTATAGTATATAGTTTATAAAGTTAGAAAGTTAAAAATTATGCTAAAAAAAGAATTTAAGCAATAACAATATGCCAAAAGTAACAACTGACGACAAAAAAATACAACAGCTTTTAAGCCGCGGGACGGCGGAAATTATTGTCAAAGAAAATTTGGAAAAAAAATTGCGTTCCGGCAAAAAGTTGCGCGTTAAATTAGGAATTGATCCCACCGGTTCAGTTTTGCATTTAGGCCACGCGGTTGTTTTAAGGAAACTGAAAGAATTTCAAGATTTGGGTCATCAGGTTATTTTTTTAATCGGTGATTTTACCGCCCGCATCGGCGATCCTACCGGCCGCTCCAAAGAACGCAAGCCCATGACTGAAAAAGAAATAAAACAAAACATGAAAAATTACGTTAAACAGGCAAGCTTGGTTTTGGATATTAATAAAGTTGAAGTAAAATATAATTCAGAATGGTTAAAAAACATGGATTTGAAAGACGTTATAACTTTAACTTCCAAAGCAACATACGCGCAAATCGCGCAACGAGGCGATTTTAAAAAACGCATTAAAGAAGACGCCGATTTAACCCTGCAGGAATTTATGTATCCCATTATGCAAGGTTACGACTCAGTGGCTTTAAAAGCCGATGTAGAGATAGGAGGAACGGATCAAAAGTTTAATTTATTAATGGGCAGGCAGATCCAAAAAAGATACGGCCATGAGCCGCAAGATGTTATTACCTGCCCGTTGCTGATAGGATTGGACGGAAAACATAAGATGAGCAAAAGTTTGGATAATTATATTGCTTTGACCGATGCGCCGGAGGAAATGTACGGGAAAATAATGACATATCCGGATTCAATGATTATCTCTGGTTTGGAACTATTGACCGATATTTCCTCAGAAGTCATTAAAAATATTGAAAAATCATTAGCAGAAGGCGAGAACCCCATGCGATATAAAAAAATGATGGCGTTTGAGATAGTAAAGACGATTAAGGGCGTGAAAGAAGCGCAGGGGGCACAGGTATATTTTGAAAGAACTATACAGCAAAAAGAGATTCCACAAAAAATTGAAATTATAAATTTAAGGGAAAGATATAGTGATTTATTAGCACAAATAAAGAAATGTAAAGATTTGGCAGACAAAAAAAACAGAGAAGAGCTTTTAGAATCGTTAAGAAGTTTATCTGATAAAAATAGTATAATAAATATATTAGTTGGCATTGGCTTAGCGACTTCTAAAGGCGAGGCGCGGCGGCTGATTGAACAGGGTGGAATTAAGATTGACGGCGAGGTTATTAAAGACGCGAATAAAATAATTGAGATAACAAAAGACGGAATTTTAGTACAACGAGGCAAAAGGCAGTTTGTGAAAGTGGTAAAAGAGTAAAATTTTGACATTTCCCTTTGTTTTCTATATATTATAGCTATATGAAATTTTATACTTTTCGCACAATAATAGAACCGGACGGCAAAGGATATCATGGCTTTGTGCCGATTTTACCCGGAGTTCATACTTGCGGCGCCACTGTTAAAGACGTCCAAAAAAATTTAAAAGAAGCTATTGCTTGCCATGTCCAAGGATTGGTTAAAGACAAAGAACGGATACCGCGGGAAGAAGAAACGGTAGAAATAGTGCAGACTTTTTCCGAGCAAGAATTATCTTTAAGTTATTAATATGCCTAAATTGCCCGTGCTTAAAGGCAAAGAATTAATCCGAGTGCTGATAAAACTCGGATTTTTTGAATATCACCGTGTTGGCAGCCACGCGCAATTTAAACATAATGATGGCCGCAGAATTACTGTGCCGGTGCATGGCGGCAAAGATATAATGACAGGCACATTAAGAGGAATTATTAATGATTTAGGAATGTCGGTAGAAGAATTTATTGAACAATTAAAAAAATAAAATAATCCAAAATTTTTGTGAAATTATGTACGCTATTCAAAAAATAAAACAAAATATCATTAATAAAATAAACAAGGCGGCCGGTGAAAAAATCGCCAGCGAGCAGGACTTGACCATGCCGCCAAACCCCGAAATGGGTGATTTTTCGTTCGTCTGTTTTGATTTGGCAAAAAATGTAAAGACAAATCCGGCGCAGGTAGCGCAGGAATTGGCGGCTAAAATAAAGCCGTGCCAGACGGTAAAAGAAGTTAAAGCGATTGGCCCATATCTTAATTTTACAATTCAGCCAAAAAGATTAGCCGAAGTTTTAAATGAAGTTGATAGCGAGTATGGAGGCATAAAATCAGGGCGGGGAAGAAAACTAATGGTGGAGTTCGCGCATCCCAATACGCACAAAGCTTTTCACATCGGGCATCTGCGCAATATCATTACCGGCGAAGCGCTTTGCCGGATTTTAGGAAACGCCGGCTATAAAATAATCCGCGCGAATTATCAGGGTGATGTCGGTTTGCATATCGCCAAATGCCTTTGGGGCATAACGCAAACGCAGAGCGAATTGGCAAAAGCTGCCAAACAAAGTTTGGACGAGCGCGCGGCCTTTTTAGGCAAAGCGTACGCTTTTGGCAGTAAAAATTACGAAGAAAACGAAAAAGCAAAAGCGGAAATTATTGAAATAAATAAAAAGATATACGCTGGCGACAAAAGCGTTAAAAAGTTATACCAGACAACGCGCAAATGGAGTTTGGATTATTTTGCCAAAATTTATAAAAGAGTAAATACCAAATTTGATAGGCTGTATTTTGAATCCGAAACTTTTGCGCCGGGCAAAAAAATAGTAACGGAGGGCGTAAAAAAAGGAATTTTTAAATTATCCGACGGCGCAATAATTTTTGAGGGCGGCAAGCACGGCTTGCACGACCGCGTCTTTATCAATTCCGAAGGCAACCCGACCTATGAGGCAAAGGATATGGCGCTAGCGAAATTGCAATTTAGCGAATTTAATCCGGAAAAAATTTTGCACGTCGTAAGCAAGGAGCAGACGGAATATTTTAAAGTTATTTTTAAAGCGCTGGAACAGGTTTTGCCTAAAAGCAAAAATAGGGAAACGCATTTGCCGTACGGCTGGGTATCGCTCAAGGGAGGGAAAATGAGTTCGCGCCTTGGCAATGTTGTTTTAGGAGAATTTTTAATTGAAGAAATAAAAGAAGAAATAATTAAGATTATTAAAGATAATACATCCGCCCAAGTTCTCACGAACCGGGTGGACAAGGAAAAATTGGCGGAAAAAATAAGCATTGCCGCGGTCAAATACGCGTTTTTAAAAAACGGCATTGATAAGGACATTGCGTTTGACATGGAGGAATCGGTGAGTTTGTCTGGTAACAGCGGCCCATACTTGTTATATACATATGCGAGAATTAAAAGCATCATCAAAAAATCATTAAAACATAAAAACATAAAAACATTAAAACAAGAAAGCCAGAAAGTAAAAAAACAAAATAATAATTTTTTGCCAGACGAAAAACAACTTTTGTTAAAATTGTCCTTGTTTCCGGAAATAACGCAGGCGGCGGCGGAACAACTTGACCCATCAATTGTCGCCAAATATTTATTTGAACTCGCGCAAAGTTTTAACGATTACTACCACCGCGTGCCGGTATTGAAGGCCGAAGCGGCGGAGCGGCAGTTTAGATTAGCGCTTATCAGCGCGGTTGCTTCGGTCTTAAAAAAGGGAATAGAACTTTTAGGGTTTGAGACGGTGGAGAGGATGTGATGGAAAACAAGAAAGCGTTAGTATAAGAAAAATACCTTAAAATTAAGGTATTTTTTGTTTTTATTGACAAAATTGACAGAAATTAGAAAATATGCTAGTATTTAGGGTCTTTTCTCTATAATGGAGAACTGGCGATTTGGCCTTTACAATTTAAAAAAAGCCCTATCTCAGGGCTAAAAATATAGAGAAAATTTAAGAAGGGATGGTGCAAGAAGATGAAGAAGCAATGGCTTATCGCAACCTCCATCATAGTAATAAGTTTTAGCCTCATTCCATATGGGAATTTGATTGTCAAACGAGGCGGAATTTTAGGTGGAGGCACTACGGATAAAGTTCTTCTTAACACCAAAGATCCATATTATGTAATGGATCAAAAGGTTAAGGAGCTTGTTCTGGAAGGACTGAAGACGGGAGAGCAGGTTGTTTTTGTGATTCCGTTCGATGGAGAGATGACGCGAGATGATCTATCCCGCGTTAGGCTCATAACCGAAAAGACACAAGAGGCTTTGCCGGACATCGGAGTTTTGAGCCTGTCCACGGCAGCGCTGTATCAGGATGACGGCGGGGAACTGAAAAGCGACCCATACGTTACTGCCGACGAGCTGGCAGATCCGCAATTTAACCTTGGCGCGTGGAAGGAGGCGGTTAAGAGCGATCCGGGAGTTTATGGGCTACTTATTGGCCGCAATTTTGACTACGCGCAAGTAGTGTTGTTTCTACCCGTTGATTGCGACGAGGCGGAAACTTTCTGGCGGATTGTTGAACTGTTGGAAGGGCGCTTAATTTCCATAATTAAGCGTTACTTCAAAACAGATATCTATCCATCCGGAGATTTTGTGAAAGTTTTGCCAGGAGGCTGGATTAACGGCCGCGGTTTAACCGATGCCGTATTGTTGCGCGACGTTTTAATTTATGCCACCATCGGCCTCTGCGTATCCTGGTTGCTCTACTTAGTTCATCTCGCGTCGTTGCGGAAAGCAACCGTCGCAACATTTATGGTCGCGTTGAGCTTTTTTTGGACGCGGGGCACTATCGGGATTTTGCAGCGCATGGGAGTCCCGGTGTATGAACGGGTTTATATCCTGCTTGTATTTGCGGCGCAAATTGTAGTGGGCATCTCGTTCTGCGAACATAAGTTTGCCTGCTATCAGGAGATGCGACGTCAGTTTCCAAACGCTTCACGCGTGGAAATTTGGAGAAGAAGCACCGGCGTAAACGAAAGCATTCTTGTGACAGCTATCATCGCCATACTTACTTTTTCCACCTTATATCAAATCGGTGTAAGGGGGATTATGGAAGTCGGCATGTTAGTATGTATTGGGATTGTTTTTCTCGTCGTATTTACTTTTTGGTTTCTACCCGCCATTCACAGCATTGTCGGCGGGGAAACGCGCGAGAAGAACCCAACGAAAATTTCAGCCTGGTGGGACAAACAGCTTGGGCGAGTTATTAGCGCTGTTTGCTTTTTCTTGTTACTCAAACCAGAACAGAATTTTCATTGGCAGAAACGGGCCCGGTTTGCTTTAGTTATAATTGGCTTGTTTGTCGGTTGCGCAGTTTGTTTAGCCCTATCCGGACGTCTTACTGTGCGGACCAGGCCGTTGGAGTATATTCACGGCACGGTTGTATATCGGGCGAGCCAGTTCCTACAAGAACCTGGACGCTACGGCTTTGACCGCATTTCGTTTTTAGTGCGGTCCAAGAAGCCTAATATTTCGCCGGCTATCACCGACCCGTTGTTTATCGCGGAAGTTGCGAGTTTAGGCAGGCGACTGCAAAACCGCTCTGATATCCGCGAGGTCAATTCGGTAGTGGACACGCTTTCGGTTATTGCCCGGGAGACATACCATGCCGAATTGCCGCAGACACAGCAACAAGTCTACGACAGCTTGCAATTGATCGAGTTTGACCTAAATCCACTCGTGAAAGAACAACTGTGGTATGACGGCGGACTGGTTATGTTCGCGTCAACGGATACCATGGACGACAGCAATTCCATGGGCAAATCTTGTGACGCGATTGTGGCGTTAGGAAAGCAATTTCCCAGTTTGGAAATCCTGCCATTCGGCAAAGTGCCAGCTTACCCGCGAGCGGATAAATACATCCGCGAAGGCAAACCGAAAAATCTACTGTCGTCGCAGTGGATTATAGTTTTCGTTTATGCCGCTTGGATAGGTTGGCGCAACCGGCGTCATCCCGCTCATACGCATCTGTTCGCTTGGCGGACGGGGTTTGTTATGAACGCTCCGTTCATATTCGCAACCTCAGTTATAGTTATAATCATGGCCTGGTTTAATATCGCATTGGATCAGGTTATGGCCTGTTTTTCGGCGCTTGCCATAAATGCGGCAGCTGACTTCGGCCTTTATCTAATGGCCGAATTTGATAAGCTGTTGCGCCAAGGCATGCGGATGCAGGAGGCTATGTGTCGGGCGTTTATAAACAAAGGCAAGGATGTTTTAAATGATATCTGTTTAAATTGCTTTTGTTTCGCGCCGTTAATGCTGTCCCACTTCATTCCCATTCAAAGGTTGGGGTGGGTTATGATCGTAATGCTGCTCGCTTGCGGCATCGGCGTTGTCTTCCAAATGGCGCTATTGCCGTGGTGCGTAAAGAAAGTTAAAAGTTAAAAGTGAAAAGGAAAAAAAAGGAGAAGAAAAATCATGAAGCAGTTTACGCAGTTTACTTTGATTTTTGTTTTATTCGCAATCGGGATTCCTTGTCGGGCGGAAGAAATGTCCAGCCAAGAAATCGTTGCCAAGTGCTTTACGCTTTATCGGCAAACGCCGAGCGAGCGCGAAGAAACGCAGGTTACCGTCATCTATGAAGGCGGCCGTACGGAACAGAAAGCCTTCACTCGCTGGATTCTGTTTGACCCAACGGGCGAAGATAAAGTTGTTATAAAGTTTCGTAAAACGGATAAAAATAATTTAGATGAGGGTTTAGGCTTATTGATTTCGCGGCACATCGGGCGCAAAGATGATCAATGGCTGAAAATGCCATCGCTTGATAAAATTCGCAAGATTGCTATCGCCGACAGCGGCAAGTATTTTGGCGGGACGGACATTACTTTTGAAGATGCCCGCCAGCTGGTCGGCGAACGGACGCAGGACTTTGATTATAAGATTTTGCAGTCCGGCGCTGAAGGATGGGAAATTGAAGCTTTGCCGAAGACCGGAACGGAGAGTGGTTACGGCAAGCGGATATTTTCTATTCAGCCTGACTTCGCCTGCACAGCGGTTGAATATTACGATACCCGCGGCGAACTGCTTAAAAAACAGGAGAACCGCGGAATTGAAACGCAGGCGAACGGAATGTGGCGCGCTAAAGTCGTCGTTGTTACCAGCAGTCTGCTCAAGCGAACAACGGAACTAACGGTGACGGCGCGGGAATTCAGGAATGTGGACGCGAGTACGTTCACGCAGGATTTTCTCCTGAGAAAGGGTTGAGCCATGAAGAAATTATTAGTAGTAGCGGTGGCGTTGGGAATACTTGTGCCGTTGGCTTTTGGCGATGAGCCAAAATTCAGCGGGGAACTGCGGATTTTCAGTGCGGCTTATCTGGATGATAGAACCGGCGCTGAAGACCTGTTCGGCGAAATTCGTTTTTTACCGGCGGTTGCTTGGCAGACGGATTACGATTGGTTTCTGTATATCCAAGGCGATTTTCGCTTGGACAGCGAGAACTATGCCAGCGGCGTCTTTGACGGCGTTGAAGACGATGGCCGCTGGATCGGAAACCTGCGCCAAGCTTACGCGGAGTATACGGAGGATTTGTTTAAGCTCCGCGTAGGGAAGCAGATTTTTGATTGGAGCACTACCGATACGATCTCGCCGAGCGATAATATTAATCCAAGAGATTGGGTTGATGTGGCGGAGTGGGAGAGAATCGGAGTTCCAGCAATTGATTTGCGCTATGGCGACGCGACCTTTTGGGAATTTGTTTACATCCCATGGTCAACGCCGTCCAAACTTCCGGCCGGACGCTGGGAGTACGACCTGCCGCCAGGACTCGTTTCCGGCGGCATTGACGGGCCGGAAAACGATTATGACCAGTTCGCCCTTCGCGCCGGTACGAATGTTTCTGGCTGGGATTTAGGAGCGTCGTATTACCACGGCTATTCCTATAATCCCTCGGTTAGTTTCCAGCCGCCGAACGCAATCAATACCGAATACATCCGCGAGGATGTGGTCGCGGTATCGGCGGTGGGCGAGATTGGCGGGGGAGTCATGCTTCGCGCCGAAGCTGGTTATTTTAACCAGCACGGCAACAACGATTTCGTTCAGTTCGTCATCGGCGCCGATCGGTTTTGGAATGATGTTTTCCGTACTACGGATGAGTTATATTTACTCGTCCAATATACGGACGAAGTAGAAACGAAAAACGACAATCCGGCGGCGTTCAGAATTTATGACTTCCGCCGCGCTTTCCGCCGTTCGTTCATGGCGCGCGCGCAGTATAGTTTTGACGACACGCGCCAGTGGACGCTGAAACTGGAAGGTAGCTATAACTGTGAAGATGATGATAGCTACATCCAGCCGTCAGTCGCTTTCCGGCGCAATAATTTGGAAATTGAAGCTGGCATTGGTTTTGCCTCCGGCCCAAAAAATACTTTTTGGGGCGAATGGCGAGAAAACGATCGCATATTTATTCAGTGCACCTACCATTTTTAATGGTTAGTGCGTTATTCATTGGTCCTTCAAGGGTTGGCATTTATGTCGGCCCTTTTTTATTTTAAGGATGTTTTTTAACTATTGTTTTTTCTTTTTTTTCATGATAGGTTGTAATCATTAACGAAATAACAATTAAACAAACATGAAATTACTCAAATTTTTAATCTTAGTTTTCTCTTTCGTCGCCGTTAGCGCGGCTGTTTCCGGTTGTTCGCTGAAGCTTTGGCAGAAGCCGGAAGTGGCGCCGGTGACAGAAAATGAAAATCAGCCGTCTGAAAATCCTAAATCTGAAATCACAAATCCAAAATCAGAAATCATAAATACTGACGACTGGCTGACCTATCGGAATGAGGAGTATGGGTTTGAGGTGAAGTATCCGGAGAAGTGGTATTTATATGATTGTAATAAAGAATATAACAGCCTTTATATTTTTATGTCAGATGAAAAAATTAATGCAGGTTGTAATACTAATAGAGGTAGAATTAATATAATGAAGACTAAAAATGATTATACAAAATCAACAGTCTATTTAAATAAAAATAATAAATATGAAGTTAAAGATGTCGTTATTGGAAATTTAAAATTAAAACAGGTAGTTGGTAGTTTTGAAATTGTAGGGGGCGAGGGAGAACAGATATTATCGGAACCTCAAATGAAGATTATAGAAACATACATACCAAATAATAATGAATTTATTAACTTCACATATTATGAATTATTTAGTTTAAAGGAAGGAGTTGACTATTATAGTTTTAAGATTGATAAAGATTTATCCAATATATATATGCGTATGTTATCTACATTTCATTTTGATAACGAGTAATAGATTCCCTAAAATGCCGTAAAGTTTTTTACGGCATAAATAGGAAATTTATTCCTAATTAGTTCTTTAAAATTTTACGTTGAAAAAGAAAGGAAATGATCGCATAGGAAAGATTCTGAAGTTGCACGTCGCCATAGAAATAAAAGACGAAGACAGGTCAAAATAAGACAAACCGAAAGGATAAAAATCATGATTACGAAAAAGCAGGTTATTGCGCTGTTGATAGTGCTATTTACGCCGCTAATTAGTTTTAGTGTGACTAATGGCGAAATTGCGGATAAAGCGTTAGAGTATGACGGTATTACATTTGGCACATGGCAGGAAGGTCAATGCAAAACATTCGTGCAGAATGTTGTAAAATGGGCAGGAGGTCCCGTGATAGGTGCGGGTTATAAAGCGTGCTATGAAGCTGTTGGCCGTGAAATCAATTCATCTGAGGCGGTGCGAGGCGATATCATTCAAGTCAGTAGTGATACAGACCCGGAAACTGATACTTCCAAAGTTCATACCGCGATAGTATTGCAGAACTATGGCAATGGAAATTATCAGGTTATTGATTCTAACTTTGTAGCTAGTTTAAAGGTTGGGATTCACAACTGGAGCCCATTAATATCAGCATCACCAGGTTTTTCAGCCCATTTCTACCGCCTCGGCTCTATCGTCGCCCTCTACTCCGACTCCTCCCTCAACCAGCCAATTCTCAATTACTACACCGCCAACGGCGGCGAAAGCGTGTTTGGCCATCCGTTTGACAACAACAGCGGCACGGCGTTCGTCCACCGCTGGCCGGAACAAGGAACCGATTATGTGGTAATCCAGGACTTCGCCGGCGGAATATATGGCACGGACAAACAGTGCGCCATTATCTACAATCCCAATGTGAATTCCGCGTTTCTGCTGAAAGAAGGGTTTTTTATCTCATAACGCATAACGCAAAACACATAACGAAAAGTTTTAAAACATTGATTATTCTATGTTATAGTGATAATATG
>Ga0210057_1009461_pt1 | contig 11252 bp, 9 predicted proteins | sample CryGeyCG2114_010_2_FD_183968 | JGI IMG/M metagenome (GOLD analysis project Ga0210057, IMG submission 183968) | Groundwater microbial communities from aquifer - Crystal Geyser CG10_big_fil_rev_8/21/14_0.10 (SPAdes) (version 2) | ecosystem: Environmental > Aquatic > Deep subsurface > Groundwater ...
CTCTTCCACAGGAAAGTGTACCAGCAATAGTGGTATTGCTTGTTTGTTTTTTGTCATCTGCCACAAGTAGGATGCGGGCTCTCATCATCTGTCTGGGAGTCCAGCGTCCTTTTTTAAGCATACCCTCAAGTTGCTTTCTCTGTTGAGAGCTAAGGGCGATGACCTGAATATATGTAGTCATACATTCAGTATAATTACATTAGTATTAAGGTGTCAAGATACTAGGTAACGGATCAGATATTAAGACTGTACTCACGATAGATGATGTTTGGGTAGACTCTGGTTGCGGTATAGATGAAGGGATCCAATATGACGGAATCGACCCTGCAAGACAACACTATCTCACAGTCCTCCAGAGGTGTAGTCGTGTTGGCGTGTACACGAAAGGACCAAGGACATTTGATCAACGCATCGCTTTTTTTGAAACAAATCTTCTTCCATGGATATCTCCAGAAAGTCCATTATTTAATCTCATGATTCAGTTGGAAAAAGCAAAAGATACAAAAAATCACCAAAATGTACTCGCACTTGTGCCAGAAATATTTCCTATCATAGAGCGCTTGTTGGAGGAAAATCCACTTTTAAAATAATCACAACTCAATCACCACTTCTGGCATTTGTGCCAAATCCTTGATCTCACTTTCTGTTGTTGTTGCGATCGTCTGATGTTCTTTGATCATGTGCATGACAAGTTCCCGATTGCGATCGTCAAGTTCTGAAAAAATATCATCAAGAAGAAGAATAGGTTTTACCTTAGTGCTTTGTTCAAACAGTTGAAGTTCGTTCAACTTGAGCCAAAAAACCACCATTCGCTGCTCACTTCGTGATCCATACAAACTGATATTTTTATCTTTTTCACCGTGCAGATATATCTCAAAATCATCCTTCTGCGGACCTATAAACGTCCTACGATACCTCAACTCTTTTGAGCGGAAATCATCAATTCGCGCATCTGTTATTTCATTTGGAATATACTCTATACGAAACTTCTTGCCATCAACATCTGGATGATCATTCAAAAATTGAGTATACGATGTTCTTTTTTTTATAAGCTCTGAACCATGCTCCACTACAAGAGTGTTCCAAAACGAAAGCTCTCGAGTTGCGTCGGATTCCGTCTGATATATCTCAAGTACTTTATTCCTTCTTCTGAGGGCATTCCCATAACTTCTCAAAGATTTTCGATATGCCACATCAACTGCGGAGATCACCATATCAAAATATCGACGCTTACGACTCGGAGAACCTGTGACGATTCTGATCTGCTCAGGTGCAAAAAGTACTGCCTGCATCTGATTTTTCCGATATTGAAAAGATGATTTTGTAGTTTTATTTACAAAAAACTTCTTCTGGACTCGAGTGTCTCCAACCTTTAATAAGCGTACCTGAAACCGTTGCTTTAAATCTCCATCCAAAAATTGAGAATCGATAATACTGTCATCAAAATCCCAATGAATGAGTTCAAATTCTCGTGATTCACGAAACCCCGTACCGTATATCGCTGTATAGATTGCTTCTAGTATGTTTGTTTTCCCCTGCGCATTCTCTCCAATGATGAGAGTGAGATTCGGACTCAATTCAAATAGAGATGAAGAAAAGTTGCGAAAATGTGTGACTTGGATTCTTGAAAGTAGCATACAGTAATATTCTTACAATGATCCTATTGTGCAGTCCAAAGGATTATTTTTTTTTCAACAAGAAGATTGACTCCATAAACAAAGGGAGATGAAAAATCGAGTTTCGTTGTAAGGCAGCATCTGGATGCTCAAGAAATTTTCTTCTCCAAAATCTTCCTCCAAAAATGGAAAGATGAGAAAAATCCTTGCTATGAAACCATCGTATCCAAATATTTTCTTTGGTATAAATTTTATGCATAATAAATTTTCTTGAAACTCGAATGGATTCATTGATGGCTTTTTTTATTTTCCCTCGTTCAAGGTGTTCAAGAACATCAAACGTCAACACTAAATCAAATTCATTCTCACTGTATGGCAAATTTATGACATCGCCCTTCTTCAAAAATGGGCGCACTTGTTTGTCTGCAAGCTCAAGCGCATGATCTGATATTTCAACGCCGTATGCATCGATTCCAAGTTTTCGAAGCATAGCGACGAGCTTTCCGGTGCCGCAACCTATATCAAGACAGTTTTTGGGTTTCAAAAATATATTTATAAGCATTGCACGATAATAGATCGCAAGATTTGAAAATAGCATTCCTAGTAGTGATGTCCTCCTCCCAAAGCGATACCTTCCTTTGTCTCCCACATAATATTCACGGTCATAAAAACTTGCATCAATACGATAAGGCTGAACGACCGTTCCATCAAACGCATCTCCTTCAATGATTTTTTCTAAGTTCTCAATATTTTCACCGTTTGCCACAATAACGGTCAATCGAAGTTTTCGAGCAAGTTGAGCAGCTATCGGATCAAAGGGGGCATTGATCCCCGGTGACCATTCGGTACCTACGATTTTTTCAAACTCACCCCAAGTCAATTTTGAGATAGGATACGCATCTTTGTGTGTTCGAGGATCTTCGTTATATACCCAATCAATATTTGACATATTTATGATCAAATTGGCACCGTAGTCTCTCGCAAGAATCACCGCATCATAATCAGTCGACCACCCTGGCTTCCACCCTGCCCCGATGACCAATGGCTCTTTCCAGTCTCGGAGTTTTTTGTCATAATTTTCTATAATACGAGGATGCGCGATATCTTCAAAAATCGTTCGAAGAAGATGTGCATTGAGGCGTGTAGCATGAATACCGATCCAGTCAAGATCGTCTGAAGTCATTCCTCCAACGACATATTTTCCTGCATCTCTATACGCCCGAGCTGTCACTCCACCCCCTGCGACCAAAAAAAAACGCTTACCGCGTTTGATATATTTTCTAACAAATGTATTGAGTCGTTTGAGAAATGCCGTATTGATCCCATCTGGGGTCGCAAGAAGAGATCCTCCGATTGAAAGAATTATTGGTGGCTCTTGATTGTCAAATATCATGTGGTGCTAAAAAAAATCCGCTTATTAAGCGGAATAAAATGCAAAAATTTTATGGTTTTATACCTGAATAATTAGTATTCATAGGATGTGTAATTAGTATTATAGATTTTGCTTTGACAAAAATCAACTTTTTAACTAAAATGGATGTACACATGCGTCGCTCTCGTATCACAATAACCCTCGAAACGAACTTATTAAAACAAGTTGATCAGATTATAGACAAAAAAAGAATCCGAAATCGCTCTCATGCTATTGAGTATATTCTCTCACAACATACGCAGTCAAAGGTACACACAGCAGTAATTCTTGCAGGCGGACGAGGCACCAATCTTCGACCGTATACCTATGAAATTCCAAAGCCTATGCTTCCTGTCAAAGGAACACCCATTCTCGAGCATCTCATCTATGAACTGAAAAAAAATGACGTGACCGATATCATTATCGCAATCTCATATCTTGGTCATAAGATCAAAGAATACTTTGGGAATGGTGAAAAGTTTGGAGTAAATATCCAATATTCAGAAGAGCAAGAGAATTTACTGACTGGGGGAGCTCTGTTAAAGATCAAATCAAAACTTCAAAATGATACATTTTTTGTCATTCATGGAGATATTTTGACCAACATGTCATTTCGAGAGTTTGTCCAGTTTCACAAAAATCAAGGATCGGTTGCAACGGTCGCTCTTGCGACATCTGATAAGCCAACTGAATTTGGACAGATAATTCTGCAAGGTACACGACTCAAGAAATTTTATCCAAATACCGAAAAATCAGGAATGAAAAGCCTTCTCGTTCATTCGGGTATATACGCATTTGAACCTGCTATCTTCAAGTATTTTCCAAAAGATAAAAAACGCTTTGCACTGGAAGATGTGATTCGAAATCTTATCGAAGATCAGAATGTGAGTGGATTTGTTTTTGAAGGAAAATGGTTTGATGTCGGCGATCCAAAAGATTACGAAAGAGCAATCAAAGAATTCAAACGATAAAACCCTTCTCCTTTGAACTTTGAACTTTTTACAGTATCCCATCCCCTACGCCAAAGATAAATCCAAGAACTCGAGCAAGAACATATGATATTGCAAGTAGGACAAATCCAATGATTCCAGATGTGATTTTTGCTCTTCCACTGTTGAGCTTTTCTGGTTCTCCATGAGACGTCAATAGATCATACCCTCCCCATATAAATACAAAAAGAAGTATCACGCCTGCAAACGGATACAAAAACGACATAATGATCGTGACAATATCCGCAAGACTGTTTATACCTATCAACGGACCTTTTATCTCAATCGTTTGAGCAGTCGATCCTACTCCTGTATTTCCAACTTGAAAATTGAGACTCTGTGCCAGTATTTTATTCATGATTTTTTATGCAATGACAATACAATTGTGGCAAATATAACAATGATCGCATGAATACCAATTGCAATCATCAGATATGTACGTATAGCATACATGAACTGCATTATTGGTTCAACCTCAATCAACCTCAAAATCTGATTCGAATCGATCTGAAAAATAAATATAATCCCTCCAATAAGTATGATTACCGGGATTGCGTAGATGATGTCAACCATATCTTGCTTTGAAGAAAACATAGTCGTCGAAATCACAAACACAATATAGTTTATGAAAATAAACTGCAACATAGATGCTTGGTTGTACAATCCAAGACTGTATAACCACCACAAAGCCAAGATCCCTACAAAAAGTGGCGCAACACCAACCAAAATACTCCGAAACACATCTTTCTTGACATAGGAAACGGAGCCAAGTTTGATTTGTCCATTTTTCCATTCAGGAAAAATGTGGATATCATGTATCTTGAGTTGGAGAATCATCGCCATAATCGCATGACTCAACTCATGAATGATTGTTCCTGGAAAAAGAAGTATTGAAATTCCAACATATATCATATTGTTGTTGTTTATGTATCTATGAAGGAGGTGAAATAGCCGTTGAAGAGAAAGTCGTGAAATAAAAAACAAAATAGTAAGTAATATGATGGAAGTAAAAAAAGAAGTTGAGCCGTTCATACGCCAGATCGTTTCATAAGTATGAAAACAAGAAGCCCGATCACAATGATTGTGAGTACTCCAATGACCACAAACAATATGGAACTTTTTGACTTATGTGTCGATTGTTTTGTGAAAGTGGCAATATCCAAAGGTGTGTAGTCTATATCCATACTCATTAGTATAACTTACGTTATGCCGAAGTTTGTTGTGGAGCAAAGTTCATTTGACTTGATGAATTTTGAGATCCGTCCGTCACACTTCTATTTTGGTATGAACCCGCCCCGTTTGTCGATTCGTTACTTACTCCATTTGCAGCAACAGTTTTTGTTTGCTCACTTATGGACGCATTGGATGAGGGTGATGTTTTTTGCTTTTCACCAACATCTTTTGATGCACATTTCGCACATACTTGTGTGGAGTTTGGTACCAATTCAGATTCAAATACTGCTTTACATGAATTACATAAGAATGTATGTTTTTCTCCAGACTTTTTTGACTCATCAGGTGTTTTCTTTTCTATTTGTTCAACATTGAAAATAAACTCAATTCCATCATAATCTACGATTATTGTATCTCCTGCTTTCACTTTCTGAGCAATGATCATTTCAGAAATTGGATTTTCGACAAGCTTTTGAATCGCACGTCTCAAAGGTCGAGCTCCGTATACTGGATCAAACCCTTCTTGCACAATTTCTTTGATCGCTTCATCGGTTGCAGTAAATCCCATCTCCTGCTCTTCAAGAAGTTTGCTGAGAGACTTTAATTGAAGTTTTGCAATAGCCATCATACTCTTATATCTCAATGGCTCAAATACAATGACTTCGTCAAACCGATTCACAAGTTCTGGTCGGAAAAACTTCAACAACTCATTCATTACTTTTTCTTTGATCACATCATATTGTTTTTTATCCGCTTGCTCTTCAACTTTATCTATTTCTTCGGTTTTTTTATCGAGTGGGAAATTTTCACCAAAGTATTGTTTGATCGACTGTTTTGACCACTGCGTGGATTCATTTTCTCGTGACCATACCGCATCTCCAACAAGAATCAGTTCTTTTCCTGCAGGAGTAAAGGTGTGGATATCCCAATGGGTGACGGGAAATGAAATTTCTTTTCCTTCTGACTGCTTTACCGTAAAGTCTGTGAAATAATCTTTGAGCATTCCAGTTTGCCAGTCTGTCGTTCCTTCTTTTCTTCTCCAGAAGCGATCTTTGAAGGTCACGATCTCCATCTCTTCGGGACTATACGCATGAGTTTTGAATCTGATTGTAGGAAGTTGTTCATCAGGTGCATCTGGAATAGCATTTATAACAATATTGTCTTTGAAATACTCGATAAGATTTGTCCGTTTCCATTCCTTTGCAGTTGTGGATGCTCGGATATACATTGTTGAACCTTTTGTGATGACTTCTGTACCTTTTGCCGAGATCGCATGCGTATCATATCCAAATGTTGGAAAACTCATGGTTTGCGCTACTTCTCCAGTCTCTGGTTTCTTCTCCTGAGGATTCTTATCTAGCTCAGTGAGTTCTTTCTCTTCAAGTCCATCTGGATTTTTTTGTTCATCGCTTGTGTCTGTTGATTGTCCTTTAATTGCAATTCCTTCGATTTTTTGTCCTGCAAAATAATCTGTGAGTACATGATCTTCCCAAGAAGCATTTGTGTTTGATTTTTTCGGTTGGACGTCGACCGATTGCTGAACTGCTGTCGTGCTGAGTGGCTGAGTGGCTTGAGCCAGAGGCTCATCAGCCTTTGGCTGAGAGTCGCTGAGCAACTGCGGCGTCGCTCCTCCTCGTTCAAAATATCTATTTCCGATGGTCATGAGTTCGCGTCCTCGTGGAGAAAAGGCATATGTCGAGATGACTTTCGGCTCCGATACCTCAGACTTGCCGGTTGTTAATAGATCCTGCTGGATTAAAGCAGTACCAATATTTGATGTGCAAATCACGACGGTATTTTTGAATGAAATTGTTCGTCCTTTGTTGTCGGTCAATCGACCGTCATCAAGCACCTGCAGAAGAATATTGAAAATATCAGGGTGTGCTTTTTCAATTTCATCAAAAAGGACAAGTGAATATGGTTTTCTTCGGACGGCCTCGGTCAGCTTTCCGCCTTCTTCATATCCAACATATCCTGGTGGTGGTCCGAGAAGTTTTGCGACTTCATGACGCTCCATATATTCGGTCATGTCGAAACGTACTATTGCTTCTTCATCGTCAAACAACACTTCTGATAGTGATTTTGCTAGTTCGGTCTTTCCTACTCCTGTCGGACCCAAGAATACAAAGCTTCCAATTGGTCGTTTTGCATTTTTGAGTCCAGCCCGTCCACGCCTTATGGCTTGTGCGACAGATGTTACCGCTCGGTCTTGTCCGATCATCCGTTTGTGAATTATATCTTCAAGACTCGTGAGCTTATCACCTTCTGAGGTTCCTATTTTTGAGATTGGGATTCCTGTTCGTGTGGCGATCAAGTCTTTGACAATATTGAGAGTCACTTGTGTCGTAGTCTGTGCCTTTTTCATGTTGTACTCATCTTTCTTTTCAGAAAGATTTGCTTGAACTTCACTTATCTTTGAGCGAAGGATACGAGCTCTTACTTTTTCACCGCGTTTCTCATCTTCAACTAGTTCTTGATTTTGCTGAGAAATCCTGTCTTCGAGTGATTTTATTTCTTCTGGAAGCGAGATCAAAGGAAGCCGAACCGCTGCTGCAGCCTCATCCATGAGATCAAATGCTTTGTCGGGCAAAAATCTATCTCCAATATATCTCTTCGAAAGACGAACACATGCATCAATGACATCATCAGGAATTTTAACCTTGTGAAATGACTCATATTTATCGCGCGAGGCTTTGAGCATCTTAATCGAAGCCTCTTCATTGGGCTCCGGGACGACTATCGTCTGGAATCTTCTCTCGAGTGCGGCATCTTTTTCTATATACTTTCGATATTCAGTGATGGTTGTTGCGCCAATAAACTGCACTTCACCGCGTGCGAGAGCTGGCTTTATGAAGTTTGATGCGTCGATTGCGCCTTCTCCACTTCCGGCACCCATCATCGTGTGCATCTCATCGATAAACATGATGACTTCACCCTTGCTTGCTTTGAGCTCATCAACCACAGCTTTCATCCGCTCTTCAAACTCACCTCTATGGGATGCTCCAGCAACCACAGATGAAAGGTCAAGTTGTAATATTTTTTTGTTTAATAAACTTTCAGGAACTCTCTGTTCAACAATTCGTTGAGCGAGTCCTTCTACAATTGCGGTTTTTCCGACTCCTGGTTCACCAATAAGTGCAGGGTTATTTTTGATACGACGAGAAAGAATATGTACCAAACGCTCAATCACATCTGACCGCTCAACAACAGGATCAAGTTCTCCGCGTGATGCTTTTGCAGTGAGATCAATTGTGTATTTAGAAAGCGCAGATCGTTCTTTTGGTTTATCCTTTTTTTCAGCATCTTCCATGACTCCTTCTTTTTTGCCGGTAATTTTTTGGTTTATATCTTCTTTGGTTAATCCGAGTTTGACCAATATACGCGCACCTACTCCCTCTCCTTCTTCGTACAATGCAAGAAGAATATGTTCTGGAGAAATAAATTCGTATCCAAGTTTGCGAGCTACAACAAGCGATTTGTCGATTATCTGCTTGATCCGAGGTGCAATTTGAGGAGGCCTAGGACTATTCTCCTTTTTGTATACTTTTGCAAGTTCCTGTTCGACAATCTGTGGTTGCACCTTCAGTTCAATCAGAAGTTTGTAAACCTGACTATCTGAAAGCAACCCATGAAGCAGATGCTCACTATCAACAAAGGCATTTTTCTTTTCTTTTGCTTTGTCATTTGCCGACATGAATACTTTGTTTGAGCGTTGCGTGAGATGAGTCATAACGTCAAGTTGACCTCTTTTTGTATCGGTCATATTTGACTGTAGAGATACTCCTTTTGGCTGATTATTCTGTTGGGGATTTCGATTGGAATAATAAGAACTGCCCGATTGATTCTGCCTATTTTGTGACTGATTTTTATTGTATGAATTATTGGAATTCGGCTGATTCGATAGATTTTTTTGTGAGGGATTATTCCCATTGAATTGTCGTGGAGTGCTATTCACTGATTGAGCGACGGACATGGGTGGTTTTACCCTTGGTGGTGACCCGATACCATTGTATGATTGTCCTGATGGTGGATTGCCAATTCCATTGTATGATTGACTGGTGGTTCCCGCAATTTGTACCGGTTCTTGTTTAATAACAACAGGACTTGTCATGGTTATAGTCGGATTATCGATGGGGCTTTGTGTTGGACTTACTGAGGGATCAACTGCTCCATTTGAAGGATCACTTTGCCCTGAATCATTCGAAGGATTTGCATTTGGAGCTTGTTTCTTTATAAAATCAAATATACCAGCCATATATTCATTATGAGAAAGATATTTCCAAAAGTCAACATCGTATTTATCATCACAATTTTCCTTCTCATATTTGCAGGAGTACTTACTTACTCAATCAAGGCCGATGAAAATGGATCTCTTTTTGAGGAGTATGACAAAACAACACAAAATATTTATTCCGACGATTTAAAACAAGGAGCAATTGACCTCTATAATTTTGGTAAAGAAATTTCAAACCAGTCGAAAATACCTATAACTCTTCAGCCTACAAATCCATCAAATACTCAGGTTACCCAAGATCCATATCAAAATGGAAATTACGACCCGAACGACCCAACCAATCCTCAGATCACTCGAAACCCAAGTATTAATGGAAATTTAACGATGTATCGACAAACTGACTATACTCAAAATCTCCCAGGGGGCTGTACTATCGCATATGCAGGGTGTGGTCCCGTTGCCGCGGCAAATATTATCACCTATTTCACCGGCCAACAAATAAATCCCGTTGATGTTGCCAGTAAATACACAGGTGTCAACTTGGCAAACTGTGATGGTAGTAGTCCGAATGGCTCTGCCAATGTTCTGGCTTCATATGGATTCCGCACAAAATTACTATTTGCGGCTCAGCATCTGACCATAAATGAAGCAGCTGAAAAACTGCTCCCTTACATCAAACAGGGTAATGTAATCCATGCAGGAGGACAATTTTATTATCTTGATAAAGATGGCATTTATCAAACCAGTGGACATTTTTTTGTGATCCTTGATATTAAAAAACTTGATAATGGAGACTACGATTTTATTGGACTTGATTCAGCCTATGGAAATAGAAATGTAATACCGGTTAGCTATCGGAAACTTGGTCAGTTATTATATGTAAAGCATGCAGTAAGCGTAAGTATATAATTTTCGTTTAATTAATATGGATTATATTACTATTCAATCTCTCAAAAAACATAAGTTATTGATAGTATCAGTGATTCTAATATTCATACTACTTCTGATACTAATACTTTGGACAAATCAGACAAAAAAAACACCTTCCATTTCAAATCAAAATCAAATTACCGGTGCTAAATACCCTACTGCTTCAGAGATTCCAAAAACAGGAACTCCGTCAGAATATGGAGGATTTACAGGCTTATCAGAAATTACTCTTGCTCCCGAAGATAAAAACCGACTTGATCAAGAAAATAATCTCATTGAAAAAATGCCACTCTCGACAGACAATTTTATTATTGGCTATCATTACAGTCTCTATCTATTTGAAGTTCAACTTCTCCAAAATGACGAGCTTGGCAAACAAAATTTCTTTACCTGGAAAAATACAAACTATCCAGATATTCCTTTAGAAGATTTTGTTTTTGTAAAAACGCTCGGCAACGATAAAGAAAATTTTACTGAGTATTTCATACATAAAGAAACTCCTTTTGAAAATGATATTTTCCAAATTTCATCACAACTTGTTTCTAACGAAATAATTCCGAGTTATAGCTTCACGGTCATATCTAAAATAAAAGATACTGACCGGCTCAAGCAAGAAGTCAATGTGTGGCTTCAATCTCTCAACTTAACTCAAGTACAGATTGATGAATTAGAAATACGTTATCAATAGACCCATGTATGTTTCGTAAGAACCTTATTATAATATTCCTACTGCTTCTCTACGCAGTCGCTGTGCCCACCGTGAATGCTTCTGAAAAGGTGCTTTCGGCAAATACAGGAACGGGATCTTCTGCGGAAAAAGGCCCAAGATCCCCTCAGGATAGCCAATACTTCAATAGTTTAAAAAATAATGCGGAGGATATTTTCCAATTCATGCAAGA
>Ga0210057_1009462_pt1 | contig 11251 bp, 10 predicted proteins | sample CryGeyCG2114_010_2_FD_183968 | JGI IMG/M metagenome (GOLD analysis project Ga0210057, IMG submission 183968) | Groundwater microbial communities from aquifer - Crystal Geyser CG10_big_fil_rev_8/21/14_0.10 (SPAdes) (version 2) | ecosystem: Environmental > Aquatic > Deep subsurface > Groundwater ...
CTGGCCAGCGTGGGTGGTTAACAGTGTGCGAACCAATTTCCCAGCCATAATTATTTTTGAGTTGATTAATCTGCTCCCAACTCATATAGGTCTTTTCTGTGTTGGCGCGGCATTCGTTCGGCGCGGTGTTCATGCCAACACATCCGGTTATTACGTAGCTTGTACCAGTAAAACCATACTTTTGCAGAGTTGGAGCTGCTTGAGTAAGTGCGCTGGTCATACCATCATCAAATGTAAAGGACACACGTGCTCCAGGTGCTGTAGTAGCTGCGCTTGCATGGGGTATATTGGCTACTAAAATACTTAAAGTAATTCCAGCGGCCAAAAGACCATGCCCGGCTCTTTTAGCTAGTGATGTTACTTTATCGCTAAGTGATAAGTTATGACTATTCATAAAAAAATGACCGAGTGTTTTATAAACTGGCAGCTGTTTTTTGCCACCGATTACCCTCGACCATGCTCCTCTTGCCAATAAATATCTCACATAGTTGCGTAAAATGCAAGCATATTCTACAAGCTTATGCTTTCTTAAATCCGTACTAGTTTTCAACCATTTCTATGGTTTTGACCAAGTCTTGTGGCTTACTAACTACCGCTGAGGGGTCGTATGACCTTAATATTTTTGGGCTATTATAGCCCCATCCAACAGCGATACATTTAATCATTGTCTTTTTAGAAGCCTCGATGTCTCTTGTTTCATCGCCAATGTAAATACAGTCTGATACCTCTAGGCCTTCACTCTTTCGCAGGTTCTTCAAATTCCTGGCTTTGCCCTGTAAACCAGTATTTGCATATATCTTTGTGATACATTTGCTTAGTTTATAGCTGTCCAAAAACTTTCTGATATTCACTTCGCTATTGGTGCTTAAGATGTATAACGTGTGGTTTTTAGATAGTTTTACAATAGTTTCCGGCATGCCATCAAACGCCTTGACTTTATTCATCCGTTTCGTAATCTCATGCTTACCTCTGATGAGTAGACGTGGAATCTGCCATTTTTTAATCTTTAATTTTTGAATTACTTCTTTTAAAGAAGATTCCCTAAAGTCTTTTAACTCTCGAGTAGATAAGTGTTGCTTGCGCCCAACTGCCGCCTCGAAAGACTCAACAAAAACCTCAAAACTATCGGCAATCGTCCCGTCAAAATCAAAAATTATAGCCCTGGCTTGGTTTGGCGGTCTAGCCTTATTCATGAGTTAAGAATAACAAAATAAAAAAGACCTTAGGAAAAGTCTTTCTTCATGGAGGGCCAGGAGGGACTCGAACCCTCGACATTCTGCTTAAGAGGCAGACGCTCTAACCAGCTGAGCTACTGGCCCTCGTCGGAATCTACGGCTAAGTCTCGTTTTGTCGCTAAAACGCCAAAAGCTTTGACCTATGCCTATATTCCTCCTCTCAAAATTACACTCAGTTGCTAACGCTCCTTGGATTGTAATTTTGGTTTAGCTGCGGGGCAACTTCTGCAAACTTTAACAAATTACCCCTGTTTTATCAAGCTTACTGGTTTCCCAAAAATTGAAGCAGGCCCCGTGTGCGTCCGTGCACGCGGGGCCCATTGATGTTCTTGCCGTAGATTCACTTGTTTGGTGAGTATCGCACCTGGGAGCCATCCGACGTCTCGATCACGACCTCGGTACCAAGGTCGACGACTATGGACACGCGCCGACCGGTATCGGTGTACGTGATCTTCACACCAGGACTCGCCGGGCTGGGTGCAGCATCTTCGACGATCTGTTGGTTTCTCGGTCCGTTCACCAGCCGGATGATCTCGTTGCGGATCTTCTCCGAGTCGGCGTCGAAGTCGGCGAGGATCCGGGCGGCGACGCCCTCGTTCTCGCGGACCAGGCCGAGGAGGATGTGCTCGGTACCGACGTAGTTGTGGCCGAGCGAGAGCGCCTCACGCAGTGCCAGCTCGAGCACTTTCTTGGTCCGCGGGGTGAATGGGATCTGGCCGGAGGTGATCTCATCGCTGGGGCCGGTCAACCGGACAACCAGGGGTCGTACATCCTCGTCTGTGATCTTGAAATCACACAGAACTCGTGCTGCGATTCCTTCCTCCTCACGCATGAGCCCGAGCAGAATGTGCTCGGTACCGATGTGGTTGTGCTTGAGGGTGCGCGCCTCCTCCTGGGCAAGTACGACGACCTGCCTGGCGCGCTCAGTGAACCGTTCGAACATCTTCCACTCCTTGGTTGGGAAGGCAAGAACTAGGGGTATTAAATCATAAAATCGTTATTTCAACAACACACTGTAGGTGGTAGACTTATATAGATGAAATTACTTAATGGTTCCGAGCTGGCCAGTTACATTAAGCAGCGGCACGCCAGCCAGGTTAGAGCGTTGCACCACGCCAAGATTTACCCCAAGCTAGCTATTGTCCAGGTTAAAGACGACCCCGTCATAAATACCTACGTTAGCCTTAAGCAAAAGTACGGCAAGGATATTTTAGTTGACGTGGATGTTCACAAACCAACCCAGGCTGAGGTCCCCGCTCTCTTAAGAACTCTCAATCAAGATAAAAATGTTCACGGTATTATCGTGCAACTACCGTTGTCTGATCCGACGCAAACTGAAGAAGTAGTTAACTTGGTTGATCCATCTAAAGACGTGGATGCACTAGGCGCAAAATCTAAATTTGAACCAGCTACTCCCATGGCTATTTTATGGCTACTTTCTGGTTACAACATTGACCTAAAAGGAAAAAAAATATTACTGATCGGACGGGGTAAATTAGTTGGGGCACCGCTCGAGAAAATCCTAAAAAATTCTGGCTTAGACGTTTCGGTGGCTGATAGACAAACGAAGAATCTATATGAGTTAGCAGCACAGTCAGACGTAATAATTGCCGCTGCTAACCAACCAGGGATCTTAACGGCAGACATGATAAAACAAGACGCCGTGGTAGTGGATGCCGGTGTAGCCAGTGAAGATGGTAAAACGCTGGGCAACGTTTCACCCGAAGTTTACGAGCGCGAAGACCTTACCATAACTCCTGTCAAGGGCGGAGTTGGCCCGTTAACGGTCTGCGCCTTATTTGAAAATGTAATTAGAGCCGCAGGGGGGTTATATGAAAAATCGTAAAATTGGCGTATTTGACTCGGGGGTCGGCGGCTTATCCGTCGCCCAGGCTATCCAAAAGGCTTTGCCCGAAAGCGAAATCATCTATAAAGACGATAAGCAGCATGTGCCATATGGCAACCGGGATGTTGAGGAAATTCATGGCTTTGTCCTGCCGATTCTAAGGAGTTTAGTTGATGAGGGTTGCGAAGTGATTGTTGTAGCCTGTAACACCGTCACAACCAATCTGATTGAAAATTTACGCGAAGAGCTTAATGTCCCGTTAATCGGTATGGAGCCAATGGTTAAACCAGCCGCCACTGCTAGCAAAACAGGTATAATTGCGGTCTGTGCAACTCCTCGGACGTTGTCATCTGAACGTTACCGCTGGCTCAAATCCGAATATGCCAAAGAAGTTAAGGTTTTAGAACCGGATTGTAGCGACTGGCCGTATATGATAGAGACAAATCAGATTAACCATGAAAAAATTGCCAATATCGTTAACAATCTGTGCGGCCAAGGAGCGGATCAGATAGTTTTGGGTTGCACGCACTACCACTGGATAGAGGAGTTAATTAAACAGATGGCTGCCGGGCGTGCCACAGTGATACAGCCCGAACAACCAGTTATCGCACAGCTTAAGAGAGTGCTGCAACAGCTGACTTAAACTGGTTACCGCGGTCTTTATAATCTTCAAATAACCCAAAACTAGCACACCCGGTAGATAAAAGGACAACGTCACCAGGCTGTGCCTTCTCCCTGGCGGCTTCTACTATTTCTGGCATTGTATTTAAGCCAGTGGTTATGTTGGTGAAACCGCGGTTTTTTAACAAATTATTAATTTTCGGCGCCGTATCACCGATAATTATTGCGTGCCGGATATTATTTTTAGCGATTTCGTCGACCAACTCCTCAAAACTGGCTCCTTTATCTGAACCGCCAAGAATCAGTACTTTTGGTTCCGTGAATGCTTTTATGGCAACTATGGCTGTCTCTGGTGTGGTTCCAAAGGAATCGTCGTAGTATTTTACGCCGTCTAAGCTGCGTACAAGCTTTAAGCGGTGTTCTAAACCGCTAAAGCTAGATAATACTGTTTGTGCTTTGTCAAGGCTTCCTACGGCCTTATAAACGGCCGTAAGGGCTGCGCAGATATTCTGCAGATTATGTTCACCCAGTAATTTTACTTTGTTTTTATTTATTACCTTTATTTCGTCTTCTCCAATAACTATCATGCCATCTTGACGTACATAGGCTCCCGGCTTTTTGTAGTATGGAATCTTGGTGCCAGCCGAGAATTCGGCAATTTTTATGGAGTATTCGTTTTCGGGAAAGAAAATGGCAATGTCGTCAGCAGTCTGGTATCGGAACAAGTTGGCCTTGGCCTCGGTGTATTCGTCCATGTTCTTGTGCCAGTCCAGGTGTTCAGGCACTACCATTAAGCACACGGCGATGTGCGGGCTGTAGTTAAAGTTGTGCAGCTGGAAGTTAGACAGTTCTAGCACTACCCAGTCTTCAACTCCCACGTCACTTAAAAAATCCAGCATGCTGTTACCAACGTTGCCGCCTAAAAACGCTTTTTTGCCGCTAGCAAGAAGCATTTTATAGACCAGCGTGGATGTCGTGCCTTTGCCCTTGGTTCCGGTTATTCCAATGATGTTCTTGGATTTACAGTTTTCAAAAAATATATTTTGTACGGTGGTAGCTTTGCTCCAAAAACTGTTATCCGAACCAAATTTTTTCTGTAAATTTTTGAAAGAAGAAGGCGAATAGATAATTTTATCGCAGGTTTCCATGCCATTTAGATAGCTCAAATCAACTACACTACCAACCATCCCCACTGGGCGTTCGTTGTTTAGGAATTGCAGTTTAACAGAGGGGGATTCGGCAGGGAAGTCATCCCTCGGGTGTTCGTTAACTATTAAGTAGTCATGCCCGGGCCCAAAAAAGTTAAAGGCGCTTTGGCTTTCTATTCCCCAACCAACAATTCCTATCTTCATCCCCCAATAATACCTCAATCCCTACCCGTGCGAGGTCCGTCCTCTCACATAAGCACCACATAAGCACTTTCCATAATTATCCAGATACCCTAGAGTAATTTATGAAAGGTCCGTCCTCTCACATGCCAAGCCCCCACATTACTAAAGAATATGATAGAAACCAGTACTATCATGTTTACAATCGTGGCGTGGAAAAACGGACTATTTTCTTAGATGATCAGGATTATATTGTATTTCTTGGCCTCTTAAAGAAATATTTATCAGGGCAAAACGATAACAAGAAAAACCGACACGTTTTTAGTCAGTTGGGTAGTGAGGTTAATTTGTTGGCGTATTGCTTGATGCCAAGTCATTTTCACTTATTGCTTTATCAAAGTCAAAAAGACGCAATAACTAAGCTCATGAGGCGTGTTTGCACTGGCTACGTTATGTATTTTAATAATCGATACTCAAGAGTCGGAGGGCTATTTCAGGGACGTTATAAAGCTTCATCTATTAACAGAGATGAGTATCTCCACCATATCTCAAGATATATACACCTCAACCCACGCAACTACAAAACTTGGCCGTATTCGAGTTGGTCGAACTACAGTGGAGAAAAAAATACAAAATGGCTTAAGACAGAGCCGATAATGATGCTTTTTGCAGGTAATAGGGAAAAATATCGAAAGTTTGTCTCTGATTACGAAGATTCGAAAAAAGAACTTGATGCACTTAAATGGCAACTAGCTAATGGGACTGAATTGGTGTGAGAGGTCCGTCCTCTCACATTAGGAAAGTTTTTGTTTAACTAGTTCGGCCACCTGGCGAGGTGTCATCTCGGCTTTAACGATAAACGCACTAACATCCAGCCTTTTCAGGCTCTCTGGAGCTTCTTGCTCGCCCACGTTAGTTAGGATAATTACTTTTATAGATTTACCCCAGTCGGTTTTGCGAATGGCGGTCAGCATTTCGTCACCATTCATTTCGGGCATCATCAGGTCTAGCAGTATCATGTCGGGCTTCATTTGTTCGCAAAGTACCAGGCCCAATTTTCCGTTTTCGGCAATCTCTACCTTGTAGCCATCCGCCTCGAACTTCATGCGGTACATCTGGGCTATCGCTAAGTCGTCCTCAACAATCGCAATCTTGGTCATTTGTTTTAATACTACACCGTATAAAACGGGTAGTCCATAGACTGCCAACAGGTGCTATTTTTTGTAACGGACGAGAATCTCGGTAACAGCATCAACGACCTGTTTAGGTGTGTAATGGGCTTTGACGATATATTTTTCTATTCGTAGCAGGCGAAGGTCCATCGAGGCTTCGCTTTGGCTGAGGTTTGTAAGAATTATCACTAACATGTTTTTCCCCCAGTCTTGCTCGCGCAGCCTCTTCAGCATCTCCTGGCCACTCATTACTGGCATGCGGAGATCCAAGAGTATTAGATCGGGCATATGCTGCTCTATCAGAGACAGCCCCTCTTTTCCGTCTGAGGCTCCCTTAACGTTAAAACCTTGCTGCTTAAGTTTGAGGACGTACATATTACGAATATGCACATCATCCTCAATAATAGCGATTCTGACCATATACTTGCCTATTATACTACTTGACATTTTAATATAATTATGTACAATATAGCCTGTTAATCGAACATTAGTATATAAAACACTCAGTCAACTCCTGGGCAAACATAATGGAGTTGACGGAGTGTTTTTGTTAAGGGGCACTCGTTCCCATTGAAAGGATCCACAAGGGTTAATGAACATACAAATTGCCACAGGTACCGGTAAGGGGCATACGAAATTAGCGGCCTTTGATGCTGCTTTATATGAAACGGGAGTACCTAACTATAACTTAATAAGACTTAGTTCAGTTATTCCACCTAACTCTAAGATTAAAATTGCTACCCCAATTAAAGTTCAACCAGGTAAATGGGGGGATAGATTGTATGTAGTCATGGCTGATATGAGAGTTAATACGCCAAATATGGAGGCCTGGGCTGGAATTGGATGGGTACAAGATAAAAAAACCGGCAGAGGATTATTTGTTGAACATGAAGGTACGAATGAGAAGTCGGTACGACGCGATATAAAGGCTAGCCTTGAGGCACTGCAAGGTATTCGAAAGATTGATTTTGGTGACATACATATGGAAATTGTGGGGCGTACTTGTACTCATGATCCTGTATGTGCTTTGGTTATAGCTGCTTATCGGACTAGTGACTGGGAGTCTTAACTGGTTTCAGCGGTTGTTAATAACCTTGAACGATAAACCTTACAACAGAATTTATACTGAACCACCCCACACTTTGTCATGTAGCCATTGTCTAACAGGGGTGGTCGTACAATCGACAACACGACATACCTATAGATTAACAGTAGTGGTGATTAACCATTCAGTAAAGTGTGGGGTGGTTCAGGAATTTATATTTGACTTTTATAGTTTTTAAGTTATAATTTATAACCAGTTTCCTTAAAGTACATTATTAGAAAGGACATCCAGACACTCGTAATTTGCGGGATGACTAAGGATGCCTTTTTTATTTTAGAAACTGTACAGCAAAATGACCAACCCTAATTTTATTGAACCCGATGATAACCATGTACCCCCGGGTTGTGGGGACGGTGAGGCCATTGAATCAATAGTAGTCCTAGATTCTGAAGTCGTTTTTTCAAATGGAGACAGAGCTTGGCAATGGCTTAGGCGCCAGAAGTTGAGAATCGCCCTCGGGAGTGTGGCTGTCAGTACAGGAATAACTTTCACGAATGAGTTTGACCAATTTAAACACCAGATGGTTGAAGCTGGGCCATGGGTGGGCTCTGCTTTAGCTGGACTTGAGGCTGGATGGATTGGTGGTGCAGCATTAATGCTATACGGCATAGGTTCAAAAGTTGGCAATCCTCTTAGAATCAGAAGTAGGATACCTGAAATAGCAGAGCAGGCTAACAATAGTCGAACTTTTAAGACTGGCTTAGCGATCAACGTAGCAGCTTCTTTGGCGGAGAGTGGGGTTCTGGGAGGCGGCATACTATCTGAGTTGCCACCAGAGGCCTGGGGTTTTTTAAGTCTTCCAGTAGTGAATGCTGGATCTGACATTGTGATTACCAGAGCTATCTTGCAGGGGATGAGGAGACATGCTGAAGTAAGACAGCAGACGCGTTTTCAAGACGATATTCGGGATACCGTAGAGCCTAATCACGAATCTGAAAGACAGCCCAGTATACGTGTTAGGCAAGCAAGTGTGGCCGACGTTGAAAGGTTAGCAGAGATCGACCTTTTGCGTTACAGAAAAGTCTATGGCGACAATCCGCCTGCTAAAGAAGAGGTTATGCATATGTTCTCGAGATGTATAACCAATGCAGGGCCCAACTGGACATATGTATGTGAAGTTGATGGAACTATTGAAGGTTTGGTGAATGGGTTTAAGACCAGAAAAACGATGGATGACTTTGTGTCGTGGGAAGACTGCACAGCCGATGGCACATTAGACAATAGAGTTGATCCAGATGGCGAGTATGTCTATGTTGCTAATCTTACGGTTAATCCTAGGGCTATGAAGTTAGGTGGTGAAGACATGTTGATGGCAAACTTAGTGGCACAGGCAATTCAAGAAGGGGTTGAGTATGGCTATTGGTGTAGTCGCATGCCTATATTTTCTGCCTGGATCAAAAGGCAAATTAGGCAGGGCAAGATTGGTCCAGAAATTTCAGCAGAAGCTTTGGATGATTTAGCTAATCAATATGCTAACTCTATGGAGGTCGTGGATGGGAATGAGGTAAGGACTGACTATGAATTGAGAATGTATGAAGAGTTAGGTTTTCGGATGGGCAGGGTTGTTCGTGATGGCTTTCAAGACCCACCATCAATGAACTACGGAGTATTATTTAGAGCTGACATTCCTCCAAAAGGCATTATGAAAAGATCAAAGCTGGTGCGCTACGGCATGGCCGGGAGCTTGCGGGCTATAGCTAAGCACCCCAAAGTGTTGGAGAAACTATTTGGTTAATAAAAACATAAGCAAACTGATAGAATGGGCTTATGTTTTTAACGATTACAGTGGTGGGTGTTGCAGTAGTAAGTTTACTACTAGCTCTGACGGTTCTGCTTAGAAACCCCCATTCTTCTTACAATGCATCGTTTGCGGCCTTTGCGGTACTGTTGGGGCTTTGGATTCCGGCAAACTTTTTTGGATCCTATAAACATGCAAACATTCATTTACCGTTTCTGTTCTTTACTGATTTTACAATTGCACCTTTACTGGCATTTTCGTTGAGTTACTTTGGTTTGGAGGCAGTCCGTTTCTATCGTCGGAAAACCGTAAAAATTAACAGTTTCCTCTTAGCTGTGGTTGTTGTATTGATGTTTGTTTTTAGTTTAGGTGCTGCTTTGCATCTTGTATCTCTGCCGATCTATACGGCTTCGAATGTGCTTAATACAAGGGGAGTGCTGTATTACCCGTATAATATGTATATCGGTATTTTGGTCTTTGTTGGACTTTTGACGCTTATATATTCAACAATTGGCGTCAAAAAAGAATATAAACAACAGACACGATTGGTATTTTGGAGTCTATTTTTAGTTGCGACGATGACAATTGCAGCTAATATAGTCTTCCCGGAGATAAAACTAGCTCAAACTCTTTCGTATTTTGCAGTTTTGGTAATGTTGTTTTCTTTAAGCTATTCTATAGTGCGCCACCGCTTGTTTGATTTAAGACTAATTGTTGCACGATCTGTTGCCTACATTTTAGTACTTACTACGCTTAGTACCATTTTTGTTGCATTAATTTTGGCCATAACTACATTATTTTTCCGGGACGAACGGATTGGCGTAGGCATTAAAGGTGTTTTTATAGGGCTAGCGTTACTACTAGCCTTTATTTATCAACCACTTAAGCGATTTTTTGATAAGGTAACAAATAAACTTTTCTACAGGGATGCTTATGACTCACAGGACTTCCTAAATGAACTTAATAAGTCACTTGTAACCACAATTGATCTAGAGGAGCTCCTAGACAAAAGTGCGGAAATTATTGGTAATACCTTAAAAGTGGCATACTGTACATTTGCAATACGCGGTGCCCAAGATCCGGCTTTAAGGCTTGTTGGTGGTACCCAGAAGCAACTTAATCATGATGCTATTGGGCATGCTGTTTCGGCCGCATCTCATCATGCAGATAAAATAGTGGTCTTAGATGAGCTGGAATCCAGCAAACACCATCTTAAGGAGCTAATGCAGGCAGCCAATATATCCCTTCTGGTTAAACTGCAAGGGACTAACAGAGGTCACACTCAACATCCCGGCTATATACTTTTGGGGCAAAAACGCAGCGGCAGTTTGTATTCTAAACAGGATATAACAATTCTAGAAATTATTGCGGATGAGTTAGTAATTGCAATTCAGAATGCGCTGCGGTTTGAAGAGATACAGCAATTTAACATCACCTTGGAAGAGAAAATCGAAGCGGCTACTAAGGAGTTAAGGCGCACTAACGCTAAATTGAAGGCTCTAGACGAGGCCAAGGATGAGTTTATTAGTATGGCCTCCCACCAGCTTAGGACGCCTCTAACGGCCGTTAAGGGCTATCTAAGCATGGTCTTGGATGGTGACGTTGGGCCTGTAAAGAAAAATGAAAAGGAAATGATCCAGCACGCTTTTGATGGGGCCCAACGGATGGTTTATCTGATAGCCGATCTGTTAAACGTTTCGCGGATGCAAACTGGTAAATTCGTTATAGAGAACCAACCATCTTATCTGCCAGAGGTGGTAGAAGCTGAAATCGCCCAACTTAAAGAACAAATAGCTAACAGGGAAATAACCCTTACGTATGATAAACCGGAGCGTTTCCCAACCCTCAATCTGGATGAAACCAAGATACGGCAGGTAATGATGAACTTTTTGGACAACGCTCTTTATTACACCCCTAAAGGCGGTAAGGTAGATGTTGCTTTGCAGGCAACAGATGACAGTGTGACGTATACAGTTACGGATAATGGTATGGGAGTACCTAAAACTGTCCAGCACCATTTATTTAGTAAGTTTTATAGGGCTGATAATGCTCGCAAGATGCGTCCAGATGGCACAGGTCTGGGTCTTTATATGGCCAAAAAGGTTATTGTTGCGCAGGGTGGGGCAATTATCTTTAAGAGCGAAGAAGGCCAGGGTAGTACCTTTGGTTTTAGCTTTCCTCGTAAAAGCCTTGAATTAAAGGGTGA
>Ga0210057_1009463_pt1 | contig 11251 bp, 13 predicted proteins | sample CryGeyCG2114_010_2_FD_183968 | JGI IMG/M metagenome (GOLD analysis project Ga0210057, IMG submission 183968) | Groundwater microbial communities from aquifer - Crystal Geyser CG10_big_fil_rev_8/21/14_0.10 (SPAdes) (version 2) | ecosystem: Environmental > Aquatic > Deep subsurface > Groundwater ...
GTTGCCCGCTTCACTTCGGCTCCAGAATATTCAAACAATCTTGATAATGACTCGCCTATTATGTTGGACATTAAATGTCCAATATGAAGCTCTTTAAATGGATTTGGATCAGTAAATTCAACTATTACTTTCCTGTGTTTGTATATATCACTCTTGCCATAGAGATCACCTTCTTCAAGCGCATCTTTTAGAGAATTATAAAAATATTCTGGAGTAAGAAAAAAATTTATAAACCCAGGACCTGCAACTTCTATTTTCTCAACATATTGAATATTTTGTGCGCGTAGCAAATCCACAATAACACCCGCAAAATCATGCGGATTTTTGTTTTGTTTTTTCGCAAGCACAAGAGCTATGTTTGTAGAAAAATCCCCATGCGACATATCCGCAGGAAACTCTATTTTTATATCTTCTGCCGGCACATTACTCGGAAGTGTAGACTGTATAGCTTTTTGTAATATTTTTTCCATTACAGATATATTGTACACGTCATAGCCACAAAAGAAAAAGCCATGCGAAATCTTTTCGCACAGCTTCTTGCTAATCAATACAACATGACGCTGTCGGCCTTCTGAAGAGTCTTCTCGCGCATCTTCCGCGCCTCATCAAGGGCTTTTCTTGTCGCTTCCTCAATCGCCTTGTTTACCTTGCGCTTACGTGCTTTTTTCATCCCCGCTGTGGCAGTAAGACTAAAGGAATAAGTGACAACATCGTCCTTCTCATTTTTCTTGGACATAATAGGCCTCGTTTATGTTTTTCCATACCCACAATATCACAATATGTATTTTTGAAAAATTATTACTCAAAATTTTATATTGCCCCAACCCCTATATTACTCAAATCCTTATATTACCCATACCTCTATATTATATTCAACACATCCAATACAAACTCTGCCATGGCAGAGTTTGTATTGGAAAATCAAAAAATATATAATATATAACATGTCAATTGTCAGAGAAATTTTGGAAGAACTATGGAATACAGAGGTAAGGTATAAAGGGACCCGCGTAAATTTTTTTGGTGTACCTCGTTTCAAAAAATATAAACCTGAAAGTATAAAAGCAACGATTAATCGTCTAGAAAAACAGGGCTTAATAAAAAAAGAATTATCTGGAATTTTATTGTCAAAGAATGGGAAAGAATATGTTAGAAGAAAATTAGATTCTCTAAAGCAGTTTAACAAAACAGACAATATATCTAAAAATAAAAACTTGATAGTAATGTTTGATATTCCCACAGAAAGAAAGCCCGAGCGAGAATGGTTACGGTGGCATTTAAAAAAATTTGGTTATGTAATGATTCAAAAAAGTGTGTGGGTTGGTCCGTCCCCATTGCCTAAAGACTTCTTAGATTATATTAATGAGATTAAACTAAAAAATTGTATAAAAACTTTTAAATTAGCAAAACCACACAAACATAATCCCTAGTATACTGACAATGAATAACATATTGATAATACGTAACATTTAAATTAATACACAACTTATAACTGATGTGATATAAAATACAAACTCTGCCATGGCAGAATTTGTATCAGTTATAAGTTGTTATAAGTTATATGTTATAAGGTTATATAGGTCATAGATAGTGATTTTTATATTATTGTTTTTATGGTGTTGTTTTTTTGTGTATTAATTTGAGTTATTTTGCGTATTTAGCATATCAGCCATAATTACCTTCTAGTAGGTATACATACTTCTACCCAAACCTCTTTGGTATAGGATGTGATTTTGCGAGTTTGATGATTTCTTTTTTTGCTTTTGATTTTATAGCTTTGTCGTCTTTGTTTTTTAATACTTCGATCATAATTTCTGCTACTTGCTCGCAATCCTTTTCTTTAAACCCTCTAGTAGTAATTGCCGGTGTACCAAAACGAATTCCAGAAGGATCCATTGGAGAGCGTACGTCATCCGCTATTACATTCATATTAAGTGTTATTCCTACTTCATCGAGTACTGTTTGTGCCTCTTTGCCAGTAACGCCAAGAGAGCCAAATACGTCCGCAAGTATAAGATGGTTTGAAGTACCTCCACCAATCATTCTTATTTTATTTTTCTTAAATACCTTCTCCATTGCCTTTGCGTTTTTAAGAACTTGTTTAGCATACACTCTAAATTGAGGAGTCAGGGCCTCACCAAAACACACAGCTTTTGCAGCAATATTATTCATGTGTGGACCACCTTGTAAACCTGGAAATATAGCTTTATTCACTTTCTTTATAATATCTTCACTATCTCGCACAAGTATCATTCCTCCGCGCGGACCACGAAGAGTTTTGTGTGTAGTGGTAGTAATCACATCAAACCCATCGTCAAATGGATTCCTCAGTGCCCTACCAGCAATTAGACCAGCTATGTGTGCAGCATCCATTACGGTGACTGCTTTTACACTTTTTGCTATCTCAACTATTTTTTTGTAATCAATATTTCTAGAGTAAGCAGAAAATCCGGCAAGAATTATTTTTGGTTTTTCACGCTTCGCAACTTTTTTCAGCTCATCATAATCAATCTCACCTGTTTCAATATTTTTCATTTTGTATCTTACAAAACGAAATATTTTTGCTGGGAACGTAACAGGATGCCCATGAGTAAGATGTCCACCATGAGAAAGATCCATTCCAAGCACGGTGTCGCCAGGCTCTAGAAGTGCAGCATAAAGAGCAAGATTTGCTGGCGCACCAGAATGAGGTTGTACATTTGCATACTTACACTTGAAAAGCTTTTTTGCGCGCTCTATTGCAAGAGTCTCAACTTGGTCAGTAAATTCCTGTCCGCCATAATACCTTCTTCCAGGATATCCTTCTGAATATTTATTGGTGAATACACTCCCAAGAGCCTCTAATACATCCACCGAGACATAGTTTTCAGATGGAATAAGCTCAAGCCCTTCAGCTTGTCGCTTTTCTTCTAGTTTTATGAGTTTTGATACTTGAAAATCCTTTAACATTTCTTCTTATTGAATTCAGCTCTATCTTTCTCGTTAAACCCACCAACAACAGTTATATCGCCTTTTATTGATGCGTGAGGATCATAACCCTCAAGTGTAAAATCTTCATACTTAAAATCATCAATCTCTTTTATATCTGGATTTAATTTCATCACAGGAAATGCTCTTGGCTCTCGGCTAATTTGCTCAATCACTTGATCATAGTGATTACTATAAATGTGAGAATCTCCAAAAGTGTGCACAAACTCACCCGCTTCATAGCCACAAACTTGTGCGAGCATCATTGTAAATAAAGAATAACTGGCTATGTTAAACGGAACACCAAGAAACATGTCCGCACTCCTTTGATACAATCCAAGTGACAACTTATTATTTGTAACATTTATATTAAATATTGTATGACATGGAGGAATAGCCATAATCGGAGAGTCTGGTGATGCCATTTCATAAACATATTCAGGATTCCATGCAGACACTATTACGTGTTTTCTATCTGGATATTTTCGTGTCTTCATTATTGCCCAGGCAAGTTGGTCTATCTCCCTTCCATCTGATGATGGCCATCTACGCCATTGTCTGCCATAAACAGGCCCTAATTCTCCCCATCGTGATGCAAAATCCGCATCATTTTTTATTCTTTTTATAAAATCCTCCTGAGTATATTCTTCCCTTCCATCTTGTTCTCTATTTTTATTATAATTTTTATATGCCCAGTCATCCCAAATATGCACATCCCTATCTACAAGATATTTAATATTTGAATCGCCAGAAATAAACCAAAGAAGCTCTTCTATAATCCCCCTAAGAAAAACTTTTTTAGTGGTCAAAAGCGGAAAACCTTTTGATAAATCAAAACGTATCTGTCTACCAAAAACACTCTTTAACCCGATACCGCTATTAAACTCCTTTTTCTCAAAACCATTATCCATTATGTCTTTTAACAAATTTAGATATTGTTTTTCGGGGTGCTCTTTTTCCATGTTAGTTTATTCTTATTTTTTAATTATCTTTTGTGGTCTTCTTATGGTTCATTTTCCAATTATCTTTGTCATATTTAGATTTTTTGTGAAAATCAGTCATAGGACTACTGGAAAGTTCTGAAAAAGTAAGCTGTGCAATTTCCATACCTGGCCGAAGTATTATTGGTACAGAATTTAAGTTACAAAGCTCAAAAGTGATTCGTAAAAAATGTCCTGGATTAATTAACCCGGCCGTATTGTGCACAATTAAACCAATTCTAGCCAAACTACTCTTTCCATTTAGATGCACCAGAAATTTTTTAGAACCAAAATAATCTTTGGAAATACCCAAAACAGAAACGCCTGGATGTAAAATAAACTCCTCCCCGTCTTTCAATTTAATATTTCTAAGCTTAATAGGTCTTTTGTTGCTTGGATCAATAAAATCAGTCTTGTGACTATCCAACACTTGAAACTTATTGCCCAATAAAATATCGTAACTAGCCGGTTGCAACCTTTTTTTGTCAAAACCTTTTATAACTATGTCACCTCTCTTAACCGCTTTTTCTATATCAACATCAGATAAAAACATATTATTTAATTATAAAAATATTATCCGTACCATAATAATCCATCCAATTGTTATTGTAATGCTCAAACATTCTCTCTAACCTATCCTGCATTAATTCTTCAACCTCTAATTGGACCATTGTGTCTAATAAATCTTGTTTTGCTGATTCTATTTTATTTTCAGAATCAACAATTTTTTCAAATTCTGCCAAATATCCATACCCCGCATTCTTATCTATTGTAATATTAATATCTCCAAATTTATACTCTTCACGATCTCTTGACCATTTTGCTTGATAAGAAAAACCAGAATCAAGTAAAAGTTGATCAAGTTCTTGTAAAGTCATATCTACAGTTTCTTCAAACTCAATCCTTGATACAGTATTATCACTTGTTCCACTATCTAATGATGCCTTTATAACAAATAATACCATACCATCAGCATCTCTGGTGCGAATAGAGTGTGACTTACCTTCTTCTAAAATTTGTTCAAGTGACTCCCTTCTCTCTTTTGGAATATAAGGTAGTATATTTTCCAACAATACACTAAAGTCTGCTGGAACATTAAAATAATGATTAAGCTGTGAATGTCTTCCAATCTCTTCCACTTCTCCTATTTCAATTAATTTATTTTTTAGAGACAGAGCATTTTCTTCTGATCCAAGCAGGCTTTTTATTTCAATTTCATATGTATGAGCCATGGTCTTATATCGAAGGTTAAACTATAATTAAAACTATTATAGTATGAAAAATATAAAAATAAGCATAATAGTTGCTGTTGGGGCACAGAATCGAGCTATTGGAAAGGATAATGCTCTTCTTTGGGATTTGAAAGCAGATCTTAAGCATTTCAAAGAAATCACTAGCGGACACCCTGTTATAATGGGTCAAAATACATGGGAATCAATCCCAGAAGCCTTTAGACCGCTTCCAAATAGACAAAACATAGTCCTCACACTAAACGACTCATACGATGCGCCAGGAGCAGATATAGCGCAATCTATAACAGAGGCTATAGAAATAGCGAGTTCTTATGATTCAGGGGAGATATTCTTTATCGGTGGAGCTTCTATTTATAAACAGACACTACCAATTGCTGATAAGTTATATATCACGGAGGTTAATGGATATTATGAGGGCGACACATTTTTCCCAGATTATTCAGATTTTGGGACAGAAGTTTCTCGAGAAGAACACGAGGAAAACGGTATAAAATTTTCATTTGTTGAAATAGAAAAGACCCATCCCTTAGGACGGGTGGGTCTTTAGAAGAGCTCTATTTGGCCAGGATATTTTTTCTTCCTAGCCAATTGAATTCTATCTTCCCTATACTTAATACCAAAGAAATTACTCAAATCCTCAACGAGAGTTTGAGGGTTTGTATTAAACCAATTCAATCCAGTCGGAATTTCTCCAAGATATTCTTCATCTGGAACTACCTGATAAATATTTGATAATGAACGACAAATAAAAACTGGTAGGTCAAACTCTTTTGCATCCTCCATAAGTCGCACAAAACACTTATGCGGATAATCCATAAGAAGAACAAGTGCGAAAGAAAACAAAGGACTATTAGGCGGGCATGGAAAATCACTTAGCGAAAGTTTTCCAAAAGTATTTACTCTGACTGTTGAGTTGAGTCTATTTATTAAACCAAGAGCATTGTGTTTACTCTTGTCATAAGCAACCGACACCGGGACCATACGCGGTAAATTCATGCTTTTACACCGTTTTTTGATATTCTTATTTGATAATACAACAAAAATACCCTCTGGTAAAGGGTATTTTTATTTTAGTATTTTATGAAATTTATTTCACTTCAACGCCCATGCTTCGAGCTGTTCCTGAAATAATCTTAATTGCTTGATCTATATCATTTGCGCTAAGATCTTCCATTTTTCTTTCTGCGATTTGTCTTATTTGGTCTTTTGTTATGGTCCCAACTTTTTTTGTTACATTTTTACCTGAACCTTTTGGTTGGTTTATAGCCTTTAGAATAAGTCGTGATGCTGGGGGTGTCTTCATTATGAAGTCATAGCTTCTGTCTTCATATACTGAAAGAACTATGGGTATAATATCCCCAATCATTTCTTTAGTTGCTTCATTAAACTTATTTACGAAGTCTCCAATAGCAACTCCAGCCTGACCTAGTGCAGGGCCAAGTGGTGGAGCAGGTGTCGCTTTACCAGCTGGTATTTGTAGTTTTATTTTTTTGATTATTTTCTTTGCCATAATAACTCGTTTAACTCGTAAATTCATGCCTACCGCAGGCAGGCGAAATACGAATATCGAAATCCGAAACAAACTCTAAATCTAAAAATTCAAAACACCAATTATCGTTTCTGCTATTTTGGACATTTGTGCTTCGGATTTGTTTCGTGCTTCGTGCTTCGGATTTCTGGTTTTAAAAAACCTTATTTTTTAATATATAGAAGCCCGTACAATATGCCCTAAAATAGGCATTTTTGCAACTATAATTTACGTATCTGTAAAAAATCTAGCTCCACCGGTGTCTCCCTTCCAAACATTGGAACAAGAACCTTGATCTTTCCTCTAGACTTATCGATCTCACCAATTTTACCTTCTAAGTCTTTGAAAGGACCGTCTATAATTACTACAGGATCATCTTTTGATAGGTCAATATCATGCTCAATTTTATCTCCTTTCATTTGTGTAAATAGTTCTGCTACTTCTTTTTCACTCAGTGGAACCGGGTGAATTCCAGAACCGACGAAACCAGTTACTCTAGGTGTATTTCTAACCACGTACCAAGAATCATCTGTTACCATCATGTCTACAAGAACATAACCAGGATATACCCTCTCCTCTTCCTCTATCCTTTTGTTTCGTCTTATCTTCACCACTTTTTTTGTTGGAACGAGTACTTCAAAAATTGTATCTTCCATACCCAAAGAACCTATTCTATGTTTTAGGTTTCTAACAACTGCGTTTTCATAACCAGCATATGTGTGGATTGCATACCAATGCCTTTCTCCATCTGTTCTTTGTTTTGACATATTCTTTGTTTAGGCTCTAGGGTTTAGGGTATAGGAATTAGTACCAACACCGAAAGACCTGATTTAATTAATAATGAGATTTAAAATTTCTGTGAAAACCAGGTCAAAAAGACCAAGATAAGCTGCAGTAAATAATGAAATTGCTATAACTATAATAGTAAATACTATTGCTTGTTTTCTTGTTGGCCAACTCACGTGTTTCATTTCTGCACGAGTTGATTTTATATATTCTGCTAGTTTATTCATAGTATTATAGCTTATAGGTTTTAGTTTAAATCCTATAGTTTAAATTTTTGTATTAATTCGTCGTAAATTCGTAGTTATTTGTTTTATTTACAAGTTTTAAAAAAGCCCCCTCAGGGCTGTTTATGTATATTACTCTTTTTACAAAAAAAGTCAACCAGAAGAATATATTGCCTAAATACGAAAAAGTGCCTAAAAATATGACTTTATTGGCGTGAATACCTCGCAGCTCTGCTGCGGAGATTGTGAGAATAGGCGGCCTTTTTTATTACTTAATTCGGTTACCTAAAATAACCAATAGTGGTGATGCTATGAAAAGGGATGAATATGTACCAGCCACAACTCCAATTATCATTGCAAGTGCAAAATATGTTGTGGAAGAACCTCCAAATATGAACAGTGATAGCAAAACTAGAAATGTTGTTAGAGAGATGTTGAATGAACGCGCATATGTTTGATCCAAACTTTTTCCAACAGTATCAGCAAATGACTCTTTTGAACGAAATTCTTGATTGTGTCTTAAATTTTCACGTACTCGGTCAAATACAACAATTGTGTCATTTACAGAGTAGCCAAGTATTGCGAGGAGTGCCATCACAAAGAGCACATCCAACTCTACACCAGCAAACTTACCCATAATCGCAAATATACCAGTTGGGATTGTAATGTCGTGTATAAGAGCAACTATTGCCACAAGACCATACTTCCAAGAAGACACTGGTTTTGAAACATGCCTAAAAGCAAAAGCTATAAATAAAATTATAGCGAGTATCACTACAAAAATGGCGGCATAGGCTTTCCTCTTTAGCTCACTACCAACAGTTGGGCCAACGGAGTTGAATCTTTCTTCTATTACGGTTTTTTGATTATCAAAAGACAATACAGACATGATAGACACTCGATCTGTGTCTTCTAAAAATTTTGTTCTCATTATGTAAGAATTTTCCCCAGCTGAACGCAATGAAACACTTCCCAAACCTAAAGGATCTAATACTGAATAGATATCAGCAGCCTCTGGTCTTCCTTCTGGATATGAAACTTCCAATATAGAGCCGCCAGTAAAATCAATTCCGAATTTTAGTCCAAAAAATCCAATACTCAAAAATGACGCCAGTACCAAAACTAGAGAAATGGATAGAAATATTTTTTTGTATTTTATTATATTCATGTGTTGTTCAGAATTACGAATTACGAATATTAACTTTACAGACTTTATAGACTTTCGACTTTATAGACTAATGTATTCCGTGACCAAATAAAAACTTTCTAGCCCCTTCATATTTTTCTCCAGAAACAGCCAATATAAACGTTCGTGAAACTACTATCGCACTTATCATACTGATCAATACACCAAGCCCGAAAGTAAGCGCAAAGCCTTTTACTAAAGATGTGCCGAACCAGAAAAGAATTACAGATGTGATTATACTTGATATATTTCCGTCTCTAATAGAAAGCCACGCCCTTGAAAAACCAAGCTTTATAGCTTCTTGTAGATCATCTCTGTGCTCAAGCTCATCTTTTATTCTTTCAAATATAAGAACATTTGCATCTACCGCCATACCTATAGAAAGAATAAAGCCCGCAATACCAGCAGCCGTAAGCACAACAGGTAAAGTTTTATAGAGCAAAAGTGTAATTATAAAATATGTGACAAGTGACACAACAGCAACAAGGCCCGGCAACCTATACCAAAGGACTAAGAATATTGAAAGAAGCAAAAGACCGATAAGTCCCGCACTTACTCCGGCTGTTAGTGCGTCGTGTCCTAGAGATGCTCCGATAGACTGTGTAGATATGAGCTCTATCGGCACCGGAAGCGCGCCTAGATTCAAATCACGCACGAGAGTTTTTGCCTCTTCTGGTGTAAAGTCTCCTGTGATTTGTGCACTACCCCCTGTTATTTCTGTCTGTATCACAGGAAGCGACAAAGGCTCACCGTCCAAGAAAATTGCGAGTATTTCACCTGTGTGTGCTTTTGTAATTTCTGCAAACAAATCTGTTCCCTCTTTATTAAATTCAATCAATACTATCGGCTCATTTATTCCAACACCTTGTGACCCGCCAAATGTAAGTTGTGCTCTTTTTAAATATCTACCAGTAAGACCTGTATCAATAAAATTTGATCCAGGTATCTCGTTTCCTTCTTCATCAAGCGCAAGCTCACCTGATTGATTTGCAAGTTTAAACTCAAGAAGGGGTGTCCTACCAATCAGCTCTACGGCTTGTTGTACGTCTGTAATACCAGGAAGTTCCACAATAAGTCGCTCTTCTTTTTCACCACCAAAACCACCTTGTTCAACTTGCACAATTGGCTCAGATACTCCAAAGATGTTTACACGGCGCTCTATCACATCACGAAGAGCTCCCATTGCATCATCAATATCTCCACCCTCTAAACCTGAAGTATCAGCGCGATATACTAAATGAGTACCGCTAGAGAGATCTAGCCCATACTTAAAATGATAAGAAGATTCGGGATTATTTTCTGTAGAATATACGAAATAGGCGCCAAGCAGTGCTAGCGCTAATATAAAAACGGCTGATATCCTGAATTTGTTCATGTGGCTCACAGTATAGCTCTATATAAAGCCTGATGTCAAATGGTGGGGTTCTGAATTATGAATTAAGAATTATGAATACGAATTAAATCCAAATGTCAAAATCCAAAAGCCAAAAACGACATTTGCCTGTCTGCGGTAGGTAGGAAAATTAAAACATTGAAAATTGATTGAAAATTGTAAATTGTAAATTGAAAATTGAAAATTAGTAGTGTAGTCTACTGGCTTCTAACTTCTGACTACTGACTGATACAGATTCTCAAACAGCTTCGCAATAGTAATTGGCCCAACACCACCAGGAACAGTAGAAAATACAGATGCTTTACTTTCACAGTCTCTTGAAATATCTCCAACAATTGTTCCAGCTGATTCACTTGTTCCAACATCAATCAATACAACGCCATTTTTTATCATATCTTCTGTAATAAGATTAGGTTCACCCACTCCAGAAATTATAATATCTGCATCTTTTAAAGCCTCTCTAAGATTGTCATCTTTCCCTACAACTACAGGAAGTATCCCTTCTCTCATAAACCACACAAACACCGGCTTCCCTACAAGCTTACCCTTACCGACAATTACAATTTTTTGCTTTGTGTCTATTCTGTTGTTCTTAAGAACAACAGAATGTCTTTGGAAGATTTCATCAATAGCGCCGACGACAGGTGGCATCATTCTTGTCTCATTATTTAAAAACTTTTTGAATGTAGTTTCCTTCAACAAATCAATATCTTTATTTTCATCAAGCACTGAAAGTACACTTTCTTGATTTAGATTTGTTGGCAGTGGCAGTTGCACCACTACACCGTCGCTTTCTTTCTGAATGTTCTTTATGTTTTCAATAAGCAAGCCTTCATCAATGTCTTCTTTAAACTTATGGACCACCACATCCACCCCGGCATCTTCTCCAAATTTTTTCTTTAATCTAACAAAAGAATCAATTACTGAATTTTCA
>Ga0210057_1009464_pt1 | contig 11247 bp, 10 predicted proteins | sample CryGeyCG2114_010_2_FD_183968 | JGI IMG/M metagenome (GOLD analysis project Ga0210057, IMG submission 183968) | Groundwater microbial communities from aquifer - Crystal Geyser CG10_big_fil_rev_8/21/14_0.10 (SPAdes) (version 2) | ecosystem: Environmental > Aquatic > Deep subsurface > Groundwater ...
AAAGTTAATAAAATGAGTGTTTCATTGACGGCTCCACTTCAACCGAAATCAAAGTTTCAAAGCCTCCTCACTACGCTACGTATACAAACCCTATAGCCAATACCAAGTTGTAGTAAAGCTCCCGGGGTCTTCTCGTCCCACTACAGGTAACCCGCATCTTCACGGGTATTGCATTTTCACCGAGCTCTTCGTTGAGACAGTTTTCCAGTCGTTACGCCATTCGTGCGCTCCGGAACTTACCCGGAAAGGAAATGCGCTCACATCTGTTACTTACTAACCACCTCCACGGTGGTGGATGGACCATTTCTGCCCATCTCTCTATGTCGCCATAGAGGTCGGACTATATCTTCTCCATATCTGGAGTCTGACATATAGTCTCTGAGGATTCTAAAAACGTCTTTTCTTATTGTTGGTCTTACCGGCTAGCTCTAGTACTGTACCCCATCCTCTTTTTGTTAGATGTTCTTTTTTCATCATCATCTTAATTACTTTCTTGAAGATTTTTAGATCTTCTTTCTTGGCCGTGCGGAGACCAAACTCATCGAAGAAGGGTATGATTGTATTGTTCAATTCTTTAATTGATCTTACGCAGTACTTATACAGATGCTCGTGGTGATTGTCGTAACGTTTGTTGAGGACAATACTTCCACATCCAAAGAATTTCTTTATACCCTCGAGGGCATAAAGGCTTTTTGCACCTTGAGCTACCACGAACTCTGGGAAAATTTGTTTCCCAAAACGCGTGGTAGGATTGTTGATCACGGAAATCGCGAAACATCCCTCACCATCGGTAAAGCCAGCAATCCAGTAAGCGGTTTTTAGTCTTTCCTGCTGATTGTCTGCACTAGTCGCTTTTTTACTTGGCATATGTATCTATGGATACATTCTACCATAGTAGCGCTAGATTCTATAGGTTTTAAACCACAGACGTTCCAGCATATAGTCAGATTTTACTAAAGCAATTATTTTTCACCTTAGAACGGTTATAGTTACCGCTGACATTGACGAGGGCTTCGGCCAGTGAGCCTATCTATCCGAAGACAAATAGACCCCCAGCGTTAACCTTCTCGCATCGGTCAGGCGTCACCCCCTATACATCCTCTTACGAGTTCGCAGGGAGCTGTGTTTTTATTAAACAGTCGCCAGAAAAACTTTCGCTGCGGCCCTTCTTGCGAAGGGCAGACCTTATCCCAAAGTTACGGTCGCTTTTTTGCCGAGTTCCTTAACGAAGACTCACTCGTTCCCCTGGGGCTACTCGCCCTGTTCACCTGTGTTGGTTTGCGGTACGGTATCAATACAGTTAACCTTAGAAGTTTTTCTAGGAAGCCTCTTCAACGAAATCGATTGAACAAAAGTTCAACCTTTCTCCAGACCTCGAATCTCGTCATTAAAGACAGTATCCCGGATTTACCTAAGATACGACTCTTGGATCTAGCGATGGAAAACCAATAATCCACTTCGCCTTGTGTGCTCCGTCCCTCCATCGAACCATATTGATGGGCTGGAATGTTAACCAGCTGTCCATCGACTGCGGCTTTCGCCATTGCCTTAGGCCCGCCTAACCCGTGGATGATTGCCATTGCCACGGAAACCTCGAACTTTCGGGGAGTAGGTTTCTCACCTACTTTGCGGTTACTCATCCCAACATTCTCTCTTCCCAGCGCTCCATAGGGCCTGACGGCTCCTACTTCATCGCAGCTAGGAATGCTCTCCTACCAAACCCTAATAAATTAGGGAGTCCGTGTCTTCGGCGACTTGCTTGAGCCCCGTAAATTTTCGGCGCGAACTGCCATCGAGCAGTGAGTTGTTACACTTTCTTTAAAGGATGGCTACCTCTAAGCCAACCTCCTACCTGTTACTGGCAATTCACAACCTTTAACACTTAGCAAATACTTTGGGGCCTTAGACGACGATCTGGGCTTTTCCCCTCTCGACCACGGAGCTTATCCCCCGCAGTCTAACTGCCGGACTTAACTTTCTGGTATTCGGAGTTTGATTGGCTCGCTAGGCTTGCGCCCGGCACGAACCATCCAGTGCTCTACCCCCAGAAAGGAACATCGCGACGCCAGTCCTAAAACTGTTTCGGAGAGAACCAGCTATTACCAGGCTCGATTAGCTTTTCACTGCGTACCTCAACTCATCCAAATGCTTTACGTCACATACTGGTGCGGGCCTCCGGCTACCCTTCGGTAGCTTTCACCCTGGTCAAGGTAAGATCGCCTGGCTTCGGGTCCTACATATACTACTAGACGCGCTATTAACACTCGCTTTCGCTACGCCTCCGTTGCTGTGCAACTTAAGCTTGCAGTATACGTAGACTCGTTGGGTCGTTCTACAAAAAGCACGCCGTCACCCAACCCATCTCTTGCGAGACAGGCTTCGGGCTCCGACTCTTTGTAAGCACACGGTTTCAGGTCTATTTCACCGTCCTCTACGGACTACTTTTCACCTTTCCCTCACGGTACTTGTTCACTATCGGTCATAAAACATATTTAGCCTTTCCCGGTAGTACGGGATGCTTCCCTCAATGCCGCCTTGCCTTGAGGTACTCAAGATTGAAAACAGAAAGTTCATTCGTTTTCGCATACAGGACTGTCACCTCCTACGGTTCTCCTTTCCAGAAGATTCTGCTAACAAATGAATTTGTAACTTTCCCTCCGTATCTGAGTGATGAACCTAAGGCAGGAATCATCACTCAAAGACGAAGAAGTTCTCATCTTACAACCCCAGTTATCTTAAATTAATAAGATCTCTGGTTTGGGCTTCTCCCTTTTCGCTCGCCGCTACTTGGGGAATGAAATTCTTTCTCTTTTCCTCCAGCTACTAGAATGTTTTACTTCGCTGGGTATGCTCTCCGACCACTTATGTGCCGGAATGACAGAGGTTTACTCTGACGGGTTTCCCCATTCGGAAATCTCCGGATCGAAGGTTGCTACGCACCTCCCCGAAGCGTATCGTCGCTACGCTACGTCCTTCATCGCTGTTTTATGCCTAGGCATTCACCGTGCGCCCTTATGGGCCTCTTTTGAAAGAGGCTTTGGAGAAATTGGCCGCTTAAGCGTCCAAATTCGTAACCCTAAAACGCTTTTTGTATTTATTTTAGGGACATCTTCACACGCCAACCGCATGTAGGGTGCAAAGTTTATTAGTGGGTATTCTTATTTCAAACACCATTCGTGACATCCAGGGGACAAAAAAACCGCTCGGTAGCGGCTCTTTCCTGAACGGAAAAAATACGTTGCTACGAGCCGCTTTTATGTCCTTGCATCAATATCATTCTTAGTTTGATTATATACTCCAGAGACAAAAACCGTCAATAGCTCACTACTTACAGATTTCAGGTAGCCTATCAGGCCTACCTGCGCTTTTTTGGTTAGCAAAGGAAATAGTGGTTGGCATATCGCAGATATCAACTTCTGAAAAGCCCCTGCTTTTAAGCCAGGCGATGGCGGTATCTTCGGCAATCTTTTCATTCTCTGACATAATAATGATATTAAACTGTTCTATCGGAGGCGTTAAATAACCAATCTCAAAGTCGGGCGATTGAACTAAAGACCCACCTTTTCCTTGCAGGTGCGCTGTTATTTCTTCTTTGATGCGCAATCCCTCCTCGCTTAATTGCCCTTTGTCCAAACGCCCCATAATCTGTTCAAGGTCTTTGACGTAGGGATCGCGAAAGAAAGTCCAATAAACTACTAAACCGATGAGTAAACTAATTCCCATAACGACTCCTATTAGAACTTTCTTATTCATGCTTCAAGTCTACACTAGTCGCCAATCGGTCCAAGGGGCTGACCGGAACCCGGTCCAGCTGACGGTGAACCCTGGCTACTACAGCTTACCAATCTAGGTATACCACCTGGCCAAGTTGCCCAGTATCCTTCGCCACCAACTTGATTAACCTTGACTGCTGCGTGATGAACCTGCTCTATCCACGGCACATCGCCCGTCCTCCCCTCTCCCTGATCCTTACCCATCTGAAACAATCCCCAAGCGCCCGTGCACTCTGGAACTTTTAAGCCTGGATCTCCTCGAAGGCGTAGGGCGTTAGGATTGAAACTAGGAGCCTCTCTCGGGATAACTGAACTAATAAAAATGTTAGTTAGGTGCTCTATGTTTTCCGCGCAAAACCCCTGGTCCTCCAACTCGGCTACTATCGCATTTTTGACCATCTCTTTATATGAGGAGAGGGTGAGATTTTGACGGTGACAGTACGGATCGCCGAAATTATCTGCTCTGGCTAACATATTTGGACCGGGAGTCAAATTAAAGTCTGCTGTATCGGCCACATAGAAGTTGCTACAGTTACCATATGTGGTAACGTCCTGCAGGGCCTCAGCTCTACAAGCTGCATCCTCATCTTCCCCCCCACCCCCAATGACGGAGAAACCAACACTGATCTCTGGGTTGACGGTGATTTCGATATCTTCAAGCGTGGTTAATCTGGGATTGACGACGTTGAGGATAATAACGGTGGAGAAAAGGAGAGCGAGGCCAAATAGGGCTGAGGTAATCCACTTCTTGGCTTCATCAATTCTCGAAGGGTTGCCAGCTGAGGCGCTATACAAGACTCCTCCGTAGATGATGATAGCTAAGGCTAGGAGAGCACCAATACCTAGGGCCCAGTTGTAGAGATTGTATACGGCTGGGGCGAGGCCTAGGAAGATGGAGCTGGGGGTGGTGGTAGGCTCGATACCTTCTGGTGGAACAACAGAAGTATAGAGACCCAATGTCTCTGAAATGGCCTTTGGAATACTCCCCAATCTTATATAGGTAGCTACAGCTGCTTCTTGATACTCATCTAGACAAATAGTCTGGGTTGTTTCTGGGTCAAGTAGCGCATAACTAGATAGGTTACTACAATCCCGACGCACTGCCGTACCATTGGCTAACCCGTGCACGCTCCCCACATCTCCCGACTCAGTATTGGTGATGTCCTCGGTAAAAAGAAAACACCTACCTTCTATAGATATACCTGGATCCTCTTGGAGGCTGGAGGGATTAGCCTTGGCTTTACATAAATTAAGTGTTTGCACCAGCTCTTCGGTACCTATGCAGAAATCGTCATAGCCTTCGATCCCAGAGACATTTCCCGAATCACTCACATACGAACACGCATCCCCAATAACGGCTTGGGCAGATGGTATCGACTGCACGGACAATAAAGGAAGAGTTAGTAATAGTACCCATATAAATTTGTTATTTATCACATACCTAAGCTTCATGGTGTTTTTCTAATTGATCTTGAGGGATTCCATCATCTTATCGCACTAAGGTAGCTTCTGGGTTGTCGGTTGTATCGCGTGTACAGGAAACATTGGGTGGCCCGGGACTTATACCAGTGCCAGTAGCCCCAATTCCATCGCCTATATGAACGTGAAAGTGGCCAGCGTGTGATCCAATTCTACGCATAAAGCCGGTATTTCTACAGGTATATTCTTCTGCGCTACAGCTAAATCCAGGACTCCAAACCGTTAACTTATCACCTTGGGTACTCGTAAAGTATTGATTCACAGCGTCCAAAACATTATCAGTACCATCGAAAACTATTCCCGTTACGATTCCAGTGTCGATAAACATCTTAGCTAGTGCTATAGATAACTCTTCATTAGAACCCCTACTTGTCGCCACTCCACTACTAATGTCGACATCCACACCAAAGTCATGAGTCCAGTGACAAATTCCACTATTAAGACATCCTCCATTAAGGTCCCCTACTCTGAGTGGTATGTTTGGGTGATCTTCTTTCCACCTTTGAGCTACAGAGTATATGACTTGGATTAATTCCTTTTTCCCGCAAGCCGCATCTTTTCCTCCAGTGGCAGACAACTCTGGAATGGTTGCCACTGGCTCGGTGCGAATTACTCTGTTCCCATTACCATTTGGGTTGCCAAAATAAGAGCCATCAGTTGAGGGGGGCATTTGGAAATATCCATCCACATATTTGACGTTTTGAAAATTAGGTGGAAACTCCAAGTTCGTCACCCCACCCAAAGCTCCTTCCCCCCCACCCCCAATGACGGAGAAACCAACACTGATCTCTGGGTTGACGGTGATTTCGATATCTTCAAGCGTGGTTAATCTGGGATTGACGACGTTGAGGATAATAACGGTGGAGAAAAGGAGAGCGAGGCCAAATAGGGCTGAGGTAATCCACTTCTTGGCTTCATCAATTCTCGAAGGGTTGCCAGCTGAGGCGCTATACAAGACTCCTCCGTAGATGATGATAGCTAAGGCTAGGAGAGCACCAATACCTAGGGCCCAGTTGTAGAGATTGTATACGGCTGGGGCGAGGCCTAGGAAGATGGAGCTGGGGGTGGTGGTAGGCTCGATACCTTCTGGTGGAACAACAGAAGTATAGAGACCCAATGTCTCTGAAATGGCCTTTGGAATACTCCCCAATCTTATATAGGTAGCTACAGCTGCTTCTTGATACTCATCTAGACAAATAGTCTGGGTTGTTTCTGGGTCAAGTAGCGCATAACTAGATAGGTTACTACAATCCCGACGCACTGCCGTACCATTGGCTAACCCGTGCACGCTCCCCACATCTCCCGACTCAGTATTGGTGATGTCCTCGGTAAAAAGAAAACACCTACCTTCTATAGATATACCTGGATCCTCTTGGAGGCTGGAGGGATTAGCCTTGGCTTTACATAAATTAAGTGTTTGCACCAGCTCTTCGGTACCTATGCAGAAATCGTCATAGCCTTCGATCCCAGAGACATTTCCCGAATCACTCACATACGAACACGCATCCCCAATAACGGCTTGGGCAGATGGTATCGACTGCACGGACAATAAAGGAAGAGTTAGTAATAGTACCCATATAAATTTGTTATTTATCACATACCTAAGCTTCATGGTGTTTTTCTAATATCTCACCGTGATCGACACTTGGACTTTGATACGTGCAAAAAGATACGCTGTCGGCTATTCTCCCAAAAGAGATGCACTCGCCAATGTTCCCTTCTACCCCGGCATCACAAAATTCCCCGATGTCCGCATAGGCCAAGTTAACCCATTGTCCGGAAAAGCTCATTAGGATAGCGGCTGTGAAAAATAGTGTTACCGTCGTTCGAATTCTGATTTGTCTAGAAATTAAGTTGGGGAATAACATTGGATTAGTTTAGTTTAATAGAGTCTATAACTCGATTGCAGATTGAGATAGAGTCAGCGTAACTAGGACCAGCGACAGAACACTCCGCGCTAAGAACGTTGCCCCCTAGGAGAAGCTTAATCCCAACTACGTAACTATCTGAAAGGACATACTCTTCTGCCTCGACGTCTTCTTCGTGAGCATCATCCACAAGTTGCCTTCCTGCATACTTTATTCCTTTAACTTTACCCTTTACGATCTCACTGATTGACCAATCTGACTCCGACCCGACCAGAGTTCTTAAATCCACAATACTCTTATCGGTTAACCTGTGAATATTTAATAATAAGACGGTGTTTCCATCCATAAGCGAGCCGACTATGCTCCCAAAACCTGAATCGAGTACCGAGACTTGTAGCCCTATTGGAGTACTAAACGAAATCCCGTAGGCTGGGTGGTCTATAGTCTTCCAATTGTTATCTACCTTAGACACCTGTGCCGGCTCTTCACTCCCGCCACGGTTCGCTAACAGCAAGACTAGAGTTATCAGACCAACCATCACCAAAAAAGTAACTGAGCCCATAAGTATCCACCTCTTCATATGGACATTATAAACCAAAAACCGCCCAAAAGGGCGGTTGTTGGCTCCTTGGTACCAAGGAATCTATCGGTGTTCTACTTGATCTCTAAACTTTTTAAGTAAGTGAGCTGCGTACTCTTTGCCTCCTAGACCGAAGGCGATACCACCGGCTAGGGCAAACATAGCCAATACGGCTGTGATGAATGCCTGGACCAACGGTACGGCGATACCAAGTTGCAATAGAGCACCCGATACACCAAAGACTACTAGGGCCCACCAAGTAATAGCTCCTAGGAAGTTGGCGGACTCAAGTCCTCCACTCCTTGCTGAAGCTCCTACCATACCCCTCAAGAAGTTGGCGATGATAACTGTGGCCAACATTATTAGTACTGCTACTACAACCTGTGGGATGTAGAGCAACACTGCCTTAAGGAAGCTTGAGAAAGTGAAGAAACCCAAGATATCGGAGGCGGCTAGGAAGAAGGCTACTAGTACAAACCAGTATACGAGTCTTCCAAAAAACCTTCCGACATTAAGCTTCAATCCTGCTTTCCTGAAATGGGCGTCTACGCCGGCACTAGCCAAAAGGGAATCTACCCTAAGGGCAGATACGATCCTTTCAATTAGTGAGCCAAGCGCTGCAGCCACTATGAGGCCAACAATAAAGACCACTACAGCAGAGACAAAAGTGGGAACGAAGCCCACGAAATCAAACCAAAGCTGCTGGAATGAGTCTACTAATACGTCGACCACATCCTGAAATTGCATGTGTTTAGCGTTTCAATGAAATCTTAAACCGACCTTTTCTCGCTACCTATTGTTAATTATAGCAAAAACGAGCTTTTTCTTCTGGAGAATACTGTGGATACCAGGGATTTTACCCAGCGTAGCTGGATTTAACAAACCCAGGGAAGAGTCCTCGTAAGAAGTCCATAAAGTTGAAAGAGGTTTGTCCGGGGTTGATCTCCTTAAGAAATGGCTCGGCGATAGTGACAGAAGCGGCGGCATTTGCTCCACAGTTTAATGAAAAGGTGGTAGCGGTTGTAAGATCACAAACCTCAACGGTGCCACTTTCTATACCGGATGCTATTTGGCTATTAAAATCTGTTCCATTCCAAGTAGCGTGATCTGGGTTTGAATCTGGGGTACATGATACGACATTGTCCACACTCCAATCTATGTCATAACAACTATTCGCCTTTTTGCCACTGGCATTAAGTTCTACTAAAGAAGGCGGATTAGTGACGGAGATAATTCTCTGAGCTTCTGTTGTGAGACTGCCTCTTCTAACGCGTACTTTGGCGGTATAGTTTCCGGGAGATGCGTAGTCACATGATTCACCATTTACTGAGGATATAGCACCAAAACCACCTCCGGGGAACTCACAACGGAATTGATATGTAATAGGTTCTGTGGCTGTACCTCCTACGTTGGCACTCAAGGCTACGTTATTAAGCGGAGCAGATCCGAAAGAAGGATTTGCGGAGAGGGTGGCGGTGAGGGTGGGAGTGGGAGGACATGCTTTCGTATTACACGCTACATCACTTGAAACCTCTCCACCGCAAGTGTTGAACCTAGTAACTGTTTTGGTCCCTCCGCCACAAGAGGCAGAGCATGGTCCTTGTATGGTAAAGTCTTTGCAAACCGGCGGTGGTGGCGGAGGAGTGGTGTCGCACTTTGGTGTCCCTACACCAGACCCAGAACATGAACCAGCGCAATTCTTTCTAGTTTTACATCCATCTTTACAGGTGGGTGCAGATAGAGTACACACATCGCAAACGGGTGTACCCACGTCAGCCCCCTGGCAGGAGTTATCACATGCATTGGTTTTCTTCTGACAGTTTCCACAGGTAGGAAACCCCTTATAGTTGGAACAGGCAGGATTACACTGGTCGGTACAGGAGGTTGGTGTACCCGTAGACCCACCACCACCGCAAGTACCTTGGGTGCAGCTGAAATAATCTTTAACAGGATTGCACACGCCCGGCTCGAGAGTACCTCCACCACTACAGCTAGACGGAGTATGTCCACCACTCACAAGTCCCGTTTTATCTACGGTGGACAGAGCGTCCGCCTGCCCATATGTAGAACAACACCATATAGTTGGGGCAACAGCAAAAACTTTGCTCGGCAACACAAAGAAAGCTATCCACACAACAAGCACAATGCAAAAACCGACAACGACGGTGGTAATACTCCTACTCGGGCTAAATATTCTTATCATATTACTGAGTATCTAGGTGAACCACCATATCAACCACTATCTTTCCTTTTTCTATAAATCCGATAGCTCTAATTTTTTCCCCCACAAATATCTTACTAGAATCATACGCCACTGGAGGCAAAACATCCCAGTTATGCTCTGTGGCTGCATACTGAGTAGTATCATTGGTAGTTAAATCTACTCTTGCATCACCTTCTGAAATCTCAATAAATCTATTGTTTAACTCAGAGACTGTGCCAGATAGAACAACGCTGTATCTTTCCAAACCCGGATATTTATTCAAATTATCAGCAAACTGCAACTGCTTGACGTCAAATAACATATAGACGGCCGCTAGAACCAGAATCACGAGCAAAACACTGACACCAACCTGAGTTAGTATTCTATTGTTCATCTGCATCTCTAACTTAGAGTATAGCATAAGTGGATGATACGCTCTAAATATTTGTGGAAAATTCACGTTAGTCTCTTAAAACCCATTTAGAAGACGTATAAATGAACACGCCCACCTCCCTCAAGTGAGAGGGAGATGGGCGTTCTTCTGAATCACCTCCTAGCGTCAGCAGTCGAACCAAACGCACGCCTTGTCAATCAACTCCTGGAGTTGATCGACTGCGTCCAACCCAGTACGAGTCACCAGGTCGAATTCCCCAGGGCCACGGATCGTCACCGTAGGCGCTTCCCGAATCCCGAAGTAGCGTACGACCCGATCTTCTAGGTCCACAATGTGAACATCGAGAGAGTCCGGAGCCGTAGACAGTTCGGCAAGGATCTCGTCACAAGTATCACAGTCGTTACTCACGACAACAGTGATGCCAGGACTCCAGTCCGACACCGGCTGTTCCACCTCTAGGTATGGGAAGAACCGAAGAACAGCGTCTACCGAGTTCCTAAAGAGACTATCGTCCTCGTTGAACGACCAGATGACCACCAGGATCTCTATCCCGTCCACAAGAATTGGCAATGCGTCATGGGACGACGTTACCCTACCAATCGCTTGTCCAAACGCAATGGGCACATTCGGGTCTTCCAAGAAAGTAGGACTGCCACTTAGGGTTCCTTCCGCAGAGATCACCCGTATCCCCGGTGTGCCCCCCTCCGCACTCGTTGCGTTGAAGGGAACGGGGAGGACATAGACCTGTCTGGTATCAAGCTGAGGTTTCTCAGCACCAGCGTAGATACTGTTCCAGGTGTCACTACCAGTCATCTGGAGCACATTCCAGAAGCCGTCGATCGGACTCGATAATACCGTGCCCGTTGGCAGTTTGAAGCCAACACCCTCAAGCACATCATCTTCCCTTGGGTTGTAACCCCTCAGGGCTCTTGAGAGGTCCGAGAACCAGA
>Ga0210057_1009465_pt1 | contig 11246 bp, 6 predicted proteins | sample CryGeyCG2114_010_2_FD_183968 | JGI IMG/M metagenome (GOLD analysis project Ga0210057, IMG submission 183968) | Groundwater microbial communities from aquifer - Crystal Geyser CG10_big_fil_rev_8/21/14_0.10 (SPAdes) (version 2) | ecosystem: Environmental > Aquatic > Deep subsurface > Groundwater ...
TTTGGTTCTCTATCCATCAATAGGTCGCGAACGCAGCCGCCAACAAGATAAGCCTGAAAATCCTGCCTGCCGGCAGGCAGGTAGCCTTCTTTGAGCTTGAAATAAACATCTAAAATCTCTTTGGGAACATTAATCTTCATCTTTTTTGCAAAACAAAATTAAGATACTCTTTTCTCCCCGTCATAAAAGATTTATACACCCCCGTTCCTTTTACCCCTGCAAACTCTTTGGCGAGTTTATGTAAAAATTTCAACGTTAATTTCTTAATAAGTCCCAACCTTCTCTCGCTATCTAAATCTAAAGCTTTAACAATATTAGAGGTTATTATTTCTTCTTTTATAATTTTTAAATTAGAAGCATTCAATTGTTCTTTTAAAAGATTAACTAATTTTTTACTTCTAAAATCTGTGTACAAAAAATATCCTCCTTGTTTAAGGACTCGGTTAACTTCTGAAAAAAACTTATCCATATCAGTATAATTATGAGAAGCTTCTATATTAATAACTATATCAAAGCTATTATCTTTGAGTAACAGGTTCAAAGCATCCCTGCGGAAAAAAGACATTCCTTTGATAGAATAATGCTTCTTGCAAAATCTAATAGCGTTCTTACAAAGATCAATACCTGTCATAGAATTAGGATTAAAATATCTATGTATGTAAGAAGCTCCTCCTCCTCTTCCACAACTCACTTCTAATATATCTAGACCTTCCATTTTAATAGGAGCAGAGGAAACAATATGGTTATAAAGTTGAATGCAATATCTATTATTTTCATCCTCTTTTTTTAATTCTAATTTCTTTTTATCTTCAGCATAGCCATGGTTTAAAAAAATTACTTCTGCATTTTTATCCAATTTGCTTAAATATGAATACCAAATACGTCCTACCTTTATTAGGAACATCCTAAATAATAATTGTGGAATTTTAATAGATCTTCCGTTGATTTTCATTGTTTTTAATTATACACTGGTAAGCATAAAATGTCCCTGTAGCTCAACTGGATAGAGTGTCTGGCTTCCCTGCCCGCCGTACTTGCCCTCGTAGTATAATGGACAGAATGCCTCGCTTCGAACGAGGAGATAGGGGTTCGATTCCTCTCGAGGGCGCACGAGGCGCACGAATTGGATAGATTTTAATTTGAGTAGTGAATTCAGAAGTAAAAATAATTCAGCAAAAATGGCGATTATTAAGGAAAACACAACGACCCATAAACTTACCCCCCATAACTTAACTGGCAAAGTAGCGGACTCTTAATCCGTAAATCTAGGTTCAACTCCTAGTGGGGGGACAAAAGTTTGATATAATTACAAAAAAGCGGGAGTAGTGTAGTGGCAACATATTTCCTTGCCAAGGAAAAGATCGCGGGTTCAAATCCCGTCTCCCGCTCAAAATGGCTTCAACAAAATACATTTTCGTATGCGGAGGCGTAATGTCCGGCGTTGGCAAGGGCGTGGCAACCGCTTCGATTGGAAAGATTCTTCAAAGCCGTGGTTTCAATGTCACGGCTTTAAAAATTGACCCGTATATTAATGTTGATGCCGGTACAATGAACCCGGTTGAACACGGCGAGGTTTTTGTAACGAATGACGGCGACGAATGCGACCAGGATATCGGCAACTACGAAAGATTTTTAAACATAAATATCTATAAAGGCAACTATTTAACCACTGGTCGGGTCTATGAATCAGTAATCCACAAGGAAAGAAATTTGGAATACGGCGGTAGATGCGTGGAAGTAGTGCCCGATATTCCCAACGAAGTCATTTCGAGAATTAAAAACGCTGCCAAAAAAGCAAAAGCGGATTTTGTCTTAGTGGAAATTGGCGGTACCGTAGGTGAATATCAAAATCTTCTTTTCCTTGAAGCCGGAAGGATAATGAAATTAACCTACCCAAAAGATGTGCTTTTTATTTTAGTTTCTTACGCGCCGGTGCCGCAAATGATTGGTGAAATGAAAACTAAGCCAACGCAGTGGGCGGTTCGATCACTCAACTCAGCCGGCATTCAACCTGACATTTTATTAATTCGCTCAGAGAAACTGTTAGATGAACCGCGCAAAAGAAAACTTTTAATTTTCTGCAATGTGGGCGAGAAAGATATTATTTCAGCGCCTGACATCGAATCAATTTATGAAATTCCTTTGAATTTTGAAAAAGAAAAATTATCAAATATCATTCTTCAAAAATTCGGGTTGAAACCAAAAAAAGAAAATTTGAAGGAATGGAAAAAAATGGTAAATGTGATTAAAAACCCGGAGAAAAAAGTTAAAATCGCCATTGCCGGAAAGTATTTCAGAAGCGGGAAATTCACGCTAATGGATTCTTATATTTCGGTAATTGAAGCCGTAAAGCACGCGGCTTATTCTTTTAAGGCTGCGCCGGAAATTACTTGGATTGACACAGAAGAATACGAAAAGAGCCCTAAAAAACTAAAGAAATTAAAGAGTTTTGACGCAATTATTGTGCCTGGCGGATTTGGCAGCCGCGGCGTTGAAGGAAAAATCAAAGTCATTGAATATTGCCGAAAAAATAAAATACCTTTTCTCGGGCTTTGCTACGGAATGCAATTAGTCACTATCGAATTCGCCCGAAATGTCTGCGGTCTAAAAAACGCCAACTCAACAGAAATCAATCCGAAAACAAAACATCCGGTTATAGATATAATGGCCGAGCAAAAAGAAAAATTAAAAGAGAAAAAATACGGCGGCACGATGCGTTTAGGCGCTTATGCCTGCGAGATAATATCAAATACAAAAAGCTTCAAAGCGTATGGCTTAGGCAAAAAAGACCCGATAATTTTTGAGCGTCATCGCCACCGATATGAATTTAATAATAAATACCGAGAACTTTTAGAGAAAAAAGGACTAAAAATAGCCGGTGTGAATCCCGACCTAAATCTTGTTGAAATAATTGAAATTGAAAAGCATCCGTTTTTCGTTGCCACCCAATTCCATCCGGAGTTTCTCTCTCGCCCCCTTCATCCCCATCCGTTGTTTAGAGAATTAATAAAAACTGCTTTGAAATAAATTCTTAAATTTTCTCTCTGATTTCTAAAATCCTCTCATATTTTACTAATCTTTCCGGAGCGCCAGGAGCGCCGGCTTTCAATCCCCATGAGCCAACACCAACGGCTAAGTCAGAAATAAAGCTATCCATAGTTTCTCCACTTCTATGGCTCACTACCGCCTGCCAGCCATTTTCATAAGCTATTCTTACAACGTTTAAAGTTTCTGTTAATGTTCCGATTTGGTTCGGTTTTATTAAAATAGTATTTCCTGCTTTTTTCTCAATCGTGATTTTTAATCTTTCCGGGTTAGTGGTTGTTAAATCGTCAGTGATTATTAAAATATCTTTCGCTTCTTCTCTTAATTTTGTAAAACTATCAAAATCTTCTTCCTCAAAAGGGTCTTCTAAAGAAATAAGCTGGTATCTGTCAATCAATTCCAGGTAGTATTTTTTTAACTCCTCGGCTGAATATTCCTTACCGTCAACAAAATAAACTAACTTTTCTTTGTTATAAAACTGGGAAGCTGCTAAATCCAGGCCGATTCGTAAAGGATAATTATGTTCGTTGATGAAATCCCACAGAATATCTAAAACTTCTTCATTTGACTGAAATGGCGCTGAGTAACCAGCTTCATCGCCTAATAAAACTTGGTTCTTCTCGAATTTCTCAACTAAAAATTCACCCAACTTTCGATAGCCTTCCTTGACAATGCTCAACCCCAAAGCAAAATCGTCAACGGTTGGGATAACCTGAAATTCTTGAAACTCCAATTTACAATCCTGTTGACCAGAATGGACACCGCCATTTATTATATTAAAAATCGGCTTCGGGAGAGTAAATTTTTCAATCTTAATTTGAGAGATATTATTAATGTATTGAAATAACTCTATGTTTTCTATTTTTGCTTTCAGCCGCGCAAAAGCCAAACTCAAAACCAACATTAAGTTCGCGCCGCCTAAAGAAATCAAAAACTTATCAAATTCTTCCTGCGTCTGCCAATCGTTGTTTAAAATCTGTGGCTTTATATTTTCAAATTTAGAAATCGCTTCCGGCGGCTCTAAAACCGCCGCCTCATAACTGCCGCGGCTTTTGCCAGAGGGCGCCGAAGCCTTTGCTAAAAACATATCCATGTTTAACGCCACTTCCAGGGTTTCTTCTCCCCGAGAATTTAAAATAATTTTTAAATTAGCGTCAGAAATTTTCATATATTTCTAAATTAAAATAAATTCCTCAAATTATTATATACTCCCTAAAGCAAAATCCCAAAATTAAATCACAACATCCATTCCAGATACTATCACGCGTGATAGTTTCCAAAATTATCCATTTACCCCTGGTAATTTAAAAATTTCCATCTTCCCTTGCCGGTTTTAGTTGGGAACGGAAAATTAAGCCAATAATCTAAAATTGTTTGAGCCGGCAGTCCTTTTATGTGTTTTCTCTTTTCGTTTCTGCTTTCTTTGGCGTAATAACGGTTGCTTTGGTAGCCAGAACCTTTTTTAACGCTCTTTTTAAGAGCGCTGATTGTGCTTGGAGAAATCCCTAAGACCTCTTCTATTTCTTTATAAGTTTTTCCGGCTTTTATCATAGCTAAAGTCGTTAATCTCTTTGTAATTAATTTCTTTTCGTTAGCGCTCAATAATTTGTCTAGAAAACTCTTTAATGGCTGGTCGATTTTTGCTCTTTCGGCATTTTCTAAAAATTTTGACCAAACAAAATCCTCCCATTCTTTTCTTGATTTGAATTTAAATATTTCTTCCATAATGATTGGGGAATGACAAAATCGCTTGCCATTGATACTATCACGCGTGATAGTATCTGAAAAATTAAACTTTTATCTATAAATAATTATAAACAATAAATGTTCTTTTAAATACTCGGCTGCCAGGCAGCTCTATCTATGAGTAGAAAATTCGCCGCTGATGAAACCGCGACGGCTATTTCTTGGCTAATTTTTCAATTGTTTTCAAAATAGAGTCTGGATTTAAACTCATTGATTCAATGCCTTCATCCACTAAAAATTGTGCGAAATCCGGAAAATCACTAGGTGCTTGGCCGCAAATTCCGATATATTTTTTCTTTTCTTTACATTTTTTAATTATTTCTGAAATCATTTTTTTAACGGCTTCATTTCTCTCATTGGCAACGTGCGAAACAATCCCTGAATCTCTGTCTAAACCCAAAATCAGCTGCGCTAAATCATTCGAGCCAATGCTCATTCCGTCAAAAATTTCTAAAAATTCATCGGCTAAGATTATATTGGAAGGAATCTCAGCCATCACGTATATTTTAAGAGGTTTTAGATTTGGTTTTAAACCATTCTTTTCCATTATTTTTATAACTTTTTTGCCTTCCTTTGCTGTTCGACAGAACGGCACCATCACTACGACATTATCCAAGCCGAATTCTTCTCTGGCTTTTTTTATCGCCTCGCATTCTAGGATAAAAGCTGGCGCGAATTTCGGGTCGTAATATCTTGATGCGCCGCGCCAGCCAAGCATCGGATTTTCCTCTTTTGGTTCATAAAGTTCACCACCTATTAAACTTCTATACTCATTTGTCTTGAAATCCGAAAATCTAACAATTACTTCTTTCGGATAAAAAGCCGCACCGATTTTACCGATTCCTTCGGCTAATTTATCAATGAAAAATTGAGCTTTATTCTTATAACCAAGAGTTAGCTTGTCAATCTTTCTTTTTAAGGCTGCCGGAAGCTTCTTGTAGTTTATCAAAGCTAAAGGATGAATCTTTATGCTATTGGCAATAATAAACTCTTCTCTTGCCAAACCAACGCCATCATTTGGAATAAAACTAAAACCGAACGCCTGATCTGGTTCTCCCAAATTCATCATTATTTTTACGGCTGGCTTTTTTACTTTAGAAATGTCAGTTCTTTTAATTTTAAAGGGAATTAACCCTTGATAAATTTTTCCTTGTTCGCCTTCAGCGCAACTCACCGTTACTTCTTGCCCAGTTTTCAAAATTTTTGTCGCCTTGCCAGTGCCAACAATACAAGGAATCCCCAATTCTCTTGAAACAATTGCGGCATGAGCGGTTCTCCCACCGCTGTCGGTAATTATTGCCGAGGCTAATTTCATTGCCGGCACCCAATCCGGGTCAGTCATATCAGTAACTAAAACCTCACTTCTTTTAAATTTATTAATATCTTTGGCCCCCATTATCCGATTAACTTTCCCTTGGCCAATTTTACTTCCAACAGATAAACCAGTCAGCAAAACTTTGAACTTTGAACCCTGAACTTTGGACTTTTGTAATTTGTATTCCTCTAAAACATTGACATCTCTCCGGCTCTGAACGGTTTCTGGTCTGGCTTGAACAAGATAAAGTTTTCCATCCCGGCCATCTTTTGCCCATTCAGTGTCCATCGCCTTTTTATAATGTTCTTCCACCAGAATTGACCAGCGAGCCAAAGTTAAAATTTCTTCATCGCTCAAAACAAATTTTTGCCTATCTTCTGACGAAACCGGAACATCTTTTGTTGGCCGACTAGAATCATTGTTGTATATCAATTTAATTGATTTTGCTCCCAATCTTTTTTCTAAAATCGGTTTATATCCATGCTTCAAAGTAGTTTCAAAAACATAATACTGGTCTGGGTCCACTTTACCCTTAACTACATTTTCTCCCAAACCATAACTGCTGTTTATCAAGACGACATCAGCAAATCCTGTTTCAGTATCGCAAGAAAACATCACTCCTGATGAAGCTAAATCAGACCTAACCATTTTCATTACGCCAATCGAAAGGGCAAATTTTAATTGCCCGATTTTATTTTCCTCTCTGTAAGAAATAGCCCTATCAGTAAAAGTTGAAGCAATGCATTTTCTTATGGCGTTTAATAACTCTTCTCCGCCTTTTATATTAAGATAAGTTTCAAATTGGCCGGCAAAAGAAGTGTTGGGCATATCTTCTGCCACTCCGGAAGTTCTGACCGCCACATCCGGGTTCTCTCCGTATTTTTTACCTAATTGAGCATAAGCATTGAGGATTTCTTTTTCTAAATCTTTTGGAAAAATGCCTTTAGCGATTACTGCTCTACATCTTTTGCCGGTTTCTTGGATACTTTTTATACTTTTTGGATTAAAATCTTTAAAAATTTCTGTTAGAGCCTTGTCTAAAGCATTTGTTTTTAAAAATTTCCAATAGGCCTTGGTTGTTAAGGCAAACCCGTCGGGCACATTCACGCCTTTTGGCGCAAGATATTTAATCATCTCTCCCAAAGAGGCATTTTTCCCTCCCACCGAAGAGACATCTTTGATGGCAATCTCTTTAAATTGTTTAATGAATCTCATTTTCTTAATGCTATCATTAAATCCGCGACATTAAAACTTTTTTTATCAGCATAAATTAAATCCCCAGTTTTTTTGAAGAAATTAAACGAATTGTGATTCTCTAAATATTTTTTGGGCTCAAGCTTCAATTTTTTAGCTTTTTTTATAACTAAATTGTCGCCAATCGCTCCGGCTGCTTCGGTATTATCACGACCATCCGAGGCGAAAGAAATAATAACTGAATTATGAATCAAGAAGTATGAATTATGATATAGATTTAATACTCCGAGAACCGATTCCATATTTCGCCCCCCCCTACCATAATTCCTAATTCTTAATTCCTGATTCCTTAAAGTTACTGTTGTTTCTCCACCTGCCAAAACAACTTCTCTAGTATTAATTGCTTTCATTAGCGGAAATAAAACACTTTTCGCTTCACCTTTTAATTTTAAAGAGTAAATTTTTGGCTTAAGCCCTATTTTTTTCGCTTTCCCCGCCATTGCCAAAAGCGCATCTCGATTGCTGACGAATAGAATGTTTTTCACGTTTCTAAAATATTTTTTCTGTTTTGGAGTCTCCGTAATTCTTAATTCTGAATTCTTAATTCTGAATTTTCTCAGGGTTTTCTCCGCGTCTTTTTTAGTGGTTTTATCAAAAACTGTTGGCCCGGAGGCGACCATTGATAAATTATCCCGACTTGTCGGGACATCGGAGACAATCAAAGAAATAAGAGTGGCCGGATAAGCCAATTGCGCCAAACCGCCGCCTTTAACGATTGAAAGGTGCTTGCGAACTGTATTGAGCTCTGAAATGTCTGCGCCGGCTTTGGTTAATTTTTTAAAAACTTCCTTAGAAGCTTTTAATTCGGCTGCTGAACCGCACAATAAAGCTGATCCGCCGCCACAGACAAAAGCGATAATTAAATCGTTTTTACCGGCGTTTTTTACTAATTTAATAATTTCCTGAGTGGCTTTGACGTTTTTTTGAGAAGGCAAAGGATGAGTACCAACGAAAATTTCTAATTTCCAATTTCTAATTTCTAAATTTGGTTTTTGGACGTCCAATGCTATGCCTTTTGTTAATTTTTTGCCTAAAATTTTTGCCAAGGTCGCTGAAGCCAAAGCCGAACCTTTCCCAACGCCAAGGAGAAAAACTTTCTGATAATTATTCAAATTCAATTTCAAATTCTTGACAGAGAGTTGCCCCTGCCTTAATTTTATTTTCTTTTTGATTACAATAGGAATTTTAATGGCCTCGTAGCCAGCATTGGCAATTAAAAACGCCTTTTTACGTAAAAGATTTTTAGAGAGCGCTCTAAGATTAGTTATCATTAATTAAATCTTCTTAACCCCTATCCAGATTTTTTCGGAATTGATTTGAGTATTGATTTCGGCGTCGAATTTAGCGGTTTTTCCAAATAATATTTCTTTAGCGCAAAGCTCTCTTTTAAGTTCAATAAGATTATCACTTATGATTTTTTTAATTCGGCTAGATGCTTCAACCCATAAACGAACCGAATCTTTTGGCTTATAGCTGGCTTCTTGTCTTAGGTCTTGAATGGTTCTGATAATTTCTCTCTTCATCCCTTCTATCTCCAGCTCAGACGTTATTTTTGTATCAAGCTCAATCTCGTCTTTAATTTTAGAATCAAAAAGAATTTCCTTGACATTGATTTCATCAGCCAAAATATTTAATAGCCCCTCCTTAATTTTTGATTTTTGCCCGCCCCGTAGCGTCCCGAAGGGACTGCTTCGGGGATTTTTGATTTTAAGCGAAGCAAGTGGTTGTCTGACTTTAATTTTTGCCTCGGCTCTTTTTGCCAGGGCCAAAGCCGCAGTGTTTCTTAATTCTTTCATTGCTTCTAATAAGTCCTTATTAATTAACTTTTTGTCTACTTTTGGCCAATCCTCCAAATGGATAGAATCTTGGATCTTAGATCTTGGATCTTGGATCCCTAACGATTTATAGCGGGCGGAATGCCCGATATATTGAGCTGAAAGCTCACTATAAATCGCCTCGCTGATAAATGGTGTAAATGGCGCTAATAATTTAGCTGTTTTAATTAAGACAATTTTCAAAGTCGCCGAGGCATTGGCTAAATCCTTTTTGCTTTCTGGTTTTTGGAATCTTTTCCTTGAGCGTCTAATATACCAATTTGATAAATCATCAACCAAATCAATTAAAAATCTGCTTGCTTCGGTAAGCTGATAATTTTCCATTGCCTTAGTAACATTTTGGTTTGTTTCATTCAAACGGGCAAAAATCCATTTATCCAAAACGCTTAGGTCTTGGATCTTAAATCTTGGATCTTTAACTTTTTTATCCGCGTATAATTCATAAAACTTCAATGAGTTCACTAATTTCGCAATTACTTTTTGATAGATTTCTTTCACGCTCTTATCCGAAAATCTATAGTCCTCGCCCATCGCGGTTGAGCTTATTAAAAATAATCTCAAACTATCAGCACCGTATTGTTCGAAAATTAAATCCGGCTCCGGATAATTTCTTAATTTCTTGCTTAACTTTCTGCCAAATTCATCTAAAATCAATCCATTAACAACAACGTTTTTAAACGCTGGCTTGTCTTTGCCCAGGCCAATATCTTTAAGAGTCAAGGCCGTTGCTAAGACATGAAGCGTGTAAAACCAGCCGCGAGTCTGATCTAGCCCCTCAGCAATAAAATCAGCTGGAAAGGTTTTCTCAACCAAATCTTTTCGCTCAAATGGATAGTGCCACTGAGCGTAAGGCATGGCTCCTGATTCAAACCAGCAGTCAAAAACATAAGGAACCCGCTCCATTTCTCCATTGCATTTACCGCATCTAAGCTTTATCTTATCAATCTGCGGTCGGTGCAAATCAATGTTTTCAGGAATAGGTTTTGTTGAGAATTTTTTAAGTTCTTTTAGAGAACCGAAGGCGTCAACATTACCGCATTTCTTACATTGCCAAATCGGCATTGGCGCGCCCCAAAAACGATTCCTGGAGACCGCCCAATCTTTGGCTTCGGCAAGCCATTTCCCAAATCTTCCTTCTTTGAGGTGTTTCGGGGCCCAATTTATTTTTTTGTTATTCTTTACAAGTTTATCTCTTAGGGAACTTACTCTTATGTACCAGCTTTTAATCGGATAATACAAAAGCGGTGATTCACAACGCCAACAAAACGGGTAGGTATGGAAAATTTTTTCTGATTTATAAAGCAGATTTCTATTTTTAAGGTCATCTATAATTTCTTTGTCAGCGTCTTTAACAAACATTCCTTCTCCGATAATCCCCTTTTTCATTTTTCCTTCTTCATCGACAGTGATGGGTATTTCTGGCGATGAAATTTCGGCTTTTATAAGATTAAAATCATCTTCGCCAAAAGCCGGAGCAATATGAACAACTCCAGTGCCGTCTTCAATTGAAACAAAATCAGCCGGCAATACTTGATAGGCGCCTCGCGTCTTGTATCCTACATCATGAATTTTAAATAAAGGCTCGTATCTCAAACCAACTAAATCCTTACCCTTATATTTTTCAATGATTTTATGTGACTCATTTAAAATGCTTAGCCGCGATTCAGCTAAAATATATTCTTCGCCATTTTCAAGTTTAACTTTTACATAATTAAATTTCGGTCCAACCGCTAAGGCAGTATTAGCCGGTAAGGTCCAGGGAGTGGTAGTCCAAGCGAGAAAATAGGTGTTAGGGTTTAAAGCGTAGGATAGAGAGTGAGGGGTATAGGAGGTAGGACGCTGGATTTTAAATTTAATAACTAAAGAAGCGTCCTCGACATCGCGGTATCCTTGGTTGACTTCAAAATTGGAAAGCGGAGTGCCACAAGAAGGACAATAAGGCGTTACTCTAAAATCTTTATAAACCAAATCCAGGTCCCACAAATTCTTAAAAACCCACCAGACTGACTCAATGTAGGAGTTATCCAAAGTCAGATAAGCATTTTTGTAAT
>Ga0210057_1009472_pt1 | contig 11239 bp, 7 predicted proteins | sample CryGeyCG2114_010_2_FD_183968 | JGI IMG/M metagenome (GOLD analysis project Ga0210057, IMG submission 183968) | Groundwater microbial communities from aquifer - Crystal Geyser CG10_big_fil_rev_8/21/14_0.10 (SPAdes) (version 2) | ecosystem: Environmental > Aquatic > Deep subsurface > Groundwater ...
TTAACTAATTTTTCGGCTATCAATCCTCGTTTAGCTGCCCAATAGGTCTCACTGCCAAGATTACTTGAGCTAAAATTCAGGACAGCTAAAACCACAACCACTCCGGCCAAAACGGTTCTACTTTTTGTTGAGTTAAGAATCAAATACCAAAAGGCAGTCCAAAAACCCAAGAGTCCGGGTGCGAGATAGTAAGTCTTTTTGTGAACCGGCAAAAAAAGAACAGGCAGGAGACTTGCCACAAACCACATCACCATTACCCAAAGTCTTTTGTCGCGGAGCGCTCTGTTTTTCTCGCCCACGAGCTTCAGAAGTGCCGCCGCCAACATAAGTAGGACTACCGCCATTGCCGGAAAAATAAAAGAGTAATGTTTCCCCCAAAATCTCATGAGGCGGGGGTCAAGAGATAAGCCGGAACCCACAAAGTCAACCGTCATCTCCGGAAGGCCCAAGGCCCAAACGCCGTACCAAGAGAGCGTGTTGAGGGTTGTTTTTGGACTAAAATTAAGGCTATATTGAGCCTCCGTGCTTGAGAAACCAATGGCTATGAAACTGATGTAGAGATATCCCAAAGTCAAAAGGATATATGGCCCGAGGGCCTTAATTACCGAGATAAACTCACTGAAATTTTTCCGACGGACAAAAACGAGGCCAGCAAGAAGAGCGGGAGTCATAACCGCAAGCTCGTGCGAGCCGAGGGCCAAGACAAAAAAGGCCACGCTCGCGAGGCGATTTTTAAAAAAAAACAGGGCTGAGAGCAAAATGAAAAAAGTCGCAAATTGCGCCTGGATGCCGCCTGCCAAATAGTAAAGTATCCCGACGTTCGCGGCCGAAAGTGCAAAAAAAAGTGTACTAAAAAACGCAATAATCCTATCGCCAAAAAGCCTTTTAACAAAAACATAAACCAAGTAAATATTCCCAAAATGCAGGGCAAACTGCAAAACCCGAAAGGGTAGGTGATTTAGGCCGAAAAGGCTACCCAATGTGTAGTAAAGAAGCTCACGGGAAACGGGCCTATAGAAAGCTATCCCTCTTTGCTCAAAAGACGAAATTGTAAATATTCCCTCACGCGCCACAGTAAAGTGAAAAAAGTCGTCCCCCGTAAAATATGTTGAGAGCGCCGGGTAGAAAAAAAGCAGGGAAAGGCCCAATATCGTCAAAATCATCTATGCTTCAAGTCTCCTAAACGCCGGGGTTATGCTAAGAAAAATTATCCAAGACCCCACAGACAGGAGATTGCCCACGGTCCTCGGCGTGGTGCTACTCAGCTTTGCCTCAATTTCATGCTCTCCTGCGGGGACATTGACGTACATTCTCCCCCATTCTTCTTTTTTCGGAACAAACTGCCTCACTTTATGGCCATCAACAGTGACTGCCCAGCTGGGGTACTCAAGTATGTTAATTCTGACGACCGAATCCTCAGAAAGGCCGAGCGTCGCCCTTGCCCAGTCCGTGCCCTCGGAAGACGAAATTACTCTACCGTCCCCTTCGACAATCACAGCCACTTCCTCCTTCTTAGCTTTTGGCGCGGTTTGGGCGGTTATCGGTAGATAATCAAATATCCCGGCGGTCTGCTGTTTTTCCCAAGCAAGTCCCGAGAATTTTTGCTCGTCGGTCAGAGGGCCAAGTTTTCCGCCTTCCGGCTGAAAGTAGCTCCAAGAGTACGCAAGGACTGCAATTGTCAAAAGAACGGCTGCGGGTAGCTTAAGGAGCTTTGGCGTGATTTTTACGAGGGCGCCGGCTATAAAGGAGAAAGCCATGATTGCCACGGTCAGAAATCTCCACGGAAATTGAACAAACTCCAATTGCCTTACCAAGAGCCATATGGGTGTGGACTTATTGTGAGTCATAAAGGCGGAAAACCAGCCAATAAGTAACATGAAACTGGTAACCATTAACAAGTTGTCGACTTTTTTTCTTTGCAGGAACTTGAATGCCAGAATTCCCGCGACCACTAGCGGAATAATCCAATGCAGCCATCCTATCTGAAACGACATCCTGTCTTCGGTAACACCCCAGACTGAGGGCCCGTAGCCCCAAAAACGAGAAAACAAGAGCTGTTTTATGCTTATATAGTGAACCGTAAAATTGTAGTAACCCTGCACCAAAGTCCCGGTTTGCACAAGGCCCCTCTCAAGAAGCACGGGCAAAATAAAAAATGCCGACAAACCAAATGCCCATACCCCTGACAAAATTAGAGAGGGGAGAGAGTCAAGACTTTTAAAACGGACCATCCAAAGCAAAATCCAGAGGGCAAAAATTGGCGTAAAAATAATAACCATTAAATTGTGCGACGTGAACAGGGCAAACCATGACAGCGAAAGGAGGCTTATCCACTTGGCATCCCTCCTTGCGCGCAATAAAACCTCCATAAAAACCGACTCTTGCTTCTTAATTTTCTTATCCGGAAATCCTCTAATGAGCCTGTAACCTGAAAAAAGTATCATGGGAAACCATATAAGCGCCCATGCCTCATTCATTGCCCCGCGCACAAAGACGTCCACCGCGTGGTAAGGCGCCCAGACATAAAACACCGCCGAAACCATTCCGCCAAGGCGGCCGAAAAATTCTTTTGCTAAAAAGTACATTGTTATGCCAGAGGCAATAAAAGAGCCCCAAAAAAGTATTTTGGCAACTTCCACAAACGCGAATCCAAAAAGTCTAATCCCCTGCCCTATCAGGTAGGGGAGAGGGGGGTAATAATTAAAAAGCGGGTAACCGAAACCAAAACCCATGTCCGGGCTCCAACGACATGGAATCTGCAAGTCCAAAAAACACTTCTCCATCTGGAGCTGTCTCATCATCTGCAGATCGTCGTGCATGACAAAATAACCCGGGCCTATGAGCTTCCTTCCCGCAAGGAGCGCGAAAAAGACAACGGCCAGAAGAGGCCAGAAGTTAGAGTACGAGTTTAATTTTACAAGAAGCCTAATTCCCTTCATGAGTAATTAAAATCATAACATATTTCTGCCCTACCGCACTTCCAAAAGATAAAATGTGTCTCTTGGCCCATGTTGAACAAATTCTTTGAAGCCATACGGACGCATCGCTTTCTCAACCTCAAGCACTATTTTAAACCCGTTGTCTGCCAGAATTTTTCTCTGACAGTTGGGGTTCTCTATCCTGCTTGATCCGTCTTTTTTGCACTCGTCAAATCCGGGAAAGGCAAGTCTAGACGAGTTGGCGGCAAGATAAGTCTTATTTCCCGCCTCGCGGGACTCAAGGAGCTGATCCGGGATCTTTTTAATACCAAGGCCCACTCCAATTACCGTGACATCGGGCACCTTTTCAAGATAAATCTGCAAGCCATCGGGCAATGTCCCGAAAAACCCTTCCGTCCCCACCACGATTGGCACAGCCGGGTCTTTTTCATGCTCTCTTATGATAAAGCCGGCAACTTCAGGTATTCCGGTTCCCGCCGTCCACTCCTCTAGATAGCCCGAACGCTCGCCTCTCGGAAGTGGCGAGCGCTCGGGCTCCGTAATCAGCTTCCAGTTAAACCAAAGTGAAAGGGCCACAAAACTCGCTAAAATCAGGGCATAAAAATGCTTTGCGTACTTTTGGCCCTTGAAATAAACACTCAACACTAAAAAAGAAACGCCGGCCAGCACGTAAAGCGCCGGAATGGAAAAAAGGATGTACCGGGCCGTAAAGACTTTCGCAAACTCGGCCTGTACCATAATAGGGCCAAGTGCCCAGGCAAGAAGGAAGAAAACCTCTTTTTTATATTTTTTCAAACCTGCCGCGATACCCGTTAAAACCAAAACAACAACCAGAGGAGTCCCCAGTATTTTTATCCACTCAAGCGCTCTGTCAAAATGAAATATAAAAGGGTCTTTCGGGTTTTGCCACAAATGGTTTATGGGGAAAACATAATCCTGATTTCTGGACGTAATCAGATGAAAGTTGGGACCGAGCCTTAAAACATTAAGCATGGCAAACCCTATTCCCCAAGCCAAAAACAAAAGCCCTGAAAGTTTCAGTAAATGCACTACCCGCTCATTTTTGAATTTTGGAAATTTAGAAAACACACCCACAAGAGGAAGGAGTAAAACGTAAAACAAAGCGGGGGACTTAGTAAGAAGCGCCCCTCCGAGTGAAAAACCCGCGAATATCGCGGCATCCACTCTCACGCGGGTCGCGGCGATGAGGGCAAAGATGAAAGTCCAAATACCAAACATCGTCAGCATCGAGTCAACCAAGGCCATTCTGTCAAAAAAAACCGCAAACGGAGCCACAGCATAGACAAGAGAGGAAATCAGGCTCACTTTTTTTGACCTGAACAAAAGATGTGTAAGCAAAAAGACCCCCACAAGGCTTGATATTCCCGTAAGAGCCGACACCGCCCTTCCCGCAACAAGGGGGTTGTCAAAAAAAGACAGAAATGGGACTATGCTCCACATAAAAAGCGGCTGTTTGCCGTCTGAAAGGGGCAGAAACCGGAGAGTGGGCTCATTTTTCATAACCTGCGCCCAGCGGACGTAAATTGCCTCATCCGCAAATACAGGAAGGGATGTAAGGCTATAAACCCTCAAAAAAACAGCAAGCGCGACAATGGCCACCCCAATGAGCAAAGTCGCCCTCCACTCCGTGATACGCTCAGACATTATAGCGGCCCTTTGCTGCGTTTAACCTTACCTTCACTAGATCTCTTAACCCCCTTAGCGAGTCTTTGACCGGACTTACCCTAAAAGTTCCCTTGTGCTCCCACGTTACCTCTGCCTCAGCTACCTTTAATCCAAGCTTCCTTGCTATATACAACATCTCCAAATCAAATCCCGCGTTAACCGCCGCCCCCTTCACCCTTTGCTTTTCGGTAAAAATTTTCATCCTTCGAAACACTTCTTGTGCCGCATCGCGAGTGAAGGCCTTGAACCCGGTCTGAGTATCACGATATGGCAGGCGCAGTACCATGGTCCTCAAAACAACAAAGCCAAATGCCATTATTTTGCGCAGGAGCGGGGCGCCCTTCCTCCCCCTTCTTGAGCCGATTACCACATCCGCTCCCCTGTCAAACTCAGGCAAAAACTTCTCAATCTGGTCTATTGGCGTAGCCTGATCCATATCGGCAAACAGCACAATATCTCCTCTGGCTTTGAGCATTCCGGCAATTACCGTCCCGGCTTTGCCACGGTGAGGCTCGTTCAGAACAGAAAAACCCCTATGTCTTTTTGCGAAATCCCGCGCGAGCTCGCTGGTCTTATCGGTTGAGCCGTCGTTAACCACAAGCGCTTCCCAGGAATATTTTTGTCTTTTAAGATAATCATCAACTTGGCCAAGCGCTCCGCTTTTAATGTTTTCCTCTTCATTGTAGGCTGGTATCACGACAGATAATCTCATTTAAGTATTGTACTAAATACGAACCCTTCTTTGCACGGTTATCCCTCCAAAAGACGCTTCTTCCTCGACCACTCCTATTCCCGCCTGTCTCTCTAGCCAAGCCTCCAGCCGCTCAGGGTGGGGATTGTCCACCTCATAGAGGGTATACAAAAGGGCTACTTGCTCGTCCGCCAAATTTGCTCCGGTCCAGCGAAACAGGTAATCGTAAGCGTGCGGAATGACGGGGGGCACATATACGTCCGCGTTGTACCTGCTTCCCCCCGCGTCCTGCTCTATCCATTCAACGGCCCTCACCTCATTACCCAAAAGAACAGTGCTCTCTCCATCAGCGTTGTCGTTAATGTTATTCCAGACTATTTCCTTATTGGAAACAAAAAAAGCGAGAAGGAAAATTATCACAAACGCTTTTCCCAAGGGGTACCTCCACACGGAACCAAGCACTACCGAAAACAGCAGAATAAATATCAGGTAATATCCGGTTAGGTAATAATCATAAATATTGCCTTGATTTCCTTGAAAAAAAAGAAACCCGATAAGGGGCGAGAAAAACACTAAAAATAAAAGCACGATATAGCGATTTTTCAGAAACTTTGGCAAAAGAAACAAAAAAACAAATGCCGTCGTTGCGGTAGCCGCCTTGGTAAGGGGGCTTGGTATGGTAAATATTTTAAACACAAAAGTGTCGTGGTAAAACTTAATTCTTTGCCTAAACACTTCACTAAAGCTCGTCTCAAAGGTCTCTTCTTTGGTAATAAATTTAGCGATATTGCCGCTTAATATGCCCTCATTCCTTATGTCAAAAAGCACGAGGGGGAATGCGGTAGATAAAAATAAAATCGCGGAAACAGTGATTATCTTGAGGTTAAGCGTTTTCCTTTGCCAAACAGCAAAAATTCCCAGAGCCGGAAAGTAAAAAAACTCTCCGGAGCTTCCAAAGTGAAAGAGTGAAAGCCCTGCAATAAAAGAAATAGCCGTCCATGCCCAGCGCTTCCCCTCCATTACTAATGTCATGGCGAGGATCAAAAGCATGCTGAGTACAAGCATTGGCGTGGGGTTGCTTAACCATTTTGAGGCAAAAATCATAAAGAATGAAAATCCTGAGATCAGGGCGGCTATGAGGCCGGCTTCGCGACTGTGAATTTTTTTGCCCAAAAGATAGGCTATGAATATCGCCACCACTGTTGTGAACGACAGGAAAACGGAAGGCCACACGGGGTTTCCTCCTCCCAAAAAATAAAATGGGGCAATTAAATAGTAATAAAAGGGGCCTCTGAAAATTCCCTCAATTCCTGTGGTTGGGCCGATTAAAAAGAAGTCTCCATTGTGCCAAAGGTCCCAGATTACCTTGGCATCCCGCCCCTGGTCAAAATAAAAACCAAGGGTCGTGTCCACTCTGTAAACTCTTACCGCAAACGCCCCAAGCAAGATAACTGCAAGAATCGCATACACGGGCTTGTGGCCTAACACTTCTTTCTTAATTGCTTTTGTATTGATGAATCGATTCATTGAATCGCGGAAAATCTTTTGGCCGTTTCTACAACTTTGGCAACAGCTTTGTCAAAATCCAAGCCGTTAACCGACACTCCCGCGGCCTTTCTGTGTCCGCCGCCGCCGAGCACCTGGGCGATTTTTGAGACATCAAAGTCGGTCCTCGAGCGGAAACTCACACGAAGCTTTCCTTCCTCCTCTTCGTACATTTTTATGCCAAAATTTAGGCCGTCAATATTTTTTATGAAACTGTTTGCCGCTTCTGTCCCGTCAGGAAGCCCAAACTTGGCGTAACTTTGAAAATCAATGGCCGACCACGCAAACTTGTACTCTTCCTCCAGCTTCAAATTTTCTATGAAGACTCCTAATAACTTTACCAATTCAAAGCTCATTTTATTAAAAAGATTCAGAATTATCTCCTCCTTACTCGCTCCGCGTTCCAGAAGCCGAGCCGCAAGCCTTAGTGTCTCAGAGGTTGTGTTTGAATAACGGAACGCACCTGTATCGCCAATAATTCCTGTCATCAAATAAGTCGCTGTCTCACTGTCCACTTCAAATTCCCAGTCTTCGAAAATTCTGTAAACCAGCTCTGCACAAGAACCTTGGCTTGCATCAATCAAATTAATATCCCCATAGAACTCATTTGTCGGATGATGGTCAATCACTACAACCGGCATTTTGGGCAGAGGAATATTTTTATCGCCCGTGACCATTGAGGGAGTTGCCGAATCAACCGCAATAAAAAGATCGTAGTCAGAAAAGTTAAATTTACCAAAGTCTGCCTCTTCAATAATGAGAGAGGACTTTCCAAGAAATCTAAGCGTCTCAGGCACTAGGCTGGGAGTCAGGACATCAACCTTTTTTTTATTTTTAGTCAAAAAGACGTAAAGGGCAAGTGCTGTCCCCACAGAGTCCGGGTCGGGACTTACGTGGCAGTTCAAGAGTATTTTGTCTGCGCTTTCTATCTTTTCAAAAATTTCTTTAGACTCTTTGTAATTCATTGTACGTGTTTTAGCTCATAAACCCTCACTCCCTGCACGTCCCATTCCCGCTCAATTTTGCTCCAGCCGAAATTGGCCACTTCCGCTTTGGCGTTATGAGTGGGGTCGCAGTCCCCTTTGTCGGCAAGCTCGCAAACAACAAAAAGCTGATTTGACACGGTTTCTTCAAAGCGCAGAGGGTCAATGTCCGTTACTCCGGTGCCATCCCGCTCCAAGAAATATTGATATCCATCCTCATAATTGCGCTCGGCTATAACCGCCAAGTTAAAGCGTTCCTCTCCAGTCTGACTTTCAATAAGGCTTGCCACCGCTTGCGCCCTTTGGAGCTGTCTTGTGGGCGGGTCAAGAAGAGGGGAATTCACTAAGTTGAAGTAACCGAGAAAAGCGGTTCCCAATGCCAACAGCAAAGCCCACCAGTTCTTTTTGCTTATCAAATAAGAGAAGATGCCGGCATAAAGCAAAAAAGGCGCGGTAAAGAAAAAGCCGTAATAGTGGTCATAAATCTGCTGTTTAAACACTCCAAGGCCGATGATGGCAAAACCGAGCCAGCTCAATATCACAAGCCATGGTTTATAAAATTTCTTAATATTTTTGAATTTCTCAAACGCCATCGCATAAAGAGTAAGGCCGGCTATAACAAACGCCACCAAACGCCCCACAGCTTCGTGCCGGCCCGCAAGAAGTCTTGTCGTGAAATCCACGATTATTGGCCATGCGCTGGGAAGCGCGCTCCAAGGGCGAGCGGAAACGGTCGTCTGCCTCATTGTAAAGAAATCCTTCATCGCATTTAAGTTTAGAAAATTGTGGCGAATATCAAAAATGGCAAGAGGAGACATGAGAAAGGCAAAAACAAGAAGAGCGTACAAGCTGTAGCGCATATACATCTTATTAGTATTTTTCGAGCTCACAGCGCCCAGAAGCCAAAAAATCCCGAGAGTTGGAAGTAGCAACAGGCCAAAATAGTGCGACTGCAATGCAAAAGCAAAGCTCACCGCCAAAACCAAGAGCCACTTGTATTGTTTCTTTGACCACACTCTCCATATGGAAAAAATCGAAAGCAGAGAAATAAATGGCATAATATTTGGGTTCCAGCTTGCGCGGGAAAAAATTATAGCGGTGGGAGCTGTTGCATATAAAAAAGCCGCCGCAAGCGCCCACCAAGCAACCTGTCCTTTTCTTGCCGAGGGAAACCATTCTCTTGCAACAAACCAAACTAAAAATATAGTTGCCACTCCGAACAGCGCTATCTGCACGCTCGGGCCCACAGGCGAAAAATTAAAAAAAAGAAGCCCGGGGGCAATAAAGTAATAATACATAGGCCCGAGAAACATATTCCCGATTGAAGTCCCCGGGCCAATTAAAATCGGGTCAAAATCCACCAAAAGTCTTCTAACGATGATGGCGTCTCTCCCCTCGTCACCCAGAAAGGTCATGTATTCGGAAATCCTGTAAAGCCTCAAAAAGGCTCCAACAATAAGCGTCAATGTTAGTAAAACTAACTCCACTTTGTTTTCTCTGACCCATGTTTGTATTTTCTTTAACATAAAATTGTCTCCGCCGCCTGTTAGTGCAATTTTTTCCACAGCCTCACTAAATCAAGAAAACTCCCTGCAATCACATTTAGATTTCTGCCTGTCCCCGCGCCTTTCTCTCTCGGATAGTGCGTAACCGGTATTTCCACTATTTTGAATCCCTGTTTCTTCGCCTTCACCAGAAATTCACTTGAGATAAAGGCTCCTCTTTCCGATTCAAGCTTGGGAATTGAGTTTATAACTTCTTTGGAAACAAATTTAAATCCCGTGTCAATATCCCGCACATGCAGCCTGAAAAAGACGAATATCATAAATTCCCAAACTCGTGAAGTTAAAATTTTTGAAAAAGAAACTCTTCTTTTTTTGTAATAACCTATGACTAAATCCGCTCCGGTTTCCTTTTGTTTTTTTATAAAATTTACTATCTCACTAAAGTCGAATTGCCCGTCCGAATCCGTAAAGGCTATCCACTTGTATTTCGCCGAGTAAAACCCGCTTTTGAAGGCCGCGCCGTAGCCCCTGTTCCGCTTGTGATGAATGGCCTTAACCGTCTTGTATTTTTTGGCCAAACCATTTATTATCTCTCCCGTTCTGTCGCTTGAACCGTCATTAATGGCTATAATTTCATATTTGTCGGAAACCTCAGGCGCCACCTTGAGGGCCGCCATAATAGTGCACTCTATATTTTTTTCTTCGTTATAGGAGGGGAAAAAAACGGACAACTCGGGTATTCTCGTGCTCATAATCCAAAGTCTAGCACAACCCTGCGCTCTCATGCTAACATAACCGTATGCGTGAAAACCTCAAGGCTTGGGGAGTGGCGTTGGCGCTTACCCTTATTCCCACTCTCTTAGTATGGGCGCCTTTTTTTCTGAGAATAAAGGAGGTTTGGCATGTACCTCTGCCCACGGACGGCATGGCAACGGTCATTGCCAATTTTGATGGGCCTTTGTATATAGTAGTAGCAAAGACCTTCTACAACAATTTAGCAATATCTGAGCTTTTTTCTTTCCCTCTTCCGGTAGAATATTATGCCGCCCACTTTCCGCTCTTTCCCTTGCTTATATCGGTGGTGGGGCAGATAACCGGCTTTCCGTGGGGAATGATAATTGTTACCGTAGCCACGGCCACAATTTCTCTCTATTTTTTCCAAAAACTCATCGCGGAATATGTGCCCGCGCGCGATGTGTTTTGGATGACGGCCGTGTTTTCAGTTTTCCCGGCCCGCTGGCTAATAGTCCGCTCTACCGGCTCCCCGGAACCACTGTTTGTGGGGGCAATTCTTGCTTCCATGTACTTCTTTCGACAAAAAAAATACTGGAGGGCGGGTCTCTGGGGCGCCGTAGCTCAATTTACCAAGTCACCCGCTTCCCTGCTGTTCCTCGCCTACGCGGGATATCTTTTATACCCGAAGGTAAAGGAGCTTGCGATAACAAACGCTGGGAAGTGGGCCAAGTCTCTGCCTTGGCGCGCCTATCCCCTCAACCTTATTCCGCTTTCTCTGCTTGGGGTGTTTATTGTCTACAATTTCACATTTAATAATTTTTTTGCCTACTTCAATTCCGGCGATAATATACATCTTCTTTTTCCCCCTTTCAGAATATTTGATTATGCACAGCCATGGGTCGGGACATTCTGGTTAGAGGAGATAATCTTCGTATATCTTTTCGGTTTAATGGGCCTTTTGCGGCTCACAAGAAAGGGCCACCACGAACTTGCTTGGTTTGTGGGGATATTTTTCGGATCCATACTATTTGTCACTCATCGGGACATCATGCGCTATTCCCTTCCCATCTTTCCATTTCTGTACGTAGCATTTTCAGACGTCATCGCCCACAAAGATTTCAAAATTGCAATGGCAGTCCTTATTATCCCAATCTA
>Ga0210057_1009473_pt1 | contig 11239 bp, 14 predicted proteins | sample CryGeyCG2114_010_2_FD_183968 | JGI IMG/M metagenome (GOLD analysis project Ga0210057, IMG submission 183968) | Groundwater microbial communities from aquifer - Crystal Geyser CG10_big_fil_rev_8/21/14_0.10 (SPAdes) (version 2) | ecosystem: Environmental > Aquatic > Deep subsurface > Groundwater ...
AAATGTTAATACTTAGTTATACTCAATATTTCAGAAGAAGTCCAAGGATAATAATATTGATCAAATGTCTAGTCTAGAAAATTATTTCTGACTATTAAATCTATTGAAATCTACTTCTAAACCTAATTTATTCAATTCATACACTAACGAATCGGGCAATTGAGAAGAGCTATTATTTCCCCCTGCCAAAAGATCCATCGTACTTCCTCCATCTGCCGGGCAGTAATTCACCCCTGCATCAAGATCAGGCGCATAAGCAATTGGTAAATAGATATTTTCTGTGTAAACATCTGGATCAGGAGGCATAGGTGTCTCAACAGGTGGCGTTGGTGTCGCAGGTCTCGGCACACAAGTTGGTTCTATAGTTGGCGTAGCTGTTGGTATCATTGTCGGCGTCGGATAAGGACCAGGTTTGTTACACAATTCTATTTTCGTATAACTAGCGGCGACGTCTCCAGGACCCCCTTGTGGAAGAGTTAATACTAGGTCCATAATCCCCCCAGGGGTAAGTCCTTCAGAGATTGGAATGAAAACATTATTGGAACCATTTCCGTGAGTTGCACAACTATAACTTGAACTAGAACTGTTTCCCTGATTATCTATATCAATTTTCATTACTCGAGAATTGGGCTGAGTTGAACATTGAAATACTGAATTTATTCCAAGAACCTTGGTTTGGTCAGTTGGAACAGATATACCCTTTGCATGGACTGAAACTTTGGGATTTCCATCTTCAGATTGAAATGAAGCTTCATTCTTCCCATCACTACCCCCCACACTTGTTATCCAAACACGATTAGCCCATTCTCCTTCAGCCCACATGTCATAAGGAGTTACAACTGTACAATTGGCATAATCAAGGCTCGATGGCGTTACTGTAGCGCTTGGAGCAATAACGGTGGGAGTATTATATGGTTGTGGCGTTGGAGTATTATCTGGTCCAGGAGTATAGACCGTAGTTGGAGTTGCAGATGGAGAAATAGGCGTATATGTTGCAATTGGAGTTGGAGTTGGATGTGTCGCTGAACAATCCTGCATTGACAAGTCTATGTTCAATGTCCCTTGATCTGAATTGTCCCAAAATCCCACATAGTATCCAACCCTATCTTCTCGATATAATACTTCTCCAGGAAGAACGTTTGCATAAGCCAAATCTCTTTGATCTTGTAAATTTACCATATTTTCTCCAAAAACAAAATCAACAGATACAGGAAGAATAGTATCATCATTAGGATCTTCGGTGCTTGAACCAGGCACAAAAAATGTCATCTCATATGCTCCTGCTAATTCTGGATCAGCATCTCCGGACATAATTGCATTAATATATAAATCTGGATTATCCATATCACTCACGACTCCAAATGGCGATAAACCAAACCCTGACTGATTAAAATCAATTTCTGTACCAGAAAAGTCGAGCTCTACGCGCGCAGTACCATCGGGATTTATTTTAAAACTTGAGATAGCTCCATTACCCACATCGTCAGGCTCAATATCTGTAAATGGCACAGTCATACAACCCTGAACTAAATTTGGGTTGTATTTTTGAAATATCGGAGTCTTATCGGCTTTGATTGCTGCAAATATTTCAGCAGGTGTAGTGGCTCCAGCACCATATGCAATACTAGCAATAGCAAGCAGTCCGACGGCAGTATAACCTGCTATGCCGAGTTTTAGCACATCCTGAAAGTCTATTATGCTTAACCGCTCTTTGATGGCATGAATTCGTTTATAAAAACCATTTTCAATCTTATTCATATCTTATAGTAACTATACATATCAAATGTGTATTTTACTATAAGACTACAGAAATGTCTATAGGGTGTTTATATAATCCCAATATCCAACTTCAGCAATTCATGAATTAATATAGAAGCTCTCCTCCTTACCAAGGAGGAGTACCCGAAGTCGAGTCTGACTCGACGAAGGGGGAGGTGGTTTTAACTACCAACTACTAACTCAGCATATACAACTCCATCACCTTCTCCGTCATCCTCTCAAAAGAAAATTTTTCAATCTTGTTTTTATGCTCAGCACTTTCAACTCTCCTCCTTACCAAGGAGGAGTACTCCGACCGAAGTGTCGGAGGGAGGTGGTTGAAGGTTTTCAACTTTTCCGCTATATCCTCATCATCAAATGGATCAAATGAAACATAGCCATCCCCCATTAGTTCATGAAAAACTGCGATATCTGAGGCGATTACCGGGCATCCAAAATGTGTAGCTTCAATAAGTGGCAATCCAAAGCCTTCAGAAAGAGACGGATTAACGAGCGCTTTGGCATTTTTATACAAATAAACAAGGTCCTCGATTTTTGCGTCATGCATAAACTCAATATTTTCAATCTTAGAAGCCTTGATCTTGTCTTTCGATTTTTTTGCAAACATATTATCAGGCCCAACTAATAATAGCTTTGGCCTATTGTCATGCTGAACTTGTTTCAGCATCTTTTTGAACGCTTCAACCAGTCTCCCAACATTTTTATGAGGATAAAAATTTCCAACATATAGGAAAAATGGAGATGTCAACTTAGCTCTCAACTTTTCATTCTCTTTAGCATTCAATAACTCAAAATTAACTCCTTCATAAATCGGCTCAATTTTGGGCTCAATATTTTTTCCGTAATACTCCACCAACTGATCTTTGACCGTTTGGGTCGGTGTAATAATTTTTTTTGCATTTTTGATCTGAGCTGATAGAACGTATTTGAATATTTGATGCTTAATTTCATAAATCAGAGGGTTTAGAGTTGATGCTCGACCCGTTTTGAGTATCAAAGGTGTAATGTCGTGGACTGTTGCGATAAATGGCCTCTTGTAAACTACTGGGTAGCTAAAATAGGTAAAATGCATCAGGTCGAGGTCATCGCGATTGATATCTCGATAAAAAATAGTCTGCTCGGCGATTGTATGCCAGCGGGCGCTTACCTTTCGTTTTATAAAATGTTTGGATGGAAGCTCGACCTGGTCAAAATCCGAAGGTAATAAATAAATATAAAAAGTAATATCATTATGCTCCATTTGGACAAGATAATGAAGAAGATTTCGAATGTAAGTACCCACACCGGTTTGTGAGTAAAGTCTAGCATCGATTCCAATTTTTTTCATATCCTAGATTTGAGGTTAATGAAAAAATACACCAATTGATTAATAAACCAGTTATTTTCGTCGTCATAGTGCTTCTTATAAAAGATGCGCATCGCATTGTAATAGTACTCTTTTGTCTTACGCTTTATATCTCGATTATGAGTACTGCTTTGGTATTTCAGATGGGTGACTGTATGACCGGGATCATAAATTATTTTATAACCCAACTCCTTCATCCGATACGAAAGGTCCAGATCCTCTCCATACATGAAATATGTCTCGTCAAATCCAACCAACTCGTCGATGACTTTTTTTGGAGATAAGAGAAATGCTCCACTTGGTGAATCGATCTCGTGAACAGTCTTTAAGTCTTTATGAGTCAAATGATATCCACCGAAAAACTTCTTTAGAAATGGAAACAACTTCGCCAGATCTTCAAGTTTTGCAAAATAACAAAAAGAGTTCCATACAGTTGGAAATCCCCGATGTGATGCAGGATCAATCTGTCCAGAAGGCAACTCTAGTCGTACTGTGAGCGCACCGACCTTTTTATGTTTATCAAAATAATTAAATATTTTTTTCCAATTTATTTTATTGATTATCGCATCAGAATTCAAAAATAATATGAACTCTCCTGTCGCATTGTGAATTCCTCGATTATTTCCCCTTGGATAGCCCTCATTTTGAAGATTAAATATCGACGATATCTGAACATTTTCCAATTTGTTATTTTTTTTGAACTCCTTGATCATGTCGGTCGACCCATCTGTTGATGCATTGTCAACTACTATGATTTGAGATGAGAAAGTGGTTTTCTTGAGACTTGAAGTGAGAGCAAGTAGACATTTACGCGTTATCTCTTTTGTGTTAAAAGAAAGAATTATGATTGAGAGTTTTGGCATAGCAATGTAAGACTATGGTACCAAATATTACATCTTTTTGTCGACCTAGGAATGACTGCTTAAATTAACGCTTTGGAGATTGCTTCTGTCTTCTTGCTTTTCCACCAGTTCCTACTTTTCGCCTTTCACGAACTCTAGGATCGCGTGTTAACATACCTTCAGGTTTAAGTTTTGGTCTATAAGTATCGTCAATGAGACAAAGCGCTCTTGAAATACCATGAATTATGGCGTCTAGCTGTCCGCTTTTTCCCCCTCCACGAACGAGGATGCTTATTGCAAAACGATCTTCAACACCGGTGAGAATGAGAGGTTTTATCAATGTATTCTGCTCGACGGTTGATGGAAAGTAAACTTCTGACAACTTGGAGTTGATCATTATCTGTCCCTGTTTGATAACATTTGATTTTACAGTGACTGTCTTGTCCTTTTTGCTGACAATATATAGTCTCACACGAGCTGAAGACTCTTTTCTTCGTCCAACTGCTTCGTAGTACTCAATATCTTTGATTTTTTTTACCATGGTTTATTTTATATTTATACCTTTATTAATAATTTATTTTTCACTTTTAAATTTATCAGCATATGGGTGATTTGCATTAGGATATACATGTAATCTTGCAAGACGTGGATCACGATGTTTATTCTTTGGCAACATTCCAGATACTGCATGTCGAATAATTTTTTCAGGATCACGTACCATTATATTTTTAAACGTCTCCACTTTTCTTCCGCCTTGATATCCAGAGTATTGATCATACTCTTTTTCATCTTCTTTTTTTCCTGTAACCTTGACATTTGATGCATTTATTACTACGACGTGATCTCCAGCGTCCAGATATGGAGCAAAATTACGTTTATCCTTGCCTTGTAGGAGGCGAGACATCTGAGTAACTGAACGACCCAATACGACATCTTTTAAGTCGATCAAGTGCCACTTGCGCTCGACCTCAGTTTGTGAAATTGATCTGGTTGATGTTGTGACTGCTACCATAGTTTAAATAAATTTTATTAGGCTTTTACGACTTTCTTTGCTTTTAGTTTGTTAACTTCTGCCTTTTTTACTGTTTTCGCATCCTTTTTTACTTCTGGCTTTGCTTTTGTTTTGGCTTTTGGTTTGACTGTTGGTTTTGATTTTTCTTTCGACTTTGGCTCCCAGTCAATAACTACAGGATGAGCCCACTCGACTCGTACCATACTTGCTCCATCATTTTCACGAATTCCAAGTTTTATTATTCGGACATAGCCACCAGCAATATCTTTTACAGCTGGTCCGACCTGTTCAAATAATACTTTGATATACTCAGGTTCTGGAAAATACTTTAAAAGTACATTCTTGTTAGACTGGGTAAAGGTTCGAGATTTGCTAACAATACGATCAATATTCATCTTCAACACTTTTCCCTTCAAATGAGTCGTGACAACCGTTGATCGACGTAGAAAGTTTTTCATAAGCTTTCTTACGATCATCTGATTTGAGTCTACTCCAGAATGGAATTTAGTATTTTTTACTTGATGTTTCATGATTTTTAATTTCTTGCTAACAAATATTCTTGATTACTTTAACGAGACATCCATCTTCTTCAGCTCTTCTTCGATCAAATCAATAGATTTTTTTCCAACTCCTTTGAGATTTACCAAATCCTCATGACCACGCTCGACAAGATCTGCTACTGTTTCGATATTCTCTCGAAGCAATGCATTTATTACTCGTGATGGCAAATTTAATTCATCGATAATCGTCTCATATGCTTTTGGATTTGTATCAAGCTTTGAAGCTTCATTTAGAGCTTTTTTATCTGCGTCAGTAAGTTCTTCAGTAGTAACGATTGCTGAAAAGTGATTTGCGAGAATTGTACCTGCCTCTTTGATGCTCTCTTCAGGATCAATACTTCCATCAGTCCATACTTCAAGAAGTAATCTTTCAAAATCAGTTCTCGATCCAACTCGTGCTTCTTCAACTTTGAAGTTTACTCGAGTAACTGGGGAGAATGACCCGTCGATTCTGACATATCCTGAAACTTCTTCTATCTCTTCTTCAGATTGATAGCCGTATCCTTTGCGAACAATTCCTTCCATTTCAAGGACTCCCTTTGCATCTGTGATTTCTCCAAGATAAAGGTCTCCATTTACGACTTTTATATTTCCTTCAAGATCTTTTGCAAAAATTTTCTTTTTTCCTTTTGCTGAAATTTTTACATCAAATGGTCCATCTTCTTTAGATTCAAATCTGACTTGTTTAAGATTTAGGACGATGTCCAAAACTGATTCTTTAACTCCTTTTATTGTTGTAAAAAAGTGTGAAGCATGCTCAAATTTCACATTTGTGATCGCATATCCAGGAAGAGATGATAATAAAGTACGTCGAAAAGCGTTCCCGATCGTATTACCAAAACTTGTGTGTAATGGTTCATAAATAAAACTTCCATGATCTTGAGATTTCTCAACTACTTTTACTGTAAACATTGGTTTTAACATAATAGAAAATACAATTATTAAAAATTACCGAGAATAAAATTCAATAACAAGTCGCAAATTTATTTGCTGGGAAATTATAGAATTGTCCGGTGTACTAGTTATAGTTCCTGAGGTTTTTTTTGCAGTTAACCACTCAGGGATTATTGGGTCAGTTTGAGACTGAAATTCAGCAATATATGGTATTTCTCGAGTCTCTTTTTTTGCAAACTCAATCTTTTCTCCATTTCGCACTTGATATGAAGCGATGCTCACAGTGCTTTCATTTACATTGACGTGTCCATGGTTGACTAACTGGCGTGCAGCAGCTCTAGTAGGCGTATAACCGAGCCTGTAGATGACGTTGTCCAGTCGACGCTCAAGAAGTTCACCTAGGTGAATTGCTGTATTTCCTTTTTTTCTTGAAGATGTCTTGAAATACTGCTTAAGCTTACTCTCAGTTACGCCGAACATATAAGCCAATTTCTGTTTTTCTCGTAGTTGTTTAGCGTGCTCAGTATCTTTACGTCTGCGCTTTCCGCGTCCAGCCCCATGTTGACCAGGCTTAATATTTAATTTTTTCAATAGAGATGCGTGAGCTTTAGATCCTGAAGTTTTTAAACCAAGATCTAGATTTTCACGTCTTGCTATTCGATTGCGAGGGCCAGTGTATCTCATATTTTATTTAATTCCTAATTCTTAATTCAATTATTAAACCCTTCTCAGTTTTGGAGGTCTAACTCCATTATGAGGAATTGGGGTAATATCAATAATTCTTCCTACTTCCAAATCCGATCCGCGTACTGCGCGAAGCGAAGCTTCGCGCCCAGGACCAATTCCTTTGACGTAAATATCTACTCTTCTAAGTCCATTTTCTCCAATTGCTCTTTGCAATGCCGCTTCCATTGTTACAGTTCCTGCATACGGAGTTGATTTCCTAGTTCCTGCAAATCCATGCATTCCGCATGAACTAATAACAATAGTGTTTCCTTTTTCATCAGTTACCGTTACCAAGGTATTGTTGAATGTAGCAGTAATATAGATTCTGCCAGTCTCAATAATTCTTGTCTTTTTTTTAGTGTTCTTTTTTGTATTCTTTTGTGATTTTTGTGCCATGATTATATTTAATATTATTTAGTTGATGTATTTTGATCCAACTTTGCCCATGCTTCCTTTGATAGTGCTCCGACGGTTCTTCTCTTTCCGCGATTAGTGCGACCATTAGATCTTGTTCTCTGACCGCGTGAAGGAAGTCCTTGGCTATGGCGCATACCGCGGTATGATCCAATCTCACGCAACCTTTTAATATTTACACTTCTTTCTTCTCTTAAATCTCCTTCAATTTTAAAGTTTTTATCAATAAATTCAGATAGTTCTTTTACCTGTTCTTCAGTAATATCTTTTACCCGCATATCAACCGGGATCTTCGTCTCTTTTAATATCGACTCCGAAGTGGTCCAGCCAATTCCAAAAATCAAAGTAAGCGCATAATCAATACGCTTATCATCCGGTAATATTACACCCATTAACCTTTGCATCGAATTTTTTTAAATATTAATTTATTAAATAATTATCCTTGTCTTTGTTTATGTTTTGGATTTCTTTTGCAAACCACATACATCTTCCCACGGCGGACAACAATTTTACACCCATTACAAAGTTTTGTCACTGCTGATCTTATATTCATATTTATTAAGTCGACTTTCGATAAACTATTCTGCCTCGATCAAGGTCATAAGGCGTTATTTCCACCTTAACATGATCTCCAGGTAAAATTTTTATATAAAATTTTCTCATTTTTCCTGAAAGATAACTAAGGATAATCTTTTCACTATTATCAAGTTTGACCTTGAAAAGAGTGTTTGGGAGGTTCTCAATAACTTCTCCTTCGACTACCGTTACATTATTTTTCATAGGAAAGCATATTCTATCACAAAATCACGTCAATATGAAGGTTTCTTCGTCTTCGACGGCGATACTTCTCTCAAAACACGCAGATAAACTTCTATCTTTAGTGATAATTGACCACTTTCGCCCAGGTTCATATGCGATTTCTTCAGTTCCCATTGAGTAAATTATCTCAACCGCAATTGTCAGCCCAGATGCGAACTTCTTAGTTTTCTCAATTGGTCTATCGAGATAGTTTAACACATATGGATCTTCATGGAGTTCTTTTCCTATTCCATGACCAGTTAAGTCCTTGAGAATAAAATATCCAGCTCCTTCGATTTCATTTTGTATATACTGTGAAACAACTCCCATTCTAACTCCGGCTTTAATTTTTTTGATTGCTGATAACAGTGTGCTTTCGCCTTTTCTCAAAAAACTTTGAACTTTATCATCCTTTTTTTCACCGACTATAAAAGTGGTTGCATAATCCGTATGAAGTCCAGCATAATAAACTCCAATATCAAGGGTGTATACATCTCCATCTTCCAATTTTTGACTCGATGGAATAGTATGGACTGCTTGTTCGTTTATAGGCTGGCAAGTTGTCCAGCTGTAACCCGTAACCTTTTTAAATGATGACATTGCACCACGGTCAAGTATCATCTTTTCAGCTTCGACATCGATCTCGAGAGTCGTCATCCCAGACTTAATTTTTTTTTCTAATTCATCTGCTACTTCACGAAGAATTTTACCGCCGTGCTTCATGTCCAAGATCTGTTTTTTGCTTTTTAAATTAATCATTTAAGTAAAGAGCATGTTTATGAAAAAGAAACTTCGCGATATATTTCATCAAGTTTTTGCTGAAATTCATCTATTGAATAGTTGTTTTTAACAATATAGTCGGCGTATGCAATTGTTGGACCCATATGGGTATTTAAAAGCTCATCCAAATCACGCTCTTTGCCTGCGAGACCAGAACGAGTTGATCGTTTTTTAATCCTGCGATACCTTTTTTGCTTTTCTGCAAAGACACAAAGAATAAATATTCTAACTTTAGAAAATTCTTTTTTAAGAAAAATATACTCTTCCCATGAACGCATTCCTTCGATAACAATAATCTTACTTTTTGAAAGCTTTTGTTTGATTGTTTCTGCACTCAGCTTTGCCATTGCCTCAAATCCATATTTTGCTCTTAATCCTTGCCTCACTTCGTGATGAACTTTAAGAGAATGTTTTGGATCAATTTTTTCAACCCTCTTATTGACAATGTCTGAAAAAGACACAAACGGTAGGTTGTGTTTTTTCTTTAAATACTTTGCAGCATTTGTTTTGCCAGCACCAGGTAGTCCGACGACTGCAATTATCGTATTACCCTTTTGCTTCCATGTCTTTAGTTGATTTTTTACTACGATCTTACCTAGCGACTTCAAAACCGCTTCATTTACCTGACGAATGGTTTGAGTTCCGTCAATTTCAACTAATATATCTTTTTTTGCATAATAATCAAGTACTGAGGAGGTATGTCTCTTAAATAGCTCTATCCTTTTTTTAATAGCATCTATCGTATCGTCATCTCGCTCCTCGTTTCGATATGCAAGTCTCCATAATGCTTCTTTATCTGGAATATGAATATGCAGCACTTTGTCGACGTTATTTTTGAATTTCTTAACTTGAGTGATTGTTCGAGGAAAACCATCGATAATATAACCTTTTTTATACTCAGGTCGAGACAGATAGTTATTTACAATTTCAACCGTTAGACTATCTGGAATCAATAAACCAGAAGACATGAGAATTTTTACCTTTTTCCCAAGCGCAGTTTTCTCTTTAGCAATAGCTCGAAATATATGACCTGTAGAGAGATATGGGACACCCAACTGCTTTGAAAGCAAGTTGCCCTGAGTTGATTTTCCTGAACCCTGAATGCCTATCAGTACCAGTTTCATAAGGGTTTATATGTTTTTTAAGATTTATTAATCAAGTTTCTTTTTTTCAGTATGATCAGTATGTTTTTTACATACATCGCAGTACTTATTGAGTTTGAGAGGAGTTTCAGTATTGAGTTTATTCCTGGTTGTGACATAATTTTGCGTCTTACACACAGGACAAATCAATCCAAAATTCATTCTTCGTTTATTTTTTGCCATATATTATTAATCAATTAAAAAAATTATTATACTCTACATATATTCGATTACATCGTGAATCGATCATAATTCTTCATCACCAACTGTGCATCGATCGTTTTAAAGGTCTCCAGAACGACTGAAACGACAATTAAAATTCCCGTTCCCCCTATTATCAGATTGTCAAGACCAGTGATCGAAGAGATTATTGCAGGTAAAATTGCAATAAGTCCCAAAAACACTGCACCAAAAGTTGTAATTTTGTAAACCACTTTCTGTAAATAGTTTTTAGTTGCTGATCCAGGCCTTATCCCAGGTATAAAACCGCCATGTTTTTGAATATCTTCAGATATTTTTTGTGGGTTAAATACAATTATTGTATAGAAAAATGTGAAAGCTACAACCAATATGAAGTAGAAAAAATTATAGAAAAATCCTGACGGATTAAAAGATTTTGCGAGAAATAACCCTATTCCAGACAAAGTTGTATTTGGTACATACTGCAAGACGTTTCCAATAATTTGTGGAAATAGAACAAACGAAACTGCAAATATAATCGGGATAACCCCTGCTTGATTTAACTTTAATGGTAAATAGTTGTTTGCAGCCTGATACATCTTATTACCCTTTATTCTCCTTGCATAATAAACAGGTATTTTGCGGACTGCTTCGTTTATGAAAACAACTGCTGCTATTACGCCGATCCCAATTGCTGTAAATATAATAATATTAAAAAATATAGCTGGATTAAAAGTAGTGACCATTCTTCCAAGTACTACTGGAAT
>Ga0210057_1009474_pt1 | contig 11239 bp, 11 predicted proteins | sample CryGeyCG2114_010_2_FD_183968 | JGI IMG/M metagenome (GOLD analysis project Ga0210057, IMG submission 183968) | Groundwater microbial communities from aquifer - Crystal Geyser CG10_big_fil_rev_8/21/14_0.10 (SPAdes) (version 2) | ecosystem: Environmental > Aquatic > Deep subsurface > Groundwater ...
TGTAACTTAGCCGTTGAAAAAGAGTTGATTATTAAATTATTAATTAAAACTTGATTTCCTAGAAAAGCCATCAACTAATGGGGAGTTTAATTTAATAAGATACTGATTTAATAAGATTGCCGGATTGGTCTGATATCTCTATAGTCTCCCTCCTATCCTTCCATAGTTCATCACTTCTACCCAAGAATATCCGCCATTCGTTTTTATAAAAATCCGGATCCTCTCTATGTGTCTCTACGCAAGATTTATAATTTACCTTAGTGCTTAGGTATTCTTGACATACGCTTGATAAGTCAGCCGGCATCGTCTTAACTATTTCACATCTTGGTAGTCTGTCTATATAATCAAGACACTTATCATCAAAACCACCTGGCCCGGAAGGAATATTTTCATCTTTCGGATAAAGGCATTCTTTAGGTAAACTAGGGTTGAAATCCTGAAATTGTTCAAGGTAGCCAGTGCATTTATTCAATCTAAAAGAATAACCGATAGGCGACTGCCCTGTTGTGATAATAGCCTTACCGCCCGGCTCAAGAAAGATTGATTCTTTTGTATTAGTGATTCCCGGCCAATAAAGCTTGACCCCTTCGCCAATAGGCAAGTCCAAGTTATAAACACCCTTAAGTCTAAGTCCTGTAAGGAGAACTTTATCAACGCTCTTTGAAGAAAGTTTGATCTCTATATACTCTTTCTCCGTGTCAGTCTCTTTGGCATTGTAAGTAGAGCCGAATGATATTACATCCTTAAGTAATTGAGTTGTAGCAACAACAGAAGTATCATTAGACGGGGAACCTCCCATTCCACTGACTTCTTCTTTGCTGATATCTCCAGAGCTTATCCCTCCAATAGGATGTGGCGGTATCACAAAAGGACTATTCGAAGATTCCCTGTTTAGTCCGCCGGTATAATACCAGACAAACCCAAGCCCTATTAAAAACAGAATTAAAAATATTAAATCTTTTTTCGCGTCAGCTTCCATATAAATACTATACTTGGCAAACGGGGCAAAAACAAGCCGAGCGACCACCGACTTTTATTCGCTTTATTCTCCCCTTGCATCCCCTCTTCAGGCAAGGCTTCCCTTCTCGGTGATACGCCTTATGAAAGTCTTGGTACTTCCCTCTCTCTCCATAAATATTTCTATAATCAGACATTGAATCTCCCCCCAGTTTTATTGCCTTCTTAAGAATCAAGTGCGTATTTTTATAAATTTTCCCAAATTCATTTTCTCTAATATCAGACACTTTTCTTAAGGGGTGAACACCGGAGCACCACAAAATTTCATCGGAATAAATATTACCGATGCCGGCAATAATATTTTGGTCCATCAAAACCTGCTTTATCTTCCCATTAGGTCTCTTTCTCAAAACCTCTTTAAATCTCTTTAAGGAAAAATCTTTGTCCACGGCGTCAGGACCAATCTTATTGATATCGGCAAGCTCAGCCAAATTGTCTGTCGGCCAGACTAAAATCTTAGCAAACTTACGAAGGTCAGAAAGGATCAACTCACTACCGTCAGACAAACTCAAGGCGAAGTGCTTAAACTTAATCCCTGAATCCTTTCCATAAAAAAGAAAGCCGGTCATCTTCATATGCAAAAGAAGCGTCTTATTACCAGATAAGTGTATCAATATATTTTTCCCTTTCCTCTCCGCCATTATAATCTTCTTTCCAGTTACCTCTTTCTTAAACTCGTTAAAAGATTTTGGGAATTTAATCATCTTTTTCCAGTCAGACCAAACACCTCGTATCTTAAGACCGGGTAAAAATTGATTAAGACCGAAGATTGTCGTTTGAACCTCTGGTAATTCAGGCATATACTGTATAATAATACATATGAAACTAATAAAAAATACAATTTATCTGCTTTTGATCGCTGGCGCCATCTTAAGCGGAGCCTTAATGTTATCTCATAATGATGAGATTCTTTCTGTTAAACCTATAGAGAATTTACTCGCCGGCGTATTCTTCGTAGACAGTATTACAGAAGCAGAGATAAGAACAACCTACAACCTGGCAAAAAAAGAACAGGACAAGTTAAACATATTAATTGTCCCCGGTCACGATGAAGCTGTCTTTGGGGCACAATTTAACGGAGTAAAAGAAGCAGACTTAAATGTTGAATTGGGAGAATATCTGAAGAATCTCCTTGAAAAAGAGGAAGCATTCAATGTCTTTTTGGTGCGAGATAGTAATGGTTATAATCCCATATTTTTAAATTACTTTAATGAAAACAGGTGGTCAATAATCCAATTCACAAATCAATACAAGAACATGATGAATACCGTCGTTCAACTTGGGTTGGTAGAGATAAACAACATTGTTGAACATAACAGAGCATCAGAAGAAACTATTATAAAATTATACGGCATAAATAAATGGGCCAATGAAAACGACGTCGACATTGTCATCAATATCCATTTCAACGACTACCCGGGCAGAAAATATAATAAACCGGGAGAATATTCCGGCTTTTCTATCTATATCCCAGAGAGTCAATACTCCAACGCCAAAGCGAGCTTGGCTTTAGCCCAGCCCGTCTTTGATCAACTAAGAAAATATCTACCCATCAGTGATATGCCAAAAGAACAAACCGGTATAACAGAAGATCAAGAACTCATTGCCATAGGGGCAAATAACTCTCTAGACCCGGCCGTCCTTTTTATAGAATATGGTTACATCTACGAGTCGCAATTTACAAATGAAAATATAAGAAAGATCGCACTAGAAGAAGCAGCTTACCAGACATATTTGGGGATAAAAAACTTCTTTGAAGGAGAGGTCAATTTATCAACTAAACAATACGACACTTTAAGTAAGACTTACTTTTGGAATAATGATTTAAATAAGGGACTCAAGTCAAGTAAGGATGTCTTCGCCCTTCAGTTGGCTTTAGCGCAAAACGAAGTTTACCCACCAGAAACGCTTAGTAAAAATGATTGCCCTATAAACGGAAATTTTGGAAGATGCACCAATGAAGCCGTAAAAGAATTCCAGAAGAAATATAACATAGATCCTCCTCTAGGTTTCGTAGGCCCTATCACCAGAGATAAATTAAACGAAATCTTCGCTAGATAGATTTACCTAAGAGGGTCCTCAATTCTTCCCTCGTAATCTTAGAGTCACTCCATTCAAGCTTAGTGCCATTAGGTCCCATTATGTATGGGTCTGTCCCCTTACCGGTGATTATCACTGTATCCCCAGTCTTAGCTAAAGATAAAGCCTTCCTTATAGCTTCTCTTCTGTCCATTATTACCTCATAGATTGGCCTCTTTATACCCCCTGAAACATCTTCTACAATTCCTTGAGGATCTTCGTCATAAGGATCTTCATTCGTGAGTATAATATGATGACAATAAGTGTCAGCAATCCTACCAAGCTCAGGTCTTTTCCATTTGTCTCTACCTCCACCCGTTGAACCTAAGACACAAATCTTGGAGGAATTTTGAAATACTTCATAAACTTTCTCCAAAGAATCCGTAGTGTGAGCATAATCAACCACAATGGTAAAATCTTGCCCTTCATCTACTTCCTCCATCCTACCCGGTGTCCCCTTAAACTCCTCAACAGCTCTTCTGATAGTTTCCAGCCCGATACTTTGACTGAATGCGAAAGTAGCCGCCGCCAAGATGTTATATAAGTTAAAAACACCGGACAAATATGTAGAAATTTTTTCTCCTTTGAAAGTAAAGTCCATTCCTTTCTTTTTTAAAATAAAAGGTTCTACTTCTTTAATCCCAAACTCTATCTTTTCAGGAACGTTGATATTTAAGAACCGGTTGGCATTCTCGTCATCTGTATTGGCAATAATAATCCTCCTCTTTTTTCGTGAAGACTCAAGAGCTTTAGCTATCTTAAGCTTAGCGTCGCGATACGCCTCAAAAGAACCGTGTGATTCTATATGCTCTTTAGCCAGATTAGTAAAGATCAAAGCATCAAGTGCTATAAATTTATGCCGAAACTGTTTTGCCCCTTCGGAAGTAATCTCTAATAACGCATATTGGCATTTCTCTCTCACTGCTCTGCGTAAAAATTTTTGAACAAAAAAACGTCCCGGCATCGTCATCTTAAATAGATTATTCTCCGACTCATCACCAACTTTAAACCTTAAAGTGGAAGCAAGTGCCGTCTTATACCCGGCTTTTTCCAAGATAGCATTGGCAACTTCAAGGGTGCTTGTCTTCCCTTTTGTTCCAGTAACCCCTAAGACAAAAATTTTCCTTGATGGAAACCTGTAAACAAGTGCCGCCGAAAACGCCAAAAGAAAATGATAAGTCGGTTGGGTCGCCTTAAAGATCCTTATCGGTATAATCTTTCGTCCTATTCTTAAATATTTATCAATATCAAACATATAAAATTTTATTTATTCGTACCTAGATTTTTTAATACTTCTTTTATCCTATTATTCGTGCCCGTAATATCGTCTGGAATTTTCTTCAAAGCTTCACGGGATTCATTTAACGAGTATCCTAAAGACTGAAGCGCCTCTATCACATCTTGGTCATCCTTAAGCATCCCACCAACAGGAGAATAATCAGATCCACCTAACTTATCCTTAAGTTCTAAAACTATCTTATCGGCAATCTTTTTCCCTATACCTGATACCTTAGTAAGGTATGTAGTGTCCCCGGAAGCGATGGCCTGACGTAAAGTATCAATCGGTGCTACAGCAAGCACCCCCATCGCCCCCTTAGGGCCAATGCCGGAAATCCCTATTAACATTTCAAAGAACTTTAGCTCTGAATGTGTGGCGAAACCATAAAGCTCCATAATGTTCTCCCTTACATACAAATGAGTCCAGAAAGAAAGATTTCCATCATCATCTTTAGGTAACCTCCTTAGAGTATCAAATGTAGCATACACATGATAACCGACCCCATTTACGTCTAATACGGCAAACTTATCGCCTTTTAGTATAATTTTTCCGGTTAAGTGAGTTATCATTCCTATTATTTTAAGTTATTTTTAGAAAATTTGCACTTTTTTAATAAAGGTATCGCAATTAATTCCTGAACTTAGATTGTGGTTTTTATGCAATTTCCGAAGATTATGTAAGAAAAAATACAAAAGACTGTCCTTTGTATTTTTTTATTTATTGTATTCATCAACGGCTATCCGCCGTGGCGGATAGCCGTTGATGAATTTCTAAGGGGAGTCCTTGGACAAAAGACTCAAGACCTCATCAACCGTCTTGTTTGCTTTCTCCACTAGGAAATACTACTTCTGCCTGATTTTGACCGGATGTGCCGGTACTTGATGGTGCTTGATTCTTATTCGCCATAATGTGTTTTCGGGCTTAGCCCTTATGAATTCTGATAATTAACCTTTGTCACCCCAATTCTATCAGAATGTCACCTCATAAGGTTAACTGTACAACATATGTCTAAGTTCAGATACATATTGCATTTTAAAGCGATAATGCTATACTTGAATTCATGCCAATAACAAAAGGAGCAAAAAAAGCAATCCGCGTCTCTGCAAAAAAGAGACTATTCAACCTTAAAAGAAAGGATGAAATGAAGGGTGCCATCAAAAATTTTAAAAAGCTCGTGTCTGAGAAGAAAAAAGATGAGGCCTCTAAATTAGTGTCTACAACCTACAAGGCAATTGATAAGGCCGCAAAAAGAGGAGTTATAAAGAAAAACACTGCCTCTAGAAAAAAATCAGGAATAATCAGACTGCTTAAATCAATCGCTTAAATATTCCTTTCATTTCTCCCGAGACAACGTCCCAACCATAATTTTCAAAAACAAGAGATTGCCCATTCTGAGCAATCTCTTGTTTTAATTTTGGATTACTCAAGAGCTTATAAATACTATCCACAATACTTTCCGGATCTTTAGCTTTACAAAAAATACCAGTAACACCATCCTCAAGAAAATCCGGTATACCGCCAACAGGTGTCCCTATAACAGGTAGTCCGGCCGCCATCGCCTCTAAAAACGAATTACCAAGACCCTCCGACAGAGAAGGCCTGATAAAAATATCAGAAGCGTATAAATAATCATAAATCTCATCCTGGGGAATAAAACCCAGCAGAGATACATACCTTTCCATATTATATTTCTTTATCAATGATTCTATCTTTCTGCGTTCTTCACCTTCACCGAGAATCAAAAGCTTAATCGGCATATTATATTTATCCATAAAAAGATGGATTGACTCCACTAAGTCTGTTATTCCGTTTTTAGTCACCAAACGTGAGGTGGTAATAATAACATTGTCATCCAATTTAAGATTAAACTTCTTTCGGACCTCTCTTTTATTAAACAAATCAATCTTAAATTTATCCAAATCAACTCCATTCGGCACAACTGCCACATTGTCGTTAGATTTCCTAATACCTACACCCCACTCCGCAAGAAAAACACTTATCGCTTGGATAAAATCTGCTTTCTTAAAAATCATCTTAAAAAATGGCTCCACAAGAAACCAAAGGGCGCCTGCTCGCTTCTTCGGATAATTAGAATCATCGCCTTCTTGCAAGGTGAGTAAGAATTTTACCGGGATTCCTTTCGGATTGTATGAAGAAGAAAAAAGTTTAAAGAACAATGCCGCAAACCCCGCCCTGCTTGCCATAATTGACCATACAATATTATATTCCTTTTTTTTATTTAATTTTCTAGCTTTTAGAAATGCTAATATGGGAAAAAGTAATTTGCCACCGGAGATACGATAAACATTTATATCTCCTATCACCTCTTGAGAAGGAAGGCCTTTTTCTAAAGAAAGAGTAATCATGTCAAACTCAAAATCACCAGAAAGTCTCCTCGTTATCTCTTTTACGGCAATCTCCGCCCCCCCCCAGAAAGGCGAATAAGCTATAGAAAAAATTAAAATTTTTGATTTTTGCATTATATTATAAAGACTAATACGAAAGCAGAAACTTTTCAACACTTGTATCAAAATCTGTTTTCCCTCTCCTTACCCTATGATAAATATCAACAAGTTCTAAATATAATGAATTCAATTTCTCCGTATCAAAATTCTTTGAAAAACTTAAACAATTTTTTACCACAAAAGGATTAAGTTTACTTTCTTTTATAATTTCTTCTATACTCTTTCTTAATTCCTCAGACATCCTCTTCACTAACAAAATATTCTTTACCTGCCAAGAGAGTTTCCAAAATACTTCTTCTGCAGGAAGACCTGAAAGAAGCGCTTTCTGATATAAAATCCAAGTTAATCTTTTATCCTTCCTACCAAAAGCATCTGTAAGATTAAAAATATTAATATTCCCCGAATCAGAAAATTTTTCTTCTTTAATCTTAGGTTCTAAGCCGTTTATCAGATAGAGTTTTTCAATATCACTCTTTATCCCCCATAAATCAGCTCCATGTTTTCCAAGAATTTCATTTTCCATGTGCGCATCAATTTTTAAATCTATTTTCCTCGCCTCCTCTCTTAAAAAATCTTTCACTTTATATATTTCAAGTAAATTAAATTCCTGCGTCTTATCTGCAAATTCGGAAACTTCTTTTAAGAGTGGTTTTTTCATATCCTCTTCCCAAAAAAGAAAAATATTAGGCGAAGTTTTGATCTCTTTTATCTTCTCCATGATAAAGTCACGAGCCAAAGCATCTTCAAAAATACGGTTTAAAACAATCACATTCTTCTTTTCAAACAATGACTGCGACCTCAAAAGCTCTTCTAAAAACAAAGCGGAAAAATCACCCTCTTCAATATTGAAGAAAGAAAAATTTGAACCTTTATCTTTAAAATTGGCAATAACTTCATTGAGTTTATACTTACTCCTATAAGTATCCTTGCCGTGAAATAAATAAATCATATATTATTTTATATTCTCCATTTCATCCCAATTATGCCCCGTTTTAACATCTACTAAGATTGGAATTCCTTTTGATTTTTCCTTTATTGCATTTTCCATCTCCTCTTTTATTATACCAACTACCTGACTGGTAACATTTTCATCCACTTCAAATACAAGTTCGTCATGAATCTGGAGGATTAAACGCGATTTATTTGCTAATCCATTTTTTATAAGCGCTTCTCTTGCCTTAAACATAGCTATCTTTATGATATCAGCCGCTGTCCCTTGGAGAGGGTGATTAGTGGCCTGACGCTCCGCCTCTTTCTGTATGAATGGTATACGCGAGCTCGTCTCCGGAAAATATCTTTTTCTTCCAAATAATGTTTCCGTGAATCCCAGTTTATGAGCCATCTCTTTTTGCTCTTTCAAATATTCGGCTACGCGAGAAAAGCTCTTAAAGTATTTATCATAAAATTCCTGTGCCTCTACTCTTGAGCAACCCAGATTCACACGAAGGGCATTGACCCCCATACCATATATAATTCCAAAATTTATAACTTTGGCCTTTCTTCTCATTTCACGATCCACATCTTTAGGGTCTACTTTAAATACATGTGCCGCTACGGAAGTATGGATATCTCCACCATTTTTAAAAACATCCATCAATTCTTTATCTCCACTCAAGATAGCAAGGACCCTTAATTCTACTTGAGAATAATCAAAAGCGACAAATTTCGTGCCACGAGGAGCAATAAAAGCCTTCCTTATATTTCTACCAAGCTCACTTTTAACAGGGATATTTTGCAAGTTTGGTTCACTTGAAGCAAAACGCCCCGTTGCCGTCCCCATCTGGTCAAACCTTGCATGAAGACGCCCATCCTCCCCGATCAGCTTTGGAAGAGTATCGACATAAGTAGTAAGGAGTTTCCTTAGCTCTCGATAAGAAAGAATATCATCTACAATGGGAAATTCTTCTCTAATCTTCTCAAGCTCAGAAGCTTTGGTGGAGAGTACTCCCCCGGGAGTCTTTTTAATCTTCTTACTACTGATGCCAAGAGTCCCAAACAAAACTTCTGAAAGTTGTTTCGGTGAATCTATATTAAATTCTTTTCCTGCCAGCTTCCATATTTTCTTTTCTATTTTTTTCTCCTCTTTATGATATTCTACTGAGAGTTTTTTTAAAAAATCTATATCAAGGAGCACTCCGTTTTTCTCCATCTCCAGCACAACCGGAACAAGATGACGCTCTATCTCGTAAACATCTTTAGAGAAGACTCCCACTTTATACATCTCTTCAATCTTGTTTAAAATACTTTCTTCAAGGGGAATACTTTCTTTCTTTGTCCCGACCTCTTTATTACTACTCACAACTGCATTATTATCCACCACGCCATTAAGTCGAGCCATTAAACTATTAAACCCAAGATTGGCGAATATCTCTTTCACCTCTTTTTTTCTCTCTTCATCTTGAGACATATTCTTAAACTCGGAATCCTTCAAAGAGAATTCTATAGGTGCATCTTTTCTTATAGTGGCAAGCTCCTTGGAAAAAAGAGCGTCCTCCTCATGCTCCTTCAATAAGCTTATAATCCTCGGCTTAAATCCTTTCTCTATGAATTCTTCTTCTCCTTTTTTTGTTTTTAATTTCTTGTATATACTTTCAATCTTGCCGAAATTTTCTATCAGAGCGGTGGCTGTCTTAGCGCCGATCCCCGGCACTCCTATTATGTTATCCGACGGGTCCCCAGAGAGACCTTTAAAGTCCGGCAAAAATGCTGGAAGAAAACCAAATCTATCTCTAACGGCTTTCTGGTCATAGATCATTGTATCGTTTATCCCTTTCTTAAGTGTGTAGACCACAACATCACCATTTTTAACAAGTTGCATTGTATCCATATCTCCAGAAGCAATGAATATCTTTATATCATCATTATCTTTCAACTTCTCAACAATTGTTCCCAAAATGTCATCCGCTTCAAACCCGGGCTTCTCGTAAATAGGAATATCAAAAGCCTTCATTAAGTCACGAGACCTGTCAATTTGCCCGGCAAGCTCGCTATCCATCTTCGGTCTTTTCCCCTTGTATTCATCATAAGCAATGTGACGAAAAGTGGGTTCTGGCACATCATAACAAGCGACAATATAGTCAGGATTAAGCTCTCGAATAACTTTTATAAGGAAAGCAGACACTCCATAAAGCGCGCCTGTCGGCTCGCCCGTCACTTGAGATTTAAAATCAGGCAAGGCATGATACGCTCTATGCAATATGGCATGCGCATCTAAAAGCACTAAAATTTTCTTATCTTTTTTATTTTTCATCTTTCATCTTAATTAAAATTTCTCTCTTATCACCACTTAAATGCTCTAAATTTATCTTTATATAATCTTCCGGCAGTATCTTCTCTACATTATCCGCCCACTCTATCAGGATTATATTATGCGGATTTTCTATTATCTCTTTCCAGCCGAGATTAATAAGTTCTTTAGGATCATTTAACCTATAAGCGTCTATATGTATCAAGTGGGTAAAAACGGCTTGATCTTTAAGTTTATAAATCTTCTCTATCACAAATGTTGGGCTGGATACTTTTTCCTCCACCCCGAGTGCCGATGCAAAAGCCTGAGAAAAAGTAGTTTTACCAGCCCCTAGTTCACCTACAAGGCCTATCACTTTTGCCTTGCCACCTGATTTCTTTACCACATCTTTGGCAATATCACGGGCCAACGCCTGAGTCTCTTTAGCATTATTCGTTATCCTTTTCATTTTCTCTATTTTAACATTTTAGACAAGAAAAATCCTCTAAGCTGACATTTCACTATCACTATGTCAATCTTGTTTAAGACTTAATAAAATGTTACGAATAAAGAATGAAAAGAAAAGATGAGAATAAATTAACTATAAAAATTCCGAAGAAACTGCATGAAATTTCAGAAGTTTCTTACGATGAAAATGATGATAATTTTTCTATCACCATCGCTTCTAAGAAAAACAAAATCACGCCAAACGATTTAATCTTTGACGTGCCAGTCACCGCATTAAGAAAAGAAAAGACTAATCAATTTGCTCAGATATTGGGCAGGGCACTATCAAGGACGAGAGAGAATAAATTATTTTTAAGTTCTTGGTCTTTTATCTCACTTGAAGATATTAAGAAGACTAAAACAGATCAAACATCAGATTCTTTTTTCAATAGTGTGCTTGATGAAGTTATAAGAAACATTCCACATCAACCGCTTGCTATAATCTTCTGGCAAGACAATAGAGGAATCTGGTCAATAGTAAAATCAAACAGCCGACAAGACATATTTGAGAAAATGAAAAATATATCAATCTTCTCTCATAAAGATAATTATCTACTCTCCGGGCCTTATACCAATTTCTCCGAAGCGGAAATGGAAATAAGAAAAGCAATAAAAGAATCTATCCAATAAGAAAATTAATCTAATCCCCCAACGGCTATCCGCCGT
>Ga0210057_1009475_pt1 | contig 11239 bp, 7 predicted proteins | sample CryGeyCG2114_010_2_FD_183968 | JGI IMG/M metagenome (GOLD analysis project Ga0210057, IMG submission 183968) | Groundwater microbial communities from aquifer - Crystal Geyser CG10_big_fil_rev_8/21/14_0.10 (SPAdes) (version 2) | ecosystem: Environmental > Aquatic > Deep subsurface > Groundwater ...
GGTTTGAAGAAAAATAAAAAAGAGGTATAATATTTTGTATGCCAATCTATAAATTACCGGAAGTTAAGTTACCGAAACTAAAAGCGCCAAGATTCCCGAAGTTTTGCCAAAACCGGGCTTTTTGGATTTTTCTAATAATTTTAGCCTCCTTTATCTTGGGCGGGATTGGTGGAACAATTACTGGCAGTTATTTTTATTCTGAAGTAAGGAACTACCTCTCTCAATTAAACATCGAACTTCCCGGGGTTGAAAAAATAATTGAGAAAGAAACAATCCAGGAATATCTCCCCCAAACCTCCCAAGAAGAGGCGATAATTAAAGTGGTTAACGAAAATTCACCAGCCGTGGTAAGCATTGTTATTACCAAAGATGTTCCCATTATTGAGGAATACTATTACAATCCCTTCCAAGAATTTGAGCAATTTTTTGGCCAACCCTTTGAATTTCAAATTCCTCAGTATCGCCAAAAAGGAACCGAGAAAAAAGAGGTTGGCGGCGGAACTGGTTTTGTTGTTTCCGAAGATGGCTTGATTTTAACCAATAGACACGTGGTTCTGGATACCGCAGCCGATTATACAGTTTTGACAAATGATGGTAGAAAATTTCCAGCCAAAGTTTTGGCCAGAGACCCGGCCCAGGATTTGGCTGTAATCAAAGTCGAAAAAGAGAAAATAGTTGATAACCAAGGAAAACTCATTTTAAAACCATTTCCGACAGTCAAACTGGGTGACTCAGATAAATTACAAATTGGCCAGACCGTAATTGCTATTGGCAATGTTTTAGGAGAATTCCGAAATTCGGTTTCAGTGGGAGTAATTTCTGGTTTAGGAAGAACCATCACTGCTTCTGGTGGCGGCCTGGTTGAGACTCTCGAAGATGTCATTCAAACTGATGCTGCTATTAACCAAGGAAATTCCGGCGGGCCGCTTTTAAATCTCAAAGGAGAAGTAATCGGAATAAATACGGCTATGGTTTTGGAAGCTCAGAGTATTGGTTTTGCCATTCCAATTAACAAAGCTAAAAAAGATATTGAGCAGGTTAAAACTTCAGGAAAAATTTTCTATCCATTTTTGGGAGTGAGATATGTTTTAATAAATGAGGAAATTCAAAAAGAAAATAATTTACCAGTTGATTACGGTGCCTGGGTAATTAAGGGAGAGGGGGGCCAAGCAGCTATTTTTCCGGGTTCTGCGGCTGAGGAAGCTGGATTGAAAGAAGGAGATATTATTTTAGAATTTGACAATCAAAAAATTACAACCGAAAATACTTTAGCTAAAATTATTATGAAATATAATCCCGGAGATAAAGTCACTTTGAAGATTTTAAGGGAAGGGAAAGAAAAAATTTTTGAAGTCCCTTTGGGTGAAAGGAGTGAGTAGGGCTTGCCCCAGTACTAGAAATTTCATTTCAGTACGGGGCTGCGCCCAGTAGAGAATTTCGGAAAGATTTTTCTAAAGAAAAATCTAACTTGCGAAGCAATCCGAAATTATTCTACTGGGCTTGATTTTTTTTAAAACCTTTTCTATAATTAAATTGTATGAATGGAGGTAACTTTACTCACAAAGCTCAGGACGCAATAATATCTGCTCAAGATTTAGCCAGAGAAAGAGGTCAGCAACAGATTGATGCTTTGCATCTTTTGTATTCGCTTTTAACTCAGGAAGAAAGCCTGGTTTTGAATTTGCTTAAAAGAATTGGAGTCGATTTTGAAAATCTAAAAAGAAAGACAAAGTCAGCTTTAGAAAGAATTCCAGTCATTGCTACTCCCCAAACTTTTGGCCAGTTTTATCTAACTCAAGACATGGCAAAGGTTCTTGACCGGGCCAGACAAGAAGCAATGAAAATGGGTGATGAATATATTTCGGTTGAGCATTTATTTTTGGCTCTTTTGGCTGCCGAAACCAAAGCCAGGGAGATTTTAGACAAAGCCACCTTTTTACAGCCGGGTGGAGGACCGACAACTTTGGAATTTGGTAAATTAGATTATGAAACAGTTTTGAAAACCCTATCTCAAATTAGAGGAGGTCAAAGAATCACTGACCCCGAGCCAGAAACAAAATATCAGGTGTTGGAAAAATATGCCAGAAATTTAACTTCCTTAGCCAGGCAGGGGAAATTAGACCCGGTTATTGGCAGAGAAAATGAAATCAAAAGATTGATGCAGGTGCTTAGTCGAAGGACAAAAAATAATCCGGTTTTAATTGGAGAAGCCGGAGTCGGGAAAACGGCGATTGTTGAGGGTTTAGCCCAAAAAATTGTTTCTGGTCAGGTTCCAGAAAGTTTAAAAGAAAAAGAAATTGTTGGCTTAGATTTGGGAGCCCTGGTGGCTGGAACTAAATATCGAGGAGAGTTCGAGGACAGGGTAAAAGCCCTTTTGAAAGAAATCAATCGAGCTGGCGGCAAATATCTTTTATCTATTGATGAGTTGCATACCCTGGTTGGAGCCGGGGCAGCCGAAGGAGCAATCGATGCCTCCAATTTATTAAAACCAGCCTTAGCCCGAGGCGAGTTAAGGGCTATTGGCGCTACCACTTTAAAAGATTATCAAAAATATATTGAGAGAGACCCGGCTTTAGAAAGAAGATTTCAGCCAATTTATGTTTCAGAACCCTCAATTGAAGACACCATTTTAATTCTCCGGGGTATTAAAGAAAAATATGAATTGCATCACGGCGTGAAGATAGAAGATTCTGCGCTCATAGCCTGCGCCCAATTAGCTGCCAGATATATCACTGATAGATTCTTACCAGATAAAGCCGTGGACCTAATGGATGAAGCAATGTCATCTTTGAGATTGGAAATTGAATCTGAACCGGAGGACTTGGAGAAATTAAAAAAAGAAATTCAAAAATTAGAAATCGAAAGCGAAGCTACCAAAAAGGATTCAAAAAAACAAAGGGTTCTCTCCAGGCAAGTAGCTGATTTAGCTGAAAAAGCAAAAGCAATTGAAGCTCAATGGCAATCAGAAAGAGAAACTATTGTTAAAATTAAAAATTTGAAAAAAGAAATAGAGGCATTGCGCTTCGAAGTAGAAAGGGAAACAGCCTCAGCTAACCTTCAAAAGGTGGCCGAAATAAAATATGGGAAAATCCCTAATCTTTTAAAAGGGTTAAAAAAAGAAGAAAGAAAATTAGCCCGATTTCAAGAGAGTCGTCCAATTTTAAAAGGGGAGATTGGCCAGGAGGAGGTGGCGAAAGTGGTTTCCAGATGGACAGGAATTCCGGTTACCCGACTTTTGGAGGCAGAGGCGAAAAAATTAGGAAAAATGGAAGAGATTGTTTCAAAAAGAGTGATTGGTCAGAGAGAAGCAATTGAAGCAATTTCTAATGCCATCAGAAGGGCGAGGGCGGGAATTTCAGAAGAGAATCGACCCGTGGGTTCCTTTATGTTTTTGGGACCGACCGGTGTGGGCAAAACCGAAACCGCTCGGGCTTTAGCTGAGTTTCTCTTTAACGATGAAAATGCTTTGGTCAGACTGGATATGTCAGAATATATGGAAAGACACACCGTTTCTAAAATGATAGGCTCTCCGCCAGGTTACGTTGGCTATGAAGAAGGTGGTCAATTAACTGAGAAAATTAGAAGGCGGCCTTATAGTGTTGTTTTACTTGACGAAGTTGAAAAAGCTCATCCTGAAGTTTTCAATATTTTACTTCAGATTTTGGAGGATGGCAGATTAACCGATGCCAAGGGCAGGACCGCCTCCTTCAAAAATGCCATTTTGATTATGACTTCAAATGTTGGTTCAGATATTATTGCCAAAGAATCGGCTTTAGGTTTTGTTGGAGGTGATGAAGAAAAAAGCGCCAGAGAATCATTAAGAGAAAAGGTGATGGCTGCTTTGAAAGAAAACTTCCGACCCGAATTTTTAAACCGAATTGATGAAATCATCATCTTCAATTATTTGGGTAGGCCAGAAATTAAGAAAATTGTTGAATTGGAACTTCAAAAAGTGGCTAACCGTCTTCAAGGGAAATCAATTGAAATCAAAGTTAATGAATCGGCCAAAGAATTTTTGGCTGAGCGGGGCTTTGACCCAAATTTAGGAGCCAGGCCTCTAAAAAGAGTAATTCAAAAGCAGGTACTAGACCCCCTCTCCTTGAAAATTGTTGCTGGAGAAGTAAAAGAGGGAGAAAGGGTTATTGTCGATCTTGAGGCTGGCAGAATAATTTTTAGAACCGCCAAAGATTTAATTAAAACTACCCATACAAGAGAAAAAGTTCCCGTTTAATGAAAACTCTTTTTAAAATCATTGCTATTTTTATTTTGGGTATTGGCGGCGGAATTTTTGCCGACCAAATTCTCTGGCCCTATTTTGTTGAAAGGCCACTTTTTTCTCAATATAGATTAGAGCAAAGCCCGGTTTACGTTACCGAGAGAAAAGAAATAACTATTCAAGAAAATGTTGCCTTGAAAAAGGCCATTGAAAAAGTGGAAAAAACAGTGGTTGGAGTGAGAACCGAGAAAAAAGATAGCAAAATCTTAGAAGGTTCAGGATTAATTGTCACCTCCGACGGCTTAGTAGTAACCTTAGCTGAAATAGTTCCCCAAGGTTCTACTTTTAGTTTTTTTGTTGATAATGAGCAGGTTAATTTTCAAATTTTAAAAAGAGATTTAAAAGAAAATTTAGCATTAGTCAAAATTGAAAAAAGTAATTTGCCAACAGTTAGTTTTGCCGATTTAGAAAAATTGAAGTTAGGCGAGAAAGTTTTTTTGGTTGGGACGATTTTTGATAAAGCTGTACCCTCAAAAATTGTCAATGAGGGAATTGTTAAAAGTTTTGACAAAGATTTTATTAAAACCAATATTTTCGAAAAAAACATTCTCAAAGGAAGCTCCTTATTTGACATCGAAGGCAAGGTTTTGGGACTAAATAATGTTGATTTAGAAGGAAAAGTCATTGCCATTCCCATTTCCAAAATTAAAGAATTTAGCGGGCTTTAAAATGCCTTACAATCTTAGAGAAAAACTCAACTTGGTGAAGAACAAAATGGAAGTTTGGTTTACCCCCACACCAATTTTTTTGGTCTGGGGGTGGATTATTTTAGCCTTAATTATTGGAGGATTAATTTCGGTTTTTAGCTTTCGAGAATTTATAGCAAAACCCGAAGTAGGAGTAATTAGAATTTCTGGCTCAATTTTTGGTCAATGGCAAGCTGACGAAATCTTGGAGCAAATAAGATATGCCAAAGAAAAAAAGGAGATAAAAGGAGTGGTTTTGGAAATAGATAGCCCGGGAGGGGAGGCATCAGTGGTTGAGGGAATTTATTTAGCTTTGCTTAGGCTAAGAGAGGAAAAGCCAATTGTTGCTTCAATAAACCAAAGGGGGGCCAGCGGCGGTTATTATATTGCTCTGGCTTCAAACTTTATTTATGCTAAACCCGATTCAGAAATTGGCAGTATTGGCGCCTGGACCAGTTTACCTTATCCAGAAATGCCATCAGAAGATATCTTACCAACCGGACCTTTTAAAGATACCGGAATGACCAGACAAAAGGCAGTCGGTCAATTAGAAATGCTCAGGCAAAGTTTCCTGGGAGTAGTTTTGTTTCATCGGGGAGAAAAATTAAAGATTAGTGCCGATGAGCTGACTAAAGCTGAAGTTTATACCGGAATAGAAGGGCTGGGAGCTGGTTTAATCGATGAAATTGGGTCAAATTTTGATGCTATTGAAAAAGCAGCCGATTACGCAGGCATAGCCCATTATCAAGTAGTAGATATTGCTGGAAAAATGGCAGAAAAAGTTCAAACTGAAAAATGGGGAGTTACTCAGCCAACTACTGAATCAAAAAAAGAACTTTTACCTACCTATTACTATTTAATCGAGTCTCGATAAATATGAAAAAACCCGTTACCATATTAGAAATCTTTCTATTAATTATTTTTCTTTTTTTCTTAGGTCAATATTTATATTATTATCCTGGGAGACTCCAGCCCTTCCGCCACTTGCCTTTTCCCGAAAGACCTGCTTTTAAAGAGATTACTTTTCCTCCAACTGAAATTAAGATTTTTTCCGATGTCTATGAAAAGAAAGAGGGTAATGTTTTGCTTGATTTAGCTCATAGCAATGACTTTACGCTTGAGGAGTTTTCTTTGCCAATTCTTAGAATTACTTCTCGAGGTTACTCTTTTGATTATTTGGAAAGTGAAGATGATTTGGAAGAAAAACTTAGATATGCTGATGCTTTAATTATAATTTTGCCTCAAGATGAATTTTCCGAAAAAGAACTTAAATTAATAAAAGATTTTGCCAAAAAAGGAGGGAAGTTGCTTTTGATTGGAGATCCAACCAGACCCGGCGAGATAAACAGTGTTGCCACTGAATTTGGCCTGATTTTTGAGTCGGATTATTTATACAATTTAAAAGAAAATGATGGCAATTTTAGATATATCTATCTCACCAATTTTAAGTCCGACTCCGAGCTAACCAAAAATTTAGAAAAAATAACTCTTTATTCTGCCGGCTCAATAAGTCCTTTCGAATGGGGGATTGTTCGTACCGATGAGAACACCTTTTCCTCTGTAGCCGAAGCTAAAAAGAATTTTTCACCAGTTTTATTTAGTCCTGATTCAAAAGTTTTAGCCATTTCTGATTTAACCTTTATGATTGAACCCTACAATCTGAGCACAAATAATAATCAGTTTATTTCTAATTTAGCTGATTGGCTAACGAAATCGGAAAGAACTTTTTATCTTTCCGACTTCCCTTATTTCTTTGGAGACAAAGTCCAGCTAACCTATGCTGACGCTTCCTATATCGACACCGGTTTAAAATTAAAAAACTTTCTCGCTGATTTAGAAAAGAGCTCGAAACTTTCTCAATATGAAAAAACCATTTCTGGAGATTTGATTTTTCTTGGCCTTTTTGATGATGCTCCAAAAGTTAAAGATTTTCTTAAAGAAGGAAAGACAACGATTGATGGGAAAGTGGCAATAGAAGGGATTGGCAAAATAGATAAAAAGGATACTTCAATTTTATATCTTAACAAAGAAAGCAATGCCTTGATTTTATTATCTGATACCAAAGAGAATTTGGAAAAATCAATTGATAAATTAATCAGTGGCGAATTTAGGAATTGGCTGGTAACAGATACCCTCGCCATTTATCATATTGAAGTAACGGAAGAATAGAAGAAAGATGTAACGAGCTCTTTCCTCGTTACATTGATTATTCGAGGGCCACATAATTAAGATCTTTTAATTCTTGTTTAAATCCAAGCCAAGCATTAACAAAATTACGGCATCCTTCTACTCCCCCCATTATTTTTAATAAAAATTCTCTGTTGGTTAAAGAAGGAAAGTTTTTATTTTCTAAATAATCTGGATAGCTTGACCAACGGTAATTTTCAATATATTCTCTTGCCTCTTTGGCATTTTTTATCCCTTTTTCTTTCCATTGAGGGAAAATTATTGCCACCGGATTTGTATGAATATAAACAAAAACAGTTTTCAACTGTTCTTCATTTTTAATATGAATCGCTTGAAATTTTCCTCCAAAAAGATGGCCTTTTCTTTCGTACTTTTTATTATAATAAAGCCCGTAGCTTCCTAATTTTTGCATGAGCTTACTAATTCCTCCTTCTTGAACCTGTCTTAATAATAAATGAATATGGTTTGGCATTAAACAAAAAGCCAAAATTTCCACTAGTACTTTTCGTTTCTCCTTTTTTCTCTCTTCTAATAATGTAACGAAGTCTTTCCTCGTTACATTGACCCTATTGCGATGAATGGTGACACGAAAAGTGGAAAGAGCAGATTTTTCATCGTTAAATTCAAACAAATCGTGAATCATTCGCAAATAATCTTTTTCATTACGAAAAAGAGTAATGCCCTCAATGGCTCTAACTACAATATGATATATTTCCCCGTTTACAAATTGTATTTTTCTTTGGGCCATTTTTATTATTTAATTCTTTAATGTAACGAGCCCTTTCCTCGTTACATTGATTTTAATAAAAGATGGTAAAAATGGAAAGAGAGGAGTTTTCCACAGGGTGAGGGTTGTTTTTTATTTTTGGAGTTTGTAAAATAGAAAAATATGTCGATGTCTAAAAAAATTATTATTCCAATTTTAGTTGTTTTATTTTTAACCATTATTGCCGGAGGAGTTTTTTGGTGGCAGGAAAAAGAAATAAAAGGAAGCCCGGAAGATTATGTTATTAAAGAAACTGAAGAAGGAACGATTGTAGAAAATAAAAAAGCAGGATTAACTTTTAAGATACCGGAAGGGTGGATAGAAAAAAATATAGAAATTGAAGGAGGTCCAATAGGTTTTTATTCTCCAGATACTGAAGGGTATCATTCGACTAGGATAAGCCCGCCTTTAAAAAAGGGATGTTTAATTGAGGTTGCGACAGCTTATGATTTAAAATTTAAAAAATTAGATGAATTAAGAAAAGAATTAGAAAAAGAGCATGAATCATTGATTACGAAATCTGATGAGTTTGAAATAATAGAGATAGATGGAATGCCGGCTCTTAAAAATAAATTTGATTCTGTAGATTTAGGTCCTTCTATTGGAGTATATGTAATAAATAAGGACAGTAATAAATTATACGGAATAGCAGTTTCTAGTGAAGCTCAAAACACTGAAAGATGTTTTCAAGAATTCGATAAATTTTTAGAAACAGTTTCAATTAAATAGCTCTTTTTAAAGCGGGCCTCGGCTAGAGAGAGGAAAGTTCTTTAAAAACCAAGCTTCCATTTATGGAAGCGAAGGTGAAGATGAGAACGAAGTTCTCATCGCCTTTGGAATAAAAATTTAATACTGATTTATCTAATTTTATGAAAAATTGCTTAAAGATTAAGCGATTTTTGTATATTTTACTGCTAATTTCCTTAGTGGGATTTTTGGTTTTGCCTCAAAATGTTTTAGCTGATGTCCAGCTTCCAAAAGGAGATACCCATCTTTTATTAAATTCAGTTCAGCAAGTATTAATTGATAAATGGCTTGATTTAACCACTTCGCCAAACTTTTCTGAGCCGGAAAAACAAGCAGCTTTATTCTTAATTCGAAATGCCATTCAGCAAAAAGAACTGGAATATGCTTTTGTAGAGCTGCCCAAAGAATATTTAGAAAAGATAGTTAAAATCGCTATCTCTTTAGCTATTTCGCCTGATGCCGGCACAATTTTAGATAAAATTGAAAAAGAAAGTGTAAAAAAAGCAATTAGCACAGCTACTGAATGGCTTCTTCAAAATGAAATTAAAGTAGGTAGCGGAACTTTAACTTATTCTTTTACCTCTTATAAAGGTAACCCCCAAAATCCAGGTTTTTATTATAATCTTGTCTATCATCCTTTGACTGAGAAAGATGGAGAATTAACTGTAGAGTTTTATTCTCCGGAAGAAATTGAACCTAAACAATCTACTGATCATATTTTGGGATTAAATACTGTATGTTGGGAATTCGATACCTGGCAAGCTAAAGGTAATGAAAAAATAGAGCCATTTATCGTCAGAGCTAAAGGAAAAGTTACTAAAACTGAGGCCGGGGGATACATTTGGAGCGATACTTCAGTTGAGGTGACTTTTTCCGAGCCGGTGCCAGCGCTTCCAATGGAAAAGCCTCTTTCTTCTTGGGAGAGAGTTAAAAAATTTGTTGTTGATTTCTTCATTCAACAAATTCAAAATGTCTTAAAATTTAATCCTTTTGGGCCGGCGGCGGTGGAGGGTCCGAAGATAGAAGAGGCCGAAATTGAGGAGATAATTAAAGAAGTGATAGAGGAAGTCGAAGAAACACCCGTTGAGGTAGGACAGGAGGTAGGACAAGAGATAAGACAGGTTGAGCCCGAGTTAACTCAAGCTGAAATTGAAAAACGGATAGCTGAACTGGCTGAAAAAATTAAGAAGTTAAATGAGGAAATAAAGAAGCTTAACCAGGTGGAAAAATCTGAGGGAGAGGAGCAGGAGGAAGAGCTTGAAAAGAAAGAACCGGAAGAAAAATTGGTTCAATCGCTGCCGAAAATTTTGATTAGTGAAGTTTGTGCTGGTTTGGATAAAGCCGAAAATGAATTCATTGAACTTTACAATCCAAATGATTCGGCAGTTTCTTTGAGCAATGAGAATTTTAATTTGAAATTAGTTAATTCAAGCAACGATATTACTAAAAAGAAAATTAATTGGAATAGAAATATTATTCCCGCAAAAGGATATTTTCTTTTTGTAGGAGGGGAGTTAAAAATTGATGGCCAAACATTATCTCCCGACGCCACTTTCAGTAGCCAATTAACTGGAACCAGCGGAGTAATTATTAGCGATAGCCAGGATAATGTTTTAGATAAAGTGGCCTGGGGGAAATTAGATAAACTGCCACCTTCAGAAGCCATTGAAACTCAGGGAGTAATTTTGGAACAAGGACTTCAAACCGGAAAAAGTTTGGAAAGAATAAAACAGGGGGATAATTTAATTGATACTAACAATAACTCTCAAGATTTTATTTTGAGCAGTAGTCCTTCGCCAACCAATTCTTCAGGCGAGAAAAAAGTTTATTTGACTTCCACTTCCAGTTCTTCTGGTGGTAGTTCTTCCAGCGGTGGAGGATCATCAAACTCACCCCCAGCCTTGGATACTCAATCACCAATCGCCAATGCCGGCCCCGACCAAACGGTAATAATAAATCAAGCAGTAACTTCTGACGGAAGCCAATCCAGCGATAATGTTAAAATTGTTTCTTACCAATGGGACATTGATAATAAAGATGGTTTAAATTGGAACAGTCCTGATTTAACTGGAGCAAAACCCACTTTCACTCAGGGCTATTCTCAATTAGGTATTTATACTGTTACCCTTCGAGTTTCTGACAAAGCCGGCAATTCCGCCACTGACACCCTGATTATAACTGTAATTCAACCGCCAAAAATTTTAATCAGCGAGATCCAAACAGCTGGAAAAGATGAATTGGGAAAACAAGTTGTTCAGGATGAATTTATTGAACTTTACAATCCCAATAATGAAGATGTCGACCTTACTGGTTTCGTCTTAAAAAAGAAGAGCTCAGCCGGTTCAGAAAGTAACTTAGTCAGTTCGGCAAAATTTTCCGGGACAATTTCTTCAAAAGGATATCTTTTAATTGTTCCCCAGACCAAAACCAGTCCTGATATCCATTATTCCGGCCAGGATTATTCAATAGCTTCTAATAACACTATTTTGCTTTACGATTCTTACAATAATTTAATTGATAAAGTCGGTTTGGGCCAAGCAAAAGATTTTGAAACCGCTCCCACAGAAAATCCGCCGG
>Ga0210057_1009481_pt1 | contig 11236 bp, 10 predicted proteins | sample CryGeyCG2114_010_2_FD_183968 | JGI IMG/M metagenome (GOLD analysis project Ga0210057, IMG submission 183968) | Groundwater microbial communities from aquifer - Crystal Geyser CG10_big_fil_rev_8/21/14_0.10 (SPAdes) (version 2) | ecosystem: Environmental > Aquatic > Deep subsurface > Groundwater ...
GCGGAAATGGCTTTCTACAATATGCGCCTGCCAAAATGTTTCTCCATATAATGCAAACGCAACTATGTACCATAGTGACAGTACCAGCCCTTGTATAGCAATAATGCGCAGTTCACGAAGAAGCTCTGCGCGTTTTATTTTTTTGGTTACATATTCAAACAGGAAAAAAAAGACCAGAACCGCAAGCGGATAAAATCCTAACAGTGATTTGCTTTGGGTGCTTAAAAATAGGAAGGCAGTTGCTACAACTCGTTGTTTGCGAAATACCAAATACCCAAACCATCCCAGGAGTAAAAATACATCAAGGCTCACCACCTGCGACCTCTGTACAAAAATGGGTGCATACGCCGTGCCTACTATAGTGATGAGGCTGATAAATGCATTTTTGGTAACCCGCCAATAGAGCACGTAGGTAAGTGCCAGTACCCCCATACTGGTGAATAGGGCCAGAAACCGCGTGCTTAATTCTCGTTCAAACGGGAGCTGGGCAACCAGGCCATACAGCAGTGAACTTACCGGAGGCTTATCCATCCAGATTTTTCCCTGCCATACCGGAAACAGATAATAATTGTTTTTAATCATTTCAATCCCTCCCTCAACATAAAGCGGTTCGTCCCAGTCATAAAACGGAGTAGGATGCGAGATAAGCTTATATGCGGTGGTGGCAAGAAGGAAAATACTGAACAAAACTGCAAGAGCGTGGGTGCGCAGTACTGCTTTCATGGTGCTAGTTATAGGCGCCGCGCATATCGTTCCATTTTATACGCGTCATATCGGTAACAGCCTCGATTGAATCGGTTATAAAGTTTACCCGTTTAGTTTCCACATGACGCCAGGGAACCGGTACTTCCTTAATCTGGTAACCGAGTTTTTGTGCGACAAACAACAGCTCAATATCAAAACCAGCACCAACTGAAGGGCCTTCTACCGTAGATTCTTTTGCGAATGCACGCAGTTTTTTAAGCATGGCACGCGCAGAAGTGGTTTTAAATGCCTTAAAGCCGCATTGAGTATCATGAATGCCGCGCAATCCGACCAGTAGGGTACGCAAAACAATAAACCCAAGCGCCATTGCTTTGCGGATGATAGGAGCTCCTTGCCGATTGCTGTTTCGTGATCCAATCACCACATCATATCCATCCTCAATTCCCTGAATCAGCTTGTCCGCTTCCTCAATGGGTGTGGCTAGATCCATATCGGTAAAAAAAATAATGCCGCCCCTTGCCTGCTTCATACCGGCTATTACGCCATACGCTTTGCCGGCGTGTTTTTTTTCATAAAGCCGCAGCTTTGGATATTTTCCCAAATAATCTTTCTTGATAAGTGCAACGGTTTCGTCAGTTGATCCGTCGTCAACAATTAATACTTCAATAACAGAAGGGCGATGTTTGACGTAGGCTAAAACCGTATCAAGAACACCTTTTTTTAGATTCTGTACTTCGTTGTATACGGGGATGACAATTGAAACCTTCATCATCTGTTCATTCTATCACGGTCGTGCTGGAATTGGTACACGGTGGCGCGTCCTGCCTTGAATTCTTTGATCATTTTTTTATCCACAAATGACGCAATAGCCCATTGATTGTCATCCTGTACTTTATGGCAATCAGTTTCGAAGCAGAGCACAAACAGTTCTTCAGGCTGGTCAGTTTCGAATGGCCCCATAAGCGTGTATTGCGGATACCAGTTTTCTAGGTAATACCGGTAATGGTCATCGGTTTCGGTTTTAGGTATGGTGGTAATTTGGTACGGGCCTTTGGTAATGTTGTCACCAATATTTTTGGCAGTTTCCTGAGCGGCCCGTATCTGATTACCTCCGGGTACGAGCAGCGGTTGAGCTGCACGAAGGTTTTGGATAATTAAGAATATACAGACGACAGCAATAATAACTTTGCACCGGTAACACTTCTTATGCCAGGGAAGAATGGAGGCCAACAATACGTACATACTAGGATAGATTGCTCCGTAGTAATGAGGATGCCGTGGGCTGTCAAGAAGAGCAAATAAGATAAAAAAGAGAGCGGTTAACCATACATTGATTCCCAAGAAAAGGGAACTGCTTCGCTTAGCTTTTATACCGGCAAATAAGAGAACGCTCCAAAAAAACAGGTGAGCCAAGAGCGGTGGCAGTTGTGTTTGGGTAATATAAAAGACTCCTTGGGTAATGGTGGTGCTTAGTTCCGAGAAGTACGACGGGCCACCTTCGGATTTAGCCATATTGGAAAAAAGGGTAATAAGGTTGTTGGTATTTAAAAATGAATGTTTTAATTCAAACAACAGTAATGGGCTCATAACGGCAATCCCGCCGCCGGCAATCGCCAAAAAGCTTAAGGCAATTGCTTTTTTTTGTTTTGATTGCATAAGCCTGATGGCATGGAGGATAAGCAATCCTAATGTAATAAATCCGGACAGGTAATGCAGTTGCAGCGATAACCCAGCCACAGCACCCAGCAGTATGCTTCGGTATATACTTTGCGGTTTTTGATGAAGGTAGAGATAGCAGGCTATGGTAAGAAACGAAAAGTACGGCATGGGATTCGGGTTCCATGAAAATCGTGAATAGGTGATGTTGATCCAGGAAGTAGCCATAAGCAGTACGACACAAAACGCAACGCCTTTATGATAGAGCCGGAGAGTAATAACATAGATTGCCGCAAGGCCCAGGACAGACAGTAAGACGGTTCCATAGGCAGGCCCTACTGGGTTAAGGCCAAACAGCAGGAGGAACGGAGCCATAAGGTAATAAAAAAATGGCCCGCTATAGATTTGACCGATTGACGTAGGAGGGCCAATGGCCGGCAGGTCGCGCAGCAGTATAATGTCGCGCATAATGCGCGCATCGCGTCCCTGATCGCCCAGAAAGGTTACCTGGCTTTCAAGATTAACGAGTCGCAGCGCAGTTGCTGTTATGAGTATAACTATGACGACCCAGTGGTTGCGTGCAATGCGCGTGAGGTTTGTTAGAATGGTGCGTATGTGGAGGCGCATAGTACCCTATTGTAGTATAACTGCGGTAGTTTTGGTAAGTACCCTTGTTTTGTGGAGTCCCTTTTTGCTGCGTTTACACTCTGTGGGCTATGTTCCTCTTAAAACAGCGGCAACTATGCTTGATGTGTATAGCCATTGGGATGGGCCGCTCTATATTATTGTTGCCAAAACATGGTACAACTTGCAGCACCCTTTGTTTAATGGAACCATACTCGGCCTTAATCCCTCATATTTTATGGCGCATTTTCCGTTGTATCCGGCTTTTATCTCTGTATTGGCTCCGTTTTTGGGATTTTTGAAGAGTATGTTGCTGGTTCCGGTACTGTTTTCTGTTTTGTACATCAGTCTTTTCTACGCGTTGCTTAAAAAATATAACCTGACTGCACAACCATTAACGTTGAGTTTAGTTGCTGCTTTTTTTACCCCCCGTTTTTTTGTAGTGCGTTCAGTAGGAGCTCCCGAAACGATGTTTTTATTTTTTATGCTGGCTTCGCTGTACTTTTTTATGGATAAAAAATACCTCTACGCCGGTGTGCTTGGTGCACTGGCAGTACTTACCAAAAGTATAGGCATTTTACTGTTGGCAGGTTATGGATTGTACGCGCTTGAACAGGTGATTCGTGAAAAAAAACTCGAGTGGCGTTGGCTGTGGTTGGGAATTATGCCGCTCTCATTAGTCGGTCTTTTCTATTTCTTCTTTATCCAAACCGGAGATTTCTTTGCCCACTTTAAGTCTGCTGATAACGCGAATCTGTTGTTGTTGCCTCCCTTCCAGGTATTTAATCGTGCTGCCCGTTGGGTCAGTACCGGTTGGCTGGAGGACATTATGCTGCTCTATTTGTTTTACGGGGTAAGTTTGTACTACCTCTATCAAAAAAAGATACTGCGGCCGTTGTTTTATGTAAGCGCGGTATTCATGTTTTTTGTGATGAGTGTGCAGCATAAAGATATCGCTCGCTACAGCATTCCTATGCTTCCCGGGGCATTAATTGCATGTGAAAAATTATTTACCTCTAAAACATTTATAGTGGTTTCACTGCTACTGCTTCCCGCGCTCTATTTTTACGCATGGAATTTTATGCTTGAGAATCGCGCACCTATTACCGATTGGGCCCCGTTTCAGTAATGCCAACATGGCTGATTCATCATTGACCTTCATCACCGGCAATAAGGCGAAGGCCGAGCTTTTAGCGAGGTACCTTGATTATCCGGTAATCCACAGAGACATTGATTTGGTTGAAATTCAATCACTGGACGTAAAAGCAGTAGCGGTTCATAAGGCAAAAGAGGCATATGCTTGCGTCAAGAGTCCGGTACTGATAGAAGATACGTCGTTGGAATTTAGCGCTTTGGGAAAGCTGCCGGGAACGCTCGTAAAGTGGTTTTTGCATGAGTTGGGTAATGACGGATTATGCAAACTGCTCAATAATTATCCCGACAAGCGTGCAACGTGTATAGTGATGTTCGTACACTACGATGGCAAAGAAATAAAAACATTCAGCGGTGAAATGAAAGGCACGATTGCTACCAAACCCAAAGGTACCGGCGGCTTTGGGTGGGACCCTATTTTTATTACTGAAGGTTACACCCAAACTCGCGGTGAAATGAGTAGAGAGGTTTATGATTTAACGTCGCCTCGACGCATAGCGACAGAAAAGCTGTATCACCACCTGCATCACGAACGGTAAGAATAATGAAAACGCTCTTTGTCTATCGGTATATTCAATTCATTACAGAGTTGAAATAATAAATGTGAACCGCGTGCCATTTTTGGATCTACAGAACGTGCTTCCCGTACTCTTTTCAGGTATTGTGAACGGAACATAACATGAGCTTGATCCTCTAGAAGGTGTGTTTGAGGATCTTCATTATAGATGTGCATATAGGGCAAATAGGGAACTTCTTCTGTAAGACGTGCATCGCTCCAGATATTAGTTATTGATAAACCTTCATGGGGAGAAACTCCATCCATGAGCTCAGCTACAACACCACATAATTCTCCTTGTGTAACAAGGCCAACGGGTATGCCACAAGCATATTTAACCAATACCTGAGAAGCTCTATGTGGCGTTGACTGATAGTCGCCTATTGCGCCATCGTAATATAACAACGGGACATTGGTAATTATTTCATAGGGGCATGCAACTACTTCTGGAGGACACATACCATGTATTTTATAGAGATGAGCTATTTCGTCGGCGCATATTCCCATGGCAAGCGTTCCGTTAAAATTAAGGGGAGTATTTCCACACGTCAGCCGTCCCGAAACCTCATTGCAGAGTTTCGGTTTGATATCCATCAACGCCCGTAATGCATGTGATGGCGGCCGAGAAAGCAGGCGTTCTCCGTATGGAGTGTGTGCAATAACTCCTCCCTGAAAGACGTCAATTTTCATACGGTATTATAGCCTATAGTAGAAAAATAACAAAATGATATCTATAGGACATGATACAATTTTGTCATGACCGATAAACCAGGAGTAGAGCAATTCTTGACAAAGAAAGTCCCCGATCGCAGAAATTTTTTTCGACTGGCTGGACCACGCGTGGCGGCAAGCGTACTGGCGTTTCTTACTGCATGTGGAGATGGTAAAGAAGTAACGCCCACTCCTATTCCGATTCCTACAGCTATAGTGAGACCTACTTCAACTCCCTTGATTGAAAAACCTACGATATCGAATAATCCTATAGATGTAATTAAGGACGTCAATGAGCACAATCCTTCAATAGTAGAAATTCACATTACCCAACCAGACGGTACCATTGCTACGACTCAAGTTGCTAATATGCACCCTATCGATCGCACAAAAACCATAAACCCTGAACTGGTTACTACAATTGATGGATTAGTGCGTAAAATGGTTCCTCCAGAAACCGATATGCGCTACGCTTCTGGAGAAAGAATTGTAATTATGTGGGACGTATTAGGAGGGGATATGTTTAAGGGCAAAAATCCTATACTTCCTGAGATGGGCACATATGCCCTTACAGTAACATTTGATAATAATGGAAAGGGATATCATGCTACGTTTATTCCAGTCGATTACCTAAGCCCATCATCGCCTGACCTTATTGAAACCGTGGCTACAGAATGGTGCCAAGGGTCAACGGGAGTTGCACTTCCCAACCAGGAGCAAACAATTCAAGATGAAAAAACATGTAATGAGTTTGGTTTAGCCGCTCGATTTGCATCAGAAGGAGCAAAGTATGAAATGTATGGAACGTTTGTGAATCAGCATCCGTTACAATTACCCGGTTTACCCGAAATAAAAATGAAACCTTATAGTGCCGAGAAGTACGGAGAAATGGTAGATGCGTTACGGGGCGTGGTTCCTATGGTTCAAATACCTTAATTTTATTTTTTCTTCCAAACCACCTTGGTGTACAGAATGTACGAGTAAGGAATGATAACAAAGATAATGATTGTCGCCTTGTATACGATCCAGCTGTGGATTTCCATAAATCCCAGATTAAATATAGTATCCCCTATATATTTTAACGCTAGGCCTAAGCCAAATCCTTGGATAAGCAGCGAACCGGATGAGATAAAGTTAAAGATAAACAGCTTCCCCATAAACACGAGCGGCCCTCCGGTAATGCGGTGATGTTTAAAGCTCCAGAAATTGTTAAGTAGGAAGTTTGAAATAATGGCAACTTCAGCGCTTAACACATTTGACATAACCTTAGGCCAATTCAGTACATGAATAAGCAGGTAGGCAATACCAAAGTCCAGAATAAATCCGGTACTTCCCACCACAATATACTTAATAAAGCTTGAGTTAAACAAAATGTAGCTCACGATGCCCATAATATATTCTTTGGCGTTTATTTTTGATTGTCCATACGTGCGGTCGATAAAATGAATGGGCACCTCGTCGATGCGCGCTCCCAGCTTCAGCGTTTTATCCAAGAATGCAATCTGGAATAAATATCCATGATACTTTCCCATTTCCGGAAGGTTTTTTTGCGCCACCCATGCCTTAATCATACGGTACCCATTGGTCCACTCGCGCTGCTTGAGGCTCATAAAACCCAAGCGCACAATAAGGTTTGCACCCACCGAAAGCATTTTTCGGTACCAGCCCCAGTTATCGGGAATGGAACCTCCGGGCATGTAGCGTGAGCCAATAACCATATCGGCTCCCTGTTCAATTTGCTGTACCAATTTTGGCAAGTCGTTGGGGTTGTGCGACCAATCGGCATCCATCTCTACCAGTACCTGCGCATGAAGGGTATCAAGTCCGTAGCGAAAACCGCGCTGGTACGCTTTGCCCAACCCTTCTTTATTGCCCTCAATTAAATAGAGATCACGATATTTTTTTTGCAGCTGTTTCACCACTTTTCCGGTTCCATCAGGCGATTTATCGTCAACGACCAATACCAGTAATTTCCAGTTTTTAATGGTTTTTCCCACATCAAATAATGCCTTAATCAATGAGGAAATATTACCTTTTTCGTTGTAGGTGGGTAATACCACGACGATATTTTTCTCTCTCATATATTCACTTCTTTCTTAAAATAGGCAATGGTTTTTTGCAGTCCGTCTTCTAGATGTACTTTCGGTTCCCAGTGTAAAATGGTTTTTGCACGCGTAATGTCGGGCTTACGGCGCAATGGGTCGTCCATAGGCTTATCTTTATGAACAATACTCGACAGGCTGCCCGTAAGAGTCAATACCTGCTGAGCAATGTCCAACATGGTGCGCTCATGGGGGTTGCCCAAGTTAAATATGGTGGCTGCAGCCTCTTCTGTGTGCGACAGTGCCATTAAGCCGGCAACCATATCATCCACAAAGCAGAACGAACGGGTCTGCATGCCATCGCCATAGATAGTAATGGGCTTGCCGGTTATGGCCTGGGTAATAAAATTGGACACTACCCTTCCGTCATTTTGCTCCATGTTGGGGCCGTAGGTGTTGAATATCCGTGCTATTTTTACATTAACATTATCCCGATGCAGATAGGTGTAGCACATGGCTTCTCCAAACCGTTTTGCCTCGTCATAACAGGATCGCGGCCCAAACGAATTGACATTTCCCCAATAGGTTTCCTTTTGAGGGTGCTCAAGCGGGTCGCCATAAACCTCAGATGTGGAGGCGTACACTAATCGTGCCCGTGTTTTGCGGGCAAGCTGCAACAAGTGGCGGGTACCAGTTGAACTCGCCAGTAGCGTTTCCTCAGGATGATTGGCATATTGAATGGGAGAGGCGGGAGAGGCGAGGTGAAAAATTATGGTGAAGGGCACCTCTGGTAACGGTTCAAGTGCAGTGGGGTTGGTGATATCGCCTTGTATAAAATGGAGCCGGTTGTTTTTGAGGTATTGCTCAATATTTTTGGTACGTCCGGTAATAAGGTTGTCGATAATCCATACGGTATCGCCTTGATCAAGCAGTGTTTTGGTAAGATTTGATCCAATGAAGCCCGCACCTCCGGCTATAAGTATGGTTTGCATGGTTTTTGTTACGGCCTCCCTACTGAAACGTATGAAAAACCCTTTTCGCGTATGGTCGCGGGATCATATATGTTTCGTCCGTCAATGATAGCGGGATTCCGCATCAATTTATGCACGGCCGTAAGATCGATTTGTTTAAACTCGTTCCATTCGGTGAGAATGAGCAAAAGATCGGCATCTTTGACTGCATCATAGGAGGTTTTTGCGTAGGTGATTTTGGATCCCATCTGTTTCTTCACATTTTCCATAGCCTCGGGATCATACACCGTGATATGGTATCCGTCTTCTAGCAGCTCATGAATAATGTGAAGAGGAGGGGATTCTCGGATATCGTCGGTATCAGGTTTAAACGCAAGTCCCCATATAGCAATGTGCTTGGTGTCATCCATCTCCTTTATTTTTTTCAGTATTTTTTTGCGTGCAGAAATGTTAATCTGATCCACTTCTTTTAAGAGCGCCATGTCAACGCCAAATGACTCGCCGGTATGGATCAAAGCCTTCACGTCCTTGGGCAAGCAGCTGCCGCCATACCCAACACCGGGATACAAAAATAATCGACCGATGCGCTTATCCATGCCCACGGCATGTAGCACCTCGTCGACATTGGCATTTGATGCCTCGGCCAAGTTGGCAATCATGTTGGCGAATGAAATCTTGGTTGCGAGCATTGCATTTGAGGCGTATTTAATAAGCTCAGCTGAAGCAAGATTGGTGATAATCCGCTCGCCATCAATGGGCTTATGGAGCTTTAACAGGGTATCAATAGCAGTCTTTGAGTTTGATCCAATTACAATGCGATCAGGGTGCAAGGTGTCGCCCAGCGCGGTGCCTTCACGCAAAAATTCAGGACATGAGGCAACATCAAACTGCACTTCGGGTTTTTTAACGCGGGTAATGATTTCGGCTACCTTCAGGTTGGTGCCCACGGGTACGGTGCTTTTGCATGAGATAACGGTATAAGGATTGGTCAAATGTTTTCCGATGTGTTCAGCAACACCCAGGACGGCAGCCAAGTCAGCCTCTCCGTTTTGTTTGGGAGGGGTACCAACGCCGATAAATACCACTGCTGCTCCCTGTAATGCTTCTGTAAAGTCGGAGGTAAAACGTAATCGTTTTGCTTCGAGGTTTTTTTGCAGCAGCTCCTCAAGGCCGGGTTCAAAAATAATGGGATCACCGCTTTGTAAGCGTTTCAGTTTTTCAGCGGTGTGGCCAATAACCCACACATCGTTGCCCAGGTGAGCAAATACGCATGCGGTTACCAAACCAACATATCCATGCCCAACAATGGCGAGCTTCATACAGGCTATAGTAGCGCAATAGCGCTATAATTGCAATCCTACCTCCCTCATTCCATCCTCAAAATTTTTCATTGTGTGGAATGTATTTTTTGTGCTTTTTAGGGTGGCGTACTGTGGCCGCGGTGCATGCCCCGCAAAAAATTCTTTATACGAAACGGGGCGTATATGGGCGTCTTTAATATCAAATACGCGTGCGATAGTTTTGCCCGCTTCATAGGGCGACATACTGGAGGATCCTACGATATGAAACACCTCCGGTGAAAAATGGGTAAACAAGTGCTTTAGAGAGTAGGCAATGTCGTCAATAAACGTGGGCGTCATGGTTTCGTCCTCAACCATAGATAATTCTTTGCCAGCAAGCATAAGCTCCCTCACCCGGGTGGCAAAGTCTTTTTTTTCGGGGCAGTGTGCCCGGTAGGGGTAGGAAAAGCGCACAATCATCGCCCTATCCTTTACCAGTTGTTCTCCTTCATATTTGGTTTTTCCGTATACCGAAATAGGTTCGGGTGTGGAAGCCTCATCATAGACAGGGTTAGTGCCCGAAAATACAAAGTCGGTAGAAATATAAATAAACGGTTTTTTTGCTTTTTGGGTAGCCTCAAATAAATTACGCGTGCCGTCAACATTGACCGCATAAGCAAGCCCAGAATTTTTTTCTGCCTTATCAACATCGGTATAGGCGGCAAGGTGAAGAAACAGGTCGTATGAGAGCATCTCAAGAGCGCGCTCAACACTGTCTTTGGCAGTAATATCAACGTCTTCTTGCGGCAGGGAAATAAATTCAAAATGGGAAGAAAGCAGCTCGGTAATGCGAGACCCTACTAATCCTGACGCTCCGGTGAGGGCAATTTTCATACTATTTTTTTCCGTACTTTACGCGTTTCCACCAGTCCTGGTTTTTGGTATACCACTCAATTGTTTTTTCTAGTCCTTTTTGCAAGTCGCTGTATGCGGGAGACCATCCCAGTTCGGTATGAATTTTGCTCCAGTCAATTGCGTAGCGCCGGTCATGGCCCGGCCGGTCTTTCACATATTCAATAGAAGATTCGTCTTTGCCCATAATGGCAAGGATCATCTTAATAATCTCAATGTTGGGCACATCCTGCGTCATGCTACCCACTAGGTAGGTTTCGCCGACTTTCCCTTTTTGCAGTACTGCTTCAATAGCGCTGCAATGGTCTTCTACATACAGCCAGTCGCGTACATATAATCCGTCGCCGTATACCGGTACTTTTTTTCCTTCAAGCAGGTTGGTAATGGCAAGTGGGACCAGTTTTTCCGGAAAATGAAAGGGACCGTAGTTATTCGCACAGTTTGAAATGGTGATAGGGAGTCCATAGGTGTCGTGATAGGCGCGAACAAGGTGATCCGACCCTGCTTTGGAAGCGGAATATGGGCTGTGCGGATTATACGGCGTTGTTTCATTGAATTTATCGGTGCTTCCTAGCTCAAGTGCTCCAAATACTTCATCGGTTGAGATATGGTGAAAGCGCTGTATAT
>Ga0210057_1009483_pt1 | contig 11236 bp, 12 predicted proteins | sample CryGeyCG2114_010_2_FD_183968 | JGI IMG/M metagenome (GOLD analysis project Ga0210057, IMG submission 183968) | Groundwater microbial communities from aquifer - Crystal Geyser CG10_big_fil_rev_8/21/14_0.10 (SPAdes) (version 2) | ecosystem: Environmental > Aquatic > Deep subsurface > Groundwater ...
CGGCGGCGATGACACCGTCCTTCTTTGGTAATTGGTTGGCTCGTCAAACTCTTGATGAAGAAGTGGATCAATTAGTGCAGAATTTCCACTTGGCTCGCGAGCGCGCGCTGACCGGGTGGCATGGTGATAATCAGGGCATCTGCTTCAAGTCGACACCCGATTTCGACTCGTACATTCTCTACCACGGCGCCAGTTGCGCCGCGCGTGTGGTGGCCGACGACCAAGAAGTCAAATTACCATCGTCGATAAGATTAAGTGATACTTGGACCGACAGTGATCTGAACTTTAATACCACCGGAGTGCCACAGGCACCCGGTGCGGCCACCTTAGCGCACGAAGTCTACGGCGAGCGAGTGGTGGAAGTAAATCAACTTGGCCTAACCCTTACCCCGTGACCCCCGCGTGCTATACTTAGTAAGATAAAATATGCTAGACATTAGCTCGCAAATCAGGGGCGCCAATCAAGAACTTCAAAAGTTAGTTAAAGCTATTGAAGAAAAACATCGCGCGGTTGAAGGGGAAAAGAGCAAGCTCGAGGAAACTAAACGCAAGCAAGACGATCTGACTCGGGAGTTAGCCACAGCGAAGAAGGATTACCTCCAACTTGAGCAAGACATCCGGAAACTGGAAAGAGAAATCCAAAGATTAACCTCCGACAAGCAAAAAATAGACCGAGATTTGACCGAGCTGAATCGGACCAGTAGAGAGGCAAAAGTTCGCAATCGGCCCAGTTTCTAATAATTATGTCGGGGGCAAAATGTCGCACGGTCGGTCAGAGTGTCATCGAGATTGTGATCGCGATTGCCATCTTCGCTCTCTTGGCTTCCTCTTTCGTTTCACTTGGTTTGGGCAGTTTCGCCGCCCTTGGTCGGAGCGAAGATTTTACTTCGGCCGCGGCCCTCTCAAGCGCTGCGATTGAGGCTGTGCGCGCTGTCCGGGACGGCGCGTGGAATGAGATCATCCTCGGTCCTGTCGTTGGCGATACGAGTGATGGCTACTGGAAACTTGCCCCTGGCACCGGCGGCGAAACGATCGGCAAATTCACTCGCGCCACCACGGTAAGCGAAGCTTGCCGTGACACTTTCGGTGGATTGGTCGGTTGCTCTTCCGGCACCCCCGACCTGGGTAGTCGATTCGTCGAATCGAGAGTGTACTGGCCATCCTTTGCCGGCGGTGAGAATGAAGTAACCCGCACCACCCTCCTTACCAACTGGGATTCTGAAGATTTTATCCAAAACGATTGGTCTGGCGGCGACGGGCAAACCGAGTGGTCGGATGAGACTCGCTATTTAAGTGATGACGGTAATATCAATCCGACGACACCGGGTCAATTGACTCTAGCGACTGTAACCACTGATGCGGGCTCTTCTAACTCTGATTTTACCACCAACGCCACCGGCTGGAACTTCGCTCCGTGGGGTGTGAACCCCGGAGAGGTAACGCCAACGGGCGCGTGGCAGTTTGGACAGGGGAATCCAGGCGGGCAGGTTACTGTAACCATTCCTTATAACGCGAGTAAGAATAAGGTGGGCGGCTATTGGCAGGAGAAGGTCTCGATTCCCGAAGATGGCCTTGGTCTTATCTGCTCGGTTGACTGGCGGACGAGTGTCTGGTCGGTGTCCGGAGATAACTTTAACGACTTTCGCTCCTTCCTTTTCCTTGATCAAACTTCCGGTCCGCCAACGATCGGTAAGGAGATTTGGGTTTCGGCTTCGACTGGCGGCCTAACCCCTTGGCAGTCGAAGAGTTCTATCGACTGCTCGGGCCAAGCCCCGGTGGCCGGAGATTATTATCTTAAGGTGGCAATTTGGCTCGATGCCCGTCCAAATAAAACGGGCCCGATCACGGTCAATTTCGACAACGTTGGCGTTAAGTGGCAAGAATCAAGCTACGCTCTCTCCGGGGTGCTCACTTCATCACCCATTGATCTTGGTAAACCATCTGCCATCCAAACCATTGCTTGGAACAGGGACCTAACCGCTTGCGCGCCAACCTGCTCAGCCAAAGTCAAACTCCGCACGGCTTCTGACCTCGCTTCACTCCTCTCTGCCCCTTGGTCGCTTCCCTTTGCTCTGGCGACTGGGGAGGTCATCGACCCAATTTATAATGGTAATCGGTGGATTCAGTACCAAGTGTTGTTAGCGGGGAATGGTCAATCAACGCCGATTTTCCACTTGGTTAAAATTAATCATAAATGAAGAAAGGTTTTACTCTAATCGAATTTTTGATCTACCTAGCTCTCCTTAGTGTGGTCGTCGTCAGTCTGTTCTACTGGTCTATCTCTCTAGTCGAAGTGCGCGATCGAGGACGAGCCAGGAGTGAGGTGCTTGCTTCGGGCCGGGTGACGAGTGCTTTTATCAAACGGGAAATCGAGCAAGCTGAATGGGTAATCTCTCCTGTTCCCAACGCCACGGCCGATTCCTTGAGTGTGGCCGGCAGTGAGTTTGGTTCGCAATCCGAGTTTCATCTTTCCGATGAGGAGCTTCTTTTCTCGGTTGATGGTGGCCTTCCTGAAACTTTGATCAGTAAGTCGCTTGTAGTAAGTGGTCTGGAATTTCGTAATCTGACGCCGCCACTTGCTTCCCGAGATAGCATCGTTTGGCAATTCTCCGTTCGCTACCCGTTAGCCAGCGTCGAAGGTCAATTTTATGAAAAAATATTTTCCGGCACGGCGAGCGTTCGTCTCAAACCCAATGACTAAAACTTCGCCAACCAACCGAGGCTTCATGGCTTTACTCGTCGTGCTCTTACTCTCTTCGGCCGCCTTGGTGATGACTCTCAACGCCTCTCTCCTCGGTCTACGAGAGCTCTCGAGTAGCCAACTCTCAAATGATGGTGGAAAACTAGGATCAATTCTTGACGGCTGTCTTGAGGAAGTGCTACTTCGTCTTCGCCTTGAGCCGGACAATTTGAGTCAAATCACTCTGCCGCTCGCTACCGGATCATGTATAATAGATCTATCCGCCTCGGGTCCTTCAACCCGCGTCGTTGATATGTTGGCTGAATTTGGCAATTTGTCTCGACAGCGTGAGATCTTTGTCGATTTGAGCGGAGGAGTGGTAAAAATTACTGATCTTGTTTTATGAATCTTTTTAAACAAACGGCTATCGGTGTCGACATTGCCGACCACAGTATCGAAGTGGCCGAACTGGTTAAGGGTAACGGGCAGATCAAGGTTAACTCCCTTGGTCGTTATAAGCTTGCTTCCGGTATCGTTGAGAGGGGAGAGATCCGGGACACCGCCAAGTTAATGGCCGTGCTTCGTGACGCTCTAAGTGCTAATCGTTTAAAATCTACCAAATTTAAAGAACTCGTTTTCGGCTTGCCGGAGGGGCAAGTCTACTCGCACGTTTTCGTCCTCGGTAGCGGCGAACGTTTGCCTTCCTCGGCCGAAAAAATCCGTAGTCGAGCCACCCAAGAAGCGAGGGAGAATATACCACTCGATCCGTCGGACCTCTTTGTAACGTACAAAGTGCTGGATAATCGCTTGTCGGGAGCGAGCGTCTTGGTGGTTGGGGTTAGTCAAGCTTTGCTTAATAATTGGCGGAAATTATTCGCCCAGTTGGGGTTTGCGATAAGATTTGATCTCGAAACCGTCGCTCTCTTCCGCGCCATTGGCCCGGCTTTCGGGGCGAAGAAGAAGACAGTGGCGGTTGTGGACCTTGGCGCTGTATCAACGAGAATCTCTATTTTTGATCACGGGGATTTACGTTATTCTCGCTCTCTTGATTACGGCATCGAGTTATTGAATGCCAGCTTGGTCAATGATCTCAAGATGACTCTACCGGCCATAGAGAAAGCCAAGGAGGAGATCGGGTTAACCGATCCGGATAGCAAGCTCTTCACTGTTTTGCTCAAAGGACTTTCCCCTCTCCGCGATGAATTAAAGTTAACCCTCGATTATTATGAGAAGTGGTCCGGTCGGAAGCTAGAGCATCTGCTTGTGGCCGGTGGTGGAGGAAACTTGCGCGGCCTAACTGACTATTTGCAATCAAATCTTGAACTGCCTACTAGCGTCGGTCACTCGCTCTTGATCAAACAACCCCTTGTCTACCTCGAGGCCATCGGCTTAGCCTTGAAGCAATTTACCCCAACGACAGATGCCGACCTCGAGTTTAACCTCGGCTCTAGACGCCGTCATGGTTCGAGCTCTCCATTCTACCTCGTCTTACTCCTTGTTATCATCGCCGCCGGGTGGTTCGGTTACAGCGCTTGGCCTTGGTTCCCACCGACTGAAGTGGTCGAGACGCCACCACCCGTGGTCTCTCCGGAAGTCATCTTCGCTCCGCCGGTTGAGGAGCAACCCGCGCCACCGACTACCCCCCCGCCTAGCTCGAGTATAAGAATGGGCGCGGTAGCCAACACTCCAACCGGATGGCTTAACGTGCGAGCGGGAGCGAGCACGGATTATCGAGTTATCACCAAGATTAATCCCGGCCAAGTTTATCCACTCTTGGAAGAGAATAACGATTGGTATAAAATAGAGCTGTCAATAGACGGAGAAAAAACCGAGGGTTGGGTCAGTAGCCAGTATATTATCATTAATAATTAATTTTTATGCTCAAGAAAGGTTTTACATTGATCGAATTACTAATTGTTATCGCCATCATTGCCATTTTGGCCGGAGTGGTTTTCGTTTCCCTTGATCCGGGGAAGCGCTTCGCCGCCGCCAGAGATGCCGCTCGTTGGACGGATGTGACGGCGGTTCTCTCGGCGATTAAGGTGAATCAGGTTGATTTGGGTGGGGCATATTTGGATGGCCCGGCGGGGCAGAGCATTGCTGATTTAACAGCCGACATTAAATACATGATCGGCACGGCCACGAGCGGTTGCAATGACGCCAGTTGCTCGGCTGTAACTGCTGACGCTAACTGCGTTGATTTAAGTTCATTATCATCTGGGGGTTATCTCGCCAATATTCCAGTGAGCCCGAACGCTACCGGCGATAGTTGGGGTGATGATTTGACGGGCTACTATATGTCTCGTAATACCAATGGCTCGATTACCGTCGCGGCTTGTCATTATGAAGGTACCGAGGCCATCACCGTTAATCGTTAATGTTTTACACCCGTAAAGGGGATGGCGGCACAACTAAGACTCTCCATTGCGACCAGAAGCGCATCTCCAAGAGCTCGGCCGTGGCCGAGGCGCTCGGTGCGGTGGACGAACTGAACTCGCTCTTGGGTTTGGTGAAGCACCAAGCCCAAGAGGTGGAAGAGATTTTGCAAACCGTTCAGCAGGATCTCTTTGTCGTCCAAGCGGAGCTTGCCGGTTCATCGAATCACACCATCGCTCCCACAAGGGTCACCTGGCTTGAGAAACACATTGATAGTATAGAGAAAAGTCTCCCGCCGATAAAATCCTTCTTCCTGCCCGGAGCCAGTAAAGAGGGCGCTTGGCTTGATTACGCCCGGACAGTGGCAAGGCGAGCAGAGAGGCGAGTAACGGCGGTTGAAGAAAATATAAGAGTTGGCGAGCACAGCCGCGCCTACTTAAACCGCCTCTCCTCACTCCTCTACGCTCTGGCCCGAATCGTGAACCACCACGCCGGCGCCAAGGAAGAACCACCGAGGTATAGGTAGAAGCGAGTTGCGCCCCTACCTTTTAAGCTATAAGCTGTAAGTTAATAGCTATTTTTAATGGTGTCTATGGTGTAATAGTAGCACTACTCCCTGTGGAGGAGTCAGTCCGGGTGCAAATCCCGGTAGACACCCCCAATAATTAATTATAGACGCTGATTGTGTTCTTGTCGGATTACGTTTACCCTAACCAGTTAGCAACTTGCCTTGTTTGGGTAAGTTCTGCTATTCTTCTGGATAGGTTTTTGGTCTTTGTCTCTAGCAAGGAGGAACGTATGAGAGGGTATCAAAAGTGTCGTTTGCTCGTTTATCAGATTGTCGCAGTGGTTGTCAGTTGGTTACTCGCTCTCCCCATCGCTTGGGCCGCGCCGGTTACCTTCTGGGAGAATGGCTTCGAGCCCGGTGATCCGTCAGGTGTTGTACAGGGTGATGGGATTTCCGTCATTAACTCAACCCTGGCCTACGCAGGACCAAACTACCTGAATTTTGTCGGTCCGTCGTCAGAAAACGGTAGTATCATTAGTTGGCAAGCTTCTTCGGCGGGTTACTGGGATGTATTGTGGTTTGGTTACGCCAATATCCACGATGCCCTGGAGACTGGTGATTCAGTATCGCTTCTCTGGTCACCGAACGCCGGGGCGAGCTGGCTCACCTTACGAAGCTATACCGAGCAACCTGCCGGCGACTGGTTTGCCTTCGCCCTCAATCTGCCGGTTGAGGCCAATGACAATCCTGGCCTCTGGTTCGCCGTCGCGGCGAACCTCGGTAACTCATCAGACAGAATATTGTTTGACGAAATGGTCGCCCGTGGCACACCAGTACCAGAGCCGCCAGCTCTGACCATACTTGCCACTGCCTGCCTTGCTATCTTCCGCTCGCGCCGACGCCATCCGCAGATGCGTTAGATACCCTCGCTTCGAGAGAGGTGGCGGGGACCGCACCCGGTTGCTCAACATAAAGTTGGGCAACCGGGTTGTTTTTTATCCACAGGTGAGCTTCTAAACTAATCTGCGGTCATGCTATAATTAGGAGCGGAAGAAGTCCGCCACCTATTGTCCCAAGCGTACTTCTGATGAGCTACCTCCCTCCCATGTGGCACCGAAAGCATTATTGCGATCGGTGCCCTTTTTCTCTGTTTCGCCTCTCGACATCCCGACTTGGCTTTTGCCAATGAGTCGTCTATAATCAAGCCCAGATTTTGTTCACCTTTTACCAATCTTTATAAATTAACTGAATTTAAAGTAACTATGGCTAATCAATCCTCTATCAATTTTCCCAATCAGTCTAGGAATAACCCAGAACCACCTAATAAACAGGGTAAGAATAATGTCTGGCTCATTGCCATCATTTTGCTCATCGTTGTCGCCGTTTTATGGCCTATCTTCCGCAAGAATACCCCCACCGATCAGGGGGCCGATAATCTGACTGACGGAGTTGCCACCACAACCGATCTTAACGACACCATTCTAGATGTAAGTAACCTCGATCTTACTAGTCCGGAAATCGAGCCGGTTCAACAAGTGACCGCCGTTGGCGCCGTTACTCCGGTTGCTCCGGTTCCCACCACAATGATGGTGAAGACCTTCTTCGCTAACAGTAAGCTCAATCCGGAAGGGGAGAACTGCTCGATGGTTTACCCCATCTACCGCACTGTGCCGCGTACCGTGGCTTCGGCGCGCGCGGCTTTGGAAGAGCTCTTGAAGGGGGTGAGCAAGATCGAGTCAGACACGGGATTCTTCACCTCGCTTAATGCCGGCGTTAAAATTAACGCTCTAACCATTAGTAATGGTGTGGCGAGAGTTAATTTGAGCCACGATCTCGGAGAGGGAGTAAGCGGTGCGTGCAAGGTCGCTTCTATCCGGGCCCAGATCACCGAGACCCTCAAGCAGTTTCCCACAGTACAATCAGTGGTGATCTCCATTGATGGTATAAGCGAAGGAATCCTTCAACCCTAAGTTTTTAATTACGGCTTAGTCGTGATTAAAAGAAACAGAGTCTTCGTAATTGACTTTGTTTCTTTTATCTGTATTATTTAGTAACTGATGAAAATATCCAGTTTATTAAAGGAGACAAAAACCGAGCTCTTGCAGGTTACTTGGCCTACGCGCTCGCAGACTATCAATTACACCATCTTGGTGATTGTTTTCTCTCTGGTAATATCATTGTTTCTGGGGTTGTTCGATTTCATTTTCGTCTCTTTACTCGAATTAATCGTTTAAGATGAATAAGCAAACTGCTACACCGGAACGTAATTGGTACGCCATCCACACCTACGCTGGCTATGAGAATACAGTGGCGCGCAACCTGCGCCAGAGGATTGATTCGCTCGGTATGGAGGGGAAGATCTTCAACGTTATTGTGCCGACCGAGAAGAAAGTCAAAATTCGTGGTGGTAAACGCCAAACGGTTGAAGAGAAGATTTATCCTGGCTACGTACTCGTAGATATGGTTGTAACGGAGGACTCTTGGTTTGTGGTTAGAAATACACCGCGGGTTACCGGCTTCGTTGGTGCGGGCGTGGTGCCGGTACCACTTGATAAGTCCGAAGTCAATACGCTCTTTAAGTTGATGCAGGGGGAGACGGTTAAACATAAGATCGACCTCGTTAACGGTGAGGCGATCCAGATCACCGACGGCCCCTTCAAAGATCTCGAAGGCAAAGTGGACGAGATCGATGACAATCGCGGCAAGATCAAGGTACTCGTCTCCATGTTTGGCCGAGAGACACCAGTGGAGCTTGACTTCTTGCAGGTGAAGAAGATTTGACAAAACCAGCGTAATTTGTTAGGATGTAATCGGTGTCTAAAATCCAGATTTCGCCGAATGGTGAAGGGTTTTTGGCAAAACCCGTTCTTTAACTAGAGGAGAAATTGGTCATGGCTAAGAAAAAAGGCCTACCGGATAGCGACCCGAGTGTTTTTACCGCCTCGGCGTCAACCATCACCAACCCCACCACCCACCCGGATTACTCTCCCGTCAAGCTCTCGTTCGACATCTGGGCGTGCTTCTACCGCGATCATCTCAAGTTCGAGACAAACGCACTCAAGCCACTTGAAGAAATCTGGCAAGACCCCGAGCCCGGCTTATGGTCCATCTCGATGTTGCCGGGCATTAGCCAGAACGCCACGGTCGCGGCGATGCATCAGATGGGCATTGATGCCGGGCTCTACGCCGACAATCTGGACGTAGCCATCCCGTACCACGACCGTGATCCGAACCAGACTGGTCCCTACCTCATCCAGGTCCGCGCTCGGCAAGAAGCCGACAAGGATAATGAAAATCGCTCGGCCGATGATCTTAAGGAGCAGGGCATTCAGGGTATCACGAGCCCCGAGCGCCTGATTCTCGAAGCAGTTTTCTACCTCGCCACCGAGGGCGCTTCCATCAACGAACGCCATCTGGATGTCCAGAACATCACTCTCTGTGCTGGTTCCCACGGCTTGGGTGGTGCGGTGCCGCGCGTGTTCTGGAGTCTCTATAGCCGCCGGGTCAGGGTGTATTGGTTCGGTACTGGCTCTCGTCTCGCTTTCCTGCGCTCTCGCTCCGTAGTTTCGTAACCCTTGAAACTAGAAACTCGAATCCTGCCCCCAATCAGTTTGCTGATTGGGGGCTCTTTTTGTAGAACATATTTTCTCCACCCGACCGCCATTTTTGAAATGCTCGACACCTCAATCTTTAACGATAGTTGTCGAAGAGCCGGTTTTTTCTCGATACCTGTCAGAGAAATGGCTAAGATTGTGTGCTCCAGGGCGTGGTTTACCGCTTGGCAATGTCACCAGCCAGCTATTCGCCAATGTCTATCTGAATGAGTTGGATCAATTTGTTAAACACCAGCTTGCCTTCATATCTTGGCATGTTGGGGCATTGTTGGGGGTGGAAAATAGAACAAAAGATTTTACTTTACAGCAGTCACTCAATGCGCTAGGATGAACAGTAAGATGGCTAAAAAAATAGAGAAGAAAATCAAACTGCAAATTCAAGCTGGCAAGGCCACACCGGCCCCGCCGGTTGGTACGGTGCTCGGCCCCGCCGGTGTGAATATTGGCGACTTCGTTAATAAATTTAATACCGCGACTAGGGAACTGGGGGATGACATTATTTCCGTAGAACTTTCGGTCTATGCTGATCGGAGTTTCGATTTTGTTTTGAAAACACCACCGGCCGCGCGATTACTCCTTAAGGTCGCCGGAGTGGAGAAGGGCTCGGGGAAAAATCTCGTGAGTAAGGCCGGTAAAGTAACAAAGGCGCAAGTCCGCGAGATTGCCGAACGCAAACTACCTGATTTAAACACTGCTGACATCGTCGCGGCCACTCGCACCATCGCCGGCACCGCCCGTTCAATGGGGCTTGAGGTGGTTTAAAAAAGTGCAAAGGGCCGAATCATTCTGCTCTTTTTATCCACACCATCCTTTACTTTTAAGGATGATTTTTGTTAAAATAAATTAGGATTTGGTCCTGATTTTGAAAAGTACGGGGTGTTCCCGTGTTTCAGGATCATAGATCTTAATGAAAGGGTTTTTCTGTGCAGCTCATTTTTTGGATCATTGACATCATGGAACGCGCGGTGCCGTTTATCAAGCTCGGCATGGAGGGGTAGGTTGATGACATTGGTCTACCCCTTGAGCGCAAGAGAGAGCAAGGTAGTTGATTGGGGCAAGCGATTCGTATTCGCGTCGTCTTTGTTCATAATAATCATCTTCCTGACTCTCTCTGTTTTAGCCCTCTAGCTCTTACACGGAAAGGAGGTTGTCCAAAAAGTTCCGTCACATTCACCCTTATCTTCTGTTTCTTTTATTTGCTGAAGGGAGGTTCTATGGTTCCACCGGACTCTTAGAATGATCGGACTACTGCTTCCCTCCTTTAGATATGACCCCGATTTGGTTTTTTGACCAAGTCGGGGTTTTGTTTAACTTATCCGCGTCTTCAGGTATCATTATCCACGTCTTATGGTGAAAGCACTATCTAAGCACAAAGGCGCTCTACCGGACTCCATGATTCTCCAACTCATTGATGGTGGCTTTATCCAAGGAGCGAACCCCTCAAACGTTCAGCCATCCTCTCTCGACCTCACTATCTCAACCGAGATTTATGAGGTGGCCGGCGTTTTTCAACCTCGACCCGATGAGACGGTCCGCGAGGTTCTCTCTAAGATTAGCAAACGCAAGGTTACACTCGACGAGCCACTTGTTCGCGGCGAGATGTACCTCGCTCGTCTGAACGAAACTTTAAATTTACCCGAGAATGTCTACGCCTATTGCAACCCTAAGTCATCGAGCGGTCGGGTTGACGTGCACGTGCGACTCCTCGCTGATCGGGTGCCGCGCTACGACGCCGTTACTCCCGCCGGTTGGCCGGCGGATAAGGGTAAGCCCGGCGAACTCTGGCTCTCCATCATGCCTAAGACCTTCAGTCTCAAACTGCCCCGCGATTATTCGCTTAACCAGATACGCTTTTTTAACGCCGATACTCGTTTTGATAATCTTGAGCTGGAGTTGGCTCTCGCCGAGCACAAGCTCCTCTGGCGAGCGAAGAAGCACACACCATTTATCTACAGTGATTTGAAAATTCGCGACGGCGACGGTGGGGTTATTCTTACTCTAGACTTATCGCAGAAGATTGTCGGCTATCGCGGACGATCAACCAAGCAGATGATCGAT
>Ga0210057_1009485_pt1 | contig 11234 bp, 14 predicted proteins | sample CryGeyCG2114_010_2_FD_183968 | JGI IMG/M metagenome (GOLD analysis project Ga0210057, IMG submission 183968) | Groundwater microbial communities from aquifer - Crystal Geyser CG10_big_fil_rev_8/21/14_0.10 (SPAdes) (version 2) | ecosystem: Environmental > Aquatic > Deep subsurface > Groundwater ...
GCACATAATTTTATCTTTTTTTAATATGAGTATCGCTATTTTTCCACTTTAAAAGCAATCTACCTCTGGGTTGGTATACTATTACAATTTCTGCTAGGCCTAATCAGAAATGCCGTTTTGCTCGATTGACTAAGTTAGTGTTGTTAATTAGTTTGATGTATTGGTTATAGTAACTCAAAAAACGCGCCCATTTTGAACGGTGTCCCAGTGTTTTGGGTGCCAGACGGGACTCGAACCCGCGACCTCTCCCGCCACAGGGGAGCGCTCTAACCAACTGAGCTACAAGCACCATTTTCCAGACTCGCAATTTTCATCTGGCTTCGGATATTATAAACTACTAGACAAGAAAGAGGAATTGAAGATGTGGCGTTTACCAACAGTCAACAAACTGGGACAGTGGCTGATACTCAGTTTGTGGTGCAGTGGGGCAGTTGCGGTTGTCGCCGGTTTTACTGGAGTCTTTTATCCTTGGCTAAGTTCGTTATTGATTTTGCCAGCAATACTGATCATTGCCGCCGCTTTCCATGTTTTCAAAATATTCCCTAAGTTTACGAAGCTAGAAAAATCTCTGGGCTTGTTGATTGGGTTGTGGTGGTTCCTCCACGGCCTGCAAGTCTTTACACCCGAGACTGGATTTGATGCTCTGTGGTATCACTTGCCACTGGCTAAAGTCGTCACCAACGGCCACCACTTTTTGGGCGACCCAAACTTTTACCAATCGTTTAATCCCCAGTTCTCGGATAGCATTTTTTATCTCGGTTTCGCTGCAGCGGGGGAGTTGGGTGCCAAATTGGTTGCCTATCTTTTTGGGCTTGGCCTGATCCTGAGCAGTTACTTGTTAAGCAGAAATTTCTTGAGCCGAATTCACGCTTTGCTGGCCATGTTACTGATCTCTAGCTTCCAAGTAATTAGTTGGCAAGTCAGCAGCTTTTACATTGATGTGGCCAAAGTCTTTTGGGAAATTTCTGCCCTGTACTTTTTGCTAGGAAAGTCTAGACATTCAATCTCAAAGTCTAGTTTAGTGTTTGGCGCATCACTGGCTAGCAAGTTTTTCTCTGTTGCTTTGCTTCCCACTATGACACTGATTGCGCTAATGCAAAAAGGCAAAAGCGCCGCCATTAATTTTGTTATCGTCAGCCTATTACTTGCCGTTCCCTTTTACTGGTTTAGTTTTGCCGTTTCAGGAAATCCTTTTTACTCAGCTTTCGAACACGTCGGAAAATTGTCGCAAATTGGTGGCACATCTAGCCCGTTGAACTATATCTTGCTAAAAACACTCCAGTTACTACTTTTGCCATTTGAAGTGCTCTTGACCAGAGAATACACGTCACCAACTCTAATCTTGTTGTTGCCACTGATGATAATGTACTGGAAAAAAATCCGGCAAAACAGGCAACTATTTGTCCTGTCACTCTTCACACTGACACAATTATTAATTTGGTGGTATCTACCACCCCTGTCAGTGCGCTACGCTCTCTCAGGATTTGTAACAGCAACAATACTGATGATTTATCTGCTGAAAAAGTGGTGGAGGGAGAGAAAAATCAATCTAAAGTGGTTGGTGATCGGGTTGATTGTGGCTGGAATATTATTTTTACCAGTTCGCATGGCTGTGGTAATGAGAAGTAGCCAGTACATATTTGGCCTTCAATCCAAAGAGCAGTATCTACAACAGTTTCTGGATGGTAATGTTGACTCCGTATTGAAGAATTGGCATCACTTGGAATGAAAAGATGCTGTGCGCCAGGCGGGATTCGAACCCACGACCTACTGCTTAGAAGGCAGTTGCTCTATCCAACTGAGCTACTGGCGCAATTTTTATTTGAAACAAGGATATTATAACCCAGAAGTAGTTAAGACGAAAACCAAGTGAATGGTATACTCAGTCTGTGCCAGATTTTCCCGACAATCATCGAAAACCTCATAATCAAGAAACATTGATTGTCACCACAATAATTCAAGAAAAAATCAATCGATTAAGTGGCATAAAAGCAATTATTGTTGATCAGCTAATCAAGGCAAAAAAAGGTTGTACTGAACAAGAATTACTTAACAGTATGAACCACTCACCGTCTGTTAGAACAATTACTGAGGCGCTTGTGGAACTAGAAAATGCCGAAATTATTTCACACGTTTTCAGTCAACGACTTGACTTCATCTACCAAATTAATGGCTGGCCTGTTGATGGCATTGCAGATCCGTTTGGAAGAAAATAGTTTAGGCCCTAGATACATAGGTTTTTGTCGCTGTATCAACAATCACTAACTCACCAGTTTTAACAAACACTGGTACATACACTTTCAAACCAGTTTCCAGTTCAGCCTCTTTTTTGGCTTGGCCGACGGTGTTGCCAGCGGTTGAATCCTCGGTGTGAGTAATTTTCAAAGTTACTTTAGAAGGCAGGCTAATACCAATTGCCCGCTCATCATAGACTTGGACATAGACGGTTGTTTCTGGCTTTAAGAGACCTGTTGCCTCTTCCATCAAACTGTTGGGAACGCTGATCTGCTCAAAGCTGCGCGGATCCATAAACACCGCCTCAGATTCATCTTGATAGAGAAACTGCATTTCCATGCTATTGACCTCTATTTCCTCGAGCGATTCATTCGATTTAAAGGTGAACTCTTGGGTAGTGCCGTTCTGGAAATTTTTGAGCCTGACTCGCATCACCGCCGACCCCTTGCCAGGGCTATGAAACTCAGTTTTGGTGACTTGACTTGGTTGACCACGAAAAAGCAGGTACATGCCTTTGCGAACAACGCCAGCTTTGATTGTCGACATAACGACTGAATTATATCACCTTCTCCAGATTGAAAAGTTTTGCAGCCGAAAAGGGTAGTACTGTAGTTATCTCAGCGGCATCGGCCAGCAGCATGATGAGTCGATCAACACCCAGGGCAATGCCGCCAGTTGGTGATAAATCCTTTTTAAGCGCCTCAATCAAGTCGCGATCATAGTCCCAAGTTGGCTGGCCATTCTTTTGGCGTGTTTTTAGTTGAGCCTGAAGCCGCTTTTCCTGCTCTTGCCAATTGGTTAGTTCTGAAAAAGCGTTGGCTAGCTCAAGGCCCGCAATATACAGCTCAAACCGTTCGGCTAGGCGCGGATCCTTCTGCTTTTTACGAGCCAGTGCCGCTTGTGAGAGTGGGTAGTCATATAAAAAAGTTGGTTTAGTGATACCTAAGTGCGGCTCAATTTCATTGAGCAAGATCTGATAGAAAAGATCGTCATAGCTGGCATCAACAGTTGAATAGCCTTTTTTGGCGGCAGCGGCGACTAAAGTTGTCTCGTCTAATAATGTTTCCTGATCAATTTGAGCATACTTTTGAAACGCTTCAGAAACGGAAAGTCGCTCCCAAGGTTTAGTTACATCTACTTTTTTACCTTGGTAACTGAAGTCTACGACTTGCTTTCCCAAGCGTGAAATCGTGAAATGTAGTAGGTTTTCACAATCAGTCATGATATCGGTGTAATCAGCGTTTGCCCGGTACCACTCTAGCAACTGGAACTCAGGATTGTGTTGAGCTTGGCTGGGTTCGTAGTTGCGAAAACTTTTACCCAATTGATAGAGATTGCCAACCTTTTCTGCCAGCAACCGTTTGATTAAAAACTCCGGGCTGGGGATAAGATAGGCCTGGTGGCTCTGGCCGGACTCATGCCAAGTTGTCTGAAAGGGTTCAATTGTCGGCTCGGTATCGGGAGCGGCAACCATTAAGGGCGTGTCAACTTCCAAAAATCCTTGGCTGTCAAAAAAAACACGAATGGCTGATAACACCGTTGCCCGCAAAATAACAATCTCTTTCACATTTTTCATAATTTTTATTATACCGCTTGATCGAGTATAATGGCACAGAGATGTCAGACAATCCTAACCCCAAAATTCACGCATATCTTGCAAAAATAGGTATTGCTTCCAGAAGAAAAGCCGAAGAAATGGTAGCTGCTAACAGAGTCACTATCAATGGTGCCACCGCCAAAATTGGCGAGCGGGTAAAACCAACTGACGTGATCGCCATTGATGGTCACGCCGTCAACAGTACGGCTGAAAAGTTTGTCTACTATCTGATCAATAAACCAATCGGCTATGTCTCCACTACCTCTGACGAGTTGGGTAGAAAGAATGTCCTGTCATTAATTCCAAAACACTCAGAGCGACTCTATCCGGTTGGCCGTTTAGACATGGGAAGTCAAGGCTTAATGCTGCTCACCAATGATGGTGATTTAGCCTATAAGCTCACCCACCCCAAGTTTGAAGTACCCAAGACCTATCACGTAAAACTTGATCGTGAAATTTCTCCCAAGGCCTATGACTCGCTCAAAAGAGGTGTCAGACTGAAAGATGGCTTTGCCGTGCCAACAGAACTAGAACAGTTAGACGCCGACCAACCTGGTTGCTGGCTGAGTATCACGGTTACCGAGGGTAGGAATCGCTTGGTCAGACGAATGTGCGAACGCGTTGGGTATGAAGTGGAGCGGTTGATTAGAGTAAAGATGGGGGAGTATACGCTTGATCAGTTAGAGGGAAAAACGTACTTGCAAGTTTTTCCTCAATAAAAGTCAATTCAGGCAAACACAGCATTTTGAGGGATGATCTTACTTAAAATACGGCACGCCCCACCACTGTGAGGGATCAACAAATCTAATGTTCTTGTTGAGAGTACTAATCTGAACCATATTTTTTTTTGTCAGTTTAAAATCGGTAATTTGGCTATTCTCTGCAACTCTTTGCAAATGTGTGCTTTTGGGAATAACACTTAAACCCCTTTGAATTGACCATCTAATCAAAACTTGGGCTGGTGTTTTTTTATGTTTCTGAGCAATATCAGTAATAACGAGGTCATGCAAGGGGCCACTTTCTCCTGCTGAAGCGGAGCCAAGAGGAGAGTAAGCGGTAATTTGGATCTTATTCCGCTGGCAGTAGGCGATTAATTCTTCTTGAGAATTGTACGGATGAATTTCAATTTGGTTGATAGCTGGTTTAACTTTTGCATATGAAAGTAAGTCTAAGATCATCGGTGCAGTGAAGTTAGCCACACCAATACTCTTGACTAGACCTTTCTGAACTAACTGTTCCATCGCCTGCCAAGTTTGCTGGATTGAGACTGGTTGAGTCTTTTCGAAACCATCTTTACCGACTGGTTCAGAACCATCAGTGTCCGCAAAAGCAATTCCCCAATGAATTAGATATAAATCTAAATACTCTAGTTGCAGGTTCTGTAAAGTTTGACTGCAGGCGGCTTCAACCTTATCAGGATGATGGTTGGTATTCCAGAGTTTACTGGTAATAAAAACATCTGATCGTTTAATTTGTTTCGAAGCAAAGACTTTTTTGAAAGCAGTACCAATTTCTGGTTCGTTACCGTAAATAGCAGCACAATCAATATGACGATAACCCTGCTGAGTAAGAGCGTGCTCAACTGCTTTGGCCACTTGGCCCGGATCTGAGCGCCAAGTACCAAGACCTAATTTGGGTATTTTCTTACCGTTGTTCAATAAAAGTGATTCCATAGTAGCCTCATTTTACAACTCGAAGCTTAAAATGCTAGCCTAGATCGATGATTTATTTAAATAATAGAAGTAATCTGAGGCTTACCAATTTCTTTATAGTCTGCTGACCGCATCGCCACAGAAAAGCTTCTGTCTCCAGCATTAAAAATTATTTTCTCATTCTCAAATAGGGTTGGATCGGCAATTACCGCTAAATCAAAAAGATTGCCAAAGGGCGGTACTCCACCTGGTAGGACCCCATTTGTCAGTTGAATAACTTCCTCTTCTGTCGCAAAGCGAATATCTTTGGCAGAAAATAATTTTTTGACTTTGTTAGTGTTAAAACGTGCATCACCCGGAACAACTAACATCACAAATTTTTTGTTTGAGTTGGATATTTTGATTCTGACGACAAGAGCTTTGGCGCCTTGCTGCAAAGTATAGCCATCCCGAAGTTTGGCGGCTTCTTCACTGGTGCGAACGGGAGAGTGTTCAAAGGTTTCAAACCAACAATTAGTATCCCTTAAAAGTTGAAGGATTTGGGAGACTACTGGATGATAAGCTTTGAGATTATCCATGTTAGACCTGATTTATTTGGAACAAGAGTCTCACCTAACCCCCAAACTCTCAGCTTTAAACACAAGGTTTTTAGGTCTGATAATGACCTGTTTTGATCCTTCCTCAACAAAACCAGCAATGACCGAATGCAAACCAAGCTTACTCCTGATAGTATCCCGCGCTTTTTTAGCATCACTCTCAGGCATAAAAATTGCAAAACCAGCCCCCATGTTAAAGTTGCCAAACATTTCGGCGTCATCTGCTCCTGATTGTTCTTGAATAAATTGAAATACGGGCTGTGCAAGAGGTAATTCTTCAATAATGTAGGAAAATTTCCTATTTGCTCTCATTAGCTTCCTCCAGCCATGCCCAGTAATATTAACCATGTAATGGATATCTAACCCTGCTTCAAACACTGTCCTAACCAGCTTCGCATAAATATGAGTGGGAGCAAGCAACGTTTCACCATAACTCTGACCATTGGGAAGGAGAGTGGCGTATCTAGAGGGTAATTTTTCTGCGATCGCCCTAGCTAGAGTCAGCCCATTTGCGTGAATACCATTGCTTTCAACTAGAACAATCGCATCTCCAGGGGTTAACTTATCACCCAAGGTTAATCTTGCCTTTGGCTGAATAATGCCGATCGCTGAACCAGAAAGATCGACTGCCTTTAGTTCAATAATCTCTTTGAGGGTCGGCGTTTCACCACCACCCCAAACACGCCAGCAAAGTTAACGGCATTTGCCCAACCATTGATCGGATCTTGGACACGCTCTTCATCAGCAAACCAATCTGAGCTTCCCACCGCAAAATACGCGCTGACCACTTGTGGATCAGCGCCAACAACAATCAAATCGTTAACAATCATTGCTACCGTGTCCTGAGCAATAGAATCATAGTGAGATTTGCCAGTAAATTTTCTGACCTCATCAGCTACTCTATTTTTTGTGCCCAAACCTTCTATCATAAAGGCTTTGTAGGAATCCGGCTCTTCCCAAACGTACGCCGATTCACCTCGGCTGGCCGAAACCTCACGCATTTTTAAACGCTTCAAATTTTTTGCAGTTAATCTAGCCTTTCGTTGCGCCAATTTCTTAAAGGGATCCATTAAATTGTATTTCACCCCAGAGGAAGCATAAGTATTGCCCACAATCTATCCTTTTTCCAGAATTACTGATTCTCATTCTCAACAGATTATTCAAAATACCTACCTTTAAATTTGAAAATCATCAGCCACGCTAATACAGTGGCAAATGCAACAATTAACCAAGAATTGAAGGAAGTTGAAACTGCAATTAGGAAGAAAATAGGTAAAGTTGTGAGGAGATGACTCATAATGCGTCCAAGAGCAAATGGCCAAAATTTAAAACCGATCAAACTGCCTCCCCACGCTAAACCATCAGACAAACCCACAGAAGCAAAACTTAACACAATTGAGGCTTCAACCTGGGTACCTTGTTTAAGTTTGGTGTTCATGATTTTCTCGGTAATACCTTGTCCTACAACTCTACTCAGAATTGACTGTCCATATTTCTTGCCCAATATAAACGCAATTGAGCTGCCTAGAGTACTGCCAGTAAGATCAATAAGATAAGCCAAAGGCCAACCAACTAAAGGGATCGAAGCGATGGTGAAAGCAATCCCGGGAAGCGGAGGGTAAACTATGCTACTAAGTTTGACCAGTAAAAGCACGAGTAAATATAAAATTAAATAATTTTGAATGAAGTTTGACAAGTTAAGAACCACTGAAGTATATGAGGCAAATTGGATTAAAATCGCCGGCAGAATAAGCAATAGTACAAAACCTAATCTGCTGAACACTTTTCTAGTTTTTTCATTGAAACATTATAGCTTGAAAATCAATCTATTATATACTGATCAATATTGATATACTTAATTCATGCAGACTGCCAACAAAGTCAAGAGAATAATTTATGCATTTATTGACAGTCAGAATCTTAATCTTGGTATCAGAAGCTCGGGATGGACATTGGATTTTAACGAATTCCTCAAATACCTTCGAACTAAATACCACGTTGTAAAAGCTTTTTTGTTTATAGGTCACGTTTCTGGGAATGAAAAATTGTATACATTCCTTCAAAGATCTGGTTACATCTTAGTCTTTAAACCAACGCTTGAATACCGAAAAGATAAACGGAAAATTACCAAAGGAAATGTTGATGCTGAGTTAGTATTGCATACTATGATCGAGTGGAACAATTTTGACAAGGCTATTATTGTATCCGGGGATGGTGATTTCCATTGTCTTGTGGAACACTTAAATGATAACAATAAGTTAGAAAAGATTATTGTTCCAAACCACCAGTACTCCTCATTATTGAGGAAATTCGCAGATAAAATTGTTCAAGCAAGTCTATTTAGAAAAAAAGTTGAAAAGAAAGAATAAAAGAGGAGGCATTCCCGCGGCGAAGATAAATCTTGCAACCTTTGGTAGTCCTCCCATCGTGATACTGTTATTATACAAAGATAAGCTAATTCCTGCAATATGTGATTAGAATTACTCCAATGATCAGAACACAAGCTCAAATTCACAAAGATATTGCCGCTTTCATCAACGAAAATGGAATTATGAATCTAGCCACCCAGTCTTCAACCAAACCTTGGGTGTGTACCGTTTACTATGGTGTCGATGAAAATTTAAATTTATACATTGTGACTGATCCCAATTCTATACACGGCAGAAATGTTGCCCACAACAGTAAAGTTGCTTTTAACATTTTTGATTCACATCAAAAAATTACTAAACCTAAGCAGGGTCTCCAAGGTTGGGGCACAATTCAAATGGTCAAAGGGGTGGTGGCTATTGTCAAAGCGCTCAAACTTTGGCACAAGCAGAATCCGGGTATAGAGAAAGCCATTACCCTGAAAGAAGTCAAAAAAATTGCCGATACCAAAGTGTATATAATCACTCCAAAGTACTTTAAATATTTCCATCAAACTCTCTATACTCCTGAAGAGTATGGAATTTGGGAAAGGTAAAAAATGTTACCAAAAGAACCTGAAAAGAGAAACACTACTGAGGGAGATGATGAAAACTTCATGCTTTTCCGGAAGAATTTAATTTTTTACTAGAATGTCAAAAGAGTGGCGTTCTAGCCTCTTTTTCAGTTTTCAAGGAGAGCCCTCCTTTCCTATATTGTTGGTTAGTTCTTCCTGATGAAGTCTTTAAAAATCAAGAAAATCCTGTTCATGCTAATTTGACTGAAGCATCTGTACAACTAAAAAAAGGTTATGATTTTCCTTTACGAATTGCAACTGTAGCACAATCAAAACTTCCTGCTATACAAGAAAGGTACACTGGACCTGAATTTAATACTGAGCTAACTACGACAACTGATGAACCTTTAAGTTTTACAACAGAAGAAAATTCAACCGATGAAGATGAAGTTGATCGCCTGTTAGCAGGTTTGCCATTTTCTAGACAAAGGCAAGGAGTAGCTGAATTGGCAGCAGAGATAGAAGCAAAAATTGGTACCGGCGATAGGGGTCATTTATCAATTTTTGATACAGCCCAACCAAAAGTCAGAGAATTGTTAGTACAAATAACTTTGGCTCGTTGCTACCCATCAAGGAACAACGCCTTGTTTCCATTCGCACTTCGAGAAGAACCGTTTAAAGTTATAAAAGAATTGGGAGGAGAATATCTTATCTATGAAGACGAGAATGGTGAAATACCACTTTCAAAAATTACTTTAGATGATGTCATTGCCGCAATAGAATCAGGAGCATTAAAAGTTAAAACATAGAAGAAAAGTAATTTTACTTCATCTCTTTGTGATACAGGGTCTTTTCCATCCGCAATTTAAAACCATATTTTTTAACTAGTTCATACACAATATCGGCAAATTCATTTCTGTAACTTTTGCTCTGTGAAGCGTAGAATTCTTCCCAAATAGTGGGGTCTAGATCTTTCAACTCAGCTTTGAGTCGTTTTCTGATATAGCCAGACAGATTCAAAAATTCGACATAGATTTCTCTAACGCCAACATCATGAACGGCTTTGAACAATTGCCCAAGTTTTTCCTTGTTGGTAATAAAATGGGGCAACAGAGGTCCAATAAAGGCATAGGTGTCAATCTTCTCTTGATGTAATTTCTTTAAAGCAGCCAACCTGGCAGAAACAGGTGGGGCAAATTTTTCAAAGTAACGAGAAATTGAATCATCAGTTGAAGTAATGGTCATCCCCACTTCTGCATGATGAAGTTGTTTCAGCACATCAATATCTCTGAGCACCAAGTCTGATTTAGTCAAAAAGGTAACACTACCTTGAAAATCAGCCTCAACCAAAACTTGCAAACACTTGCGAGTGAGCTGATACTTGGCTTCCAAGCCTTGATACGGATCTGTCACCGAGCTGAACCAGATAGTCTTGCCTTTGCCTTTATTTTTGAGTTTGGCAACTTCTTTTTTCAGCAGCTCAGGCGCGTTCATTTTAGCAAAGACAAACTCCCCCCAATCATTGGTTTTCTTGCCCACCATTCGACCCATAAAACTGGCATAGCAATAGACACAGCCAAAGCGGCAACCAATGTAGGGGTTGCAGGAAAAATCGTAGTCAGCGTCTTTGAGCGAGGAAGGACTGAGAATTGATTTGGCTTGAATTTCTTGGATGTCGAAGGGTTGCATTTCAAGTTATTCTACAGTAGAAAGTCAAAATGCGGATCAGAACAGTTTAGTTAGAAATGTAGCACTTAATTTTTAAGGTGTTTCCAGTTTTTATCATCAGATCATTGGTTGATTGGACGACACCTTCTTCTGAGGCACCTTTAGGTCCAACCGAATTATCCTGATTAGCCCGAACAATGTGATGATAGGAAAAATTACTGCAACCTGCTGCTATTGCCAAGCCAGCATACTTATCAGCAATTCTTGTTAAATTATCACCCTCTATAATCACGTACGTTCCTAAATCAACTTCTCTCTCTGTCTTTGGTTCTGGGGTTGCAGTAACTTTTTTAGCGTCAACAAGACGAGCGCCGGGTGGATATTGACCTGCGGCTCCAATCTTGCAAGCGATTGTATTCACGCCCATCATCAGTCCAGCAAGCATTGCCCCCAAGATACCGCGTCTTGAAAGATTTTGCTTTGGTTCAACATCTTCATTGCCCATATGTATCCAGGATTAGTATAATTCTTTCATCTTAGGTGCTTTTGTGTTTCAAGTCAAGAAA
>Ga0210057_1009486_pt1 | contig 11230 bp, 12 predicted proteins | sample CryGeyCG2114_010_2_FD_183968 | JGI IMG/M metagenome (GOLD analysis project Ga0210057, IMG submission 183968) | Groundwater microbial communities from aquifer - Crystal Geyser CG10_big_fil_rev_8/21/14_0.10 (SPAdes) (version 2) | ecosystem: Environmental > Aquatic > Deep subsurface > Groundwater ...
TCTGCTGGCTTATATGTTTCTACCTCCCCAAGCGGCCAGAATCTCAACCGTACTACCCCCACTATCTGATCTTTTTCTAAAGGCCCCCAGTTCCTTGAGTCAAAACTGCTTTGCCTATTATCTCCCATTACAAAAAACTCTGACTCACCTAACTCAAAGGGGGGCGTATCCGACATGGATATATCCGCCGGGAGATATGCCTCATCAACCCGTTGGCCATCCACAAAAACCTTGTTATCCGAAACTAATATTTGTTCCCCCGGAAGACCAATAACTCGTTTTATGAAGAACTCGGCTTCATTAGTGGGGTTGTGTAGCACTATAACCTCCCCCCTTACTGGCTCTCGGAAGCGATATGTAATCTCGTCTACAACCAGATAATCACCCGTTGAGAAGTTGGGTTCCATACTTTTACCATCCACTTTGAATGGCTGAGCGATAAAAGAGTAGACTAAATAGATAGATACGACAGCCACAATTACGACCTCAAGTATCTCCAGAAAGGAAAGCAGAAATTGCTTCATCGGGGGGAATTCTAATACAATTGAAATTGATGTTCAAGCTTTTTTCTATAGGCCTAAAAAGCCATTCTTCCAAACCAGACAGGGGGGATATTAAGCTTATCTTCGGTTTAGGCAACCCCGGTGAAAAATATGCATCTACCTACCATAACGTTGGGCAAATATATATAGATCACATTGCAAAAGGCAACTTTGAAAAATATCGTAACTTTGAATTCTCTCGAGGGGAGAATTTCATATTCGCCAAGTCACTCACCTTCATGAATGACTCGGGGGGAGCCGTAAGAGAAGCTCTCAGGTATTTCAACTTGAGACCGGAGAACCTGCTAGTTGTCCACGATGATAGTGATATTGCCCTAGGAGAATATAAGATTTCTTTCGACCAAGGATCAGCTGGCCACAATGGGGTGCAGTCCGTTATCGATCATTTGAAAACCCAAAGATTTTTCAGGCTTAAAATAGGGGTGCGCGAGAACCAAAGAGACAAGGCGGGAGAGTTCGTTTTAAAACCGATATCAAAGGTTGAACTTCCTCTCCTTAAAGAAACTTTCTCAAGAGTTAAGATCTTTTAGTTTAAACCTCACTATAAAATCAGCCATACCATCAACTCTCGGTTTGAAATCAGAAAGAGGAAGCTCTACTTGAGTAAATTGTTCGTCTTGTTCTAGTGTGTTCTTAAAATCTTTTGCTGAGTTCTCTGTTTTGGCTAAACCTCCTATAGTGATATCCCCACTATCCATATTGATAGTCATTCTTCTTAGATCAATAGTTGCTCCCATACGAGCAGTGAGCCTATCGGTCAATTGATAAGCAGCGCCGGCCTTAGAGGTTAAACCTCTCAACATCTCTATGTTCTTGTTGAACTCCTCTGCCTGTTTTTCAAGTTTTACTAATTGAATACTGCTTTCGTTTTGATTAGCGAACGGATCGTTACTTACTACTCCCTCCCCAACGCGTTGAAGTAATAGTGAAGACGCCAAAAATATCAGCAGAAGAAAGCCGAAACTTGTAAAAGCTACATTCCGCCAAATTGATATGAAATTCACTATTTGGCCCCCATGAAATACGTCAATGGCGCTCAAATTAGCCAAACTAATGGAAACATCTTGAGAACGAGTGATCCTCCCCCTAAGAGCTGCTCCGTTAGCGCTATTAATCTCATTGAAATTAGCAGTTTTAATCTCTACCCCAGAAAGATTAGCCAGCAATGATGCTTTTACCTCTTCGGTAAAGTTCTCTGCAATAATTAAAATGTTTCCAATATCTTCTGTTTTAAAATTAGTTAAGTAAAAGTTAATTAGCTTCCTTGTCTCATCCACCACACCTTCTTTAAACTTATTTACATCTATATTCTTTCCTCCATCTCTATACCTGTCCCATTCGGTAAAGTGGTGAAAATACAGTCCTCCCATATGATTGATGGCAAAACTTATTCCCCCTTGGTCTATCTGTAAAATTAGACCAGGGGCATCTGCGGCAGCCAAACCATTTTTAACAGCAGCCCTTATTAAGCTCAAAGAGCTAAACTCTACCGCTGCTACGCTGAAGTTAGCCCCCTGGAGCACCTCAACAAATTTATCTACTATCTCCTTTGCCACGAAGGCACCCACCATATCAAGTTGGTCCTTCAATACGTTTTCCTTAACTTCCTGCCAATCATAATACGCCTTGGCAACATCTATCGGAGATATCATACGCATATTAAGCTCCGCTGATTCTTTGAGATTATCCTTGGCTAACGTTGGCAGATTAAACGGTTGAATGTATATGTTGTTGGTGGGAATAGACAGCACCACACTCACTAGTTTTTTTGAGTTGATTGATACGCGCTTGTGTAGCTCTGTTAGAGTGTGTTGAAGTAGCCCTCCGTTACTCACCTTGCCATTTACAACCGCCCCCGGTGGCAAACGCAAAAGAATATGCCTAGCTTTATTTTTACCCCGACCGATGTCGTAGAATCTTACTAATCCATCTGATATCTCCAATCCAAAAACCTCAAGTTTGGGAATGAGCCTCTCTATTAAACTATTTAATTTACCTAAAAAGTTTTTCATTGTGGCACATCACAATTAGTAAATACCCCCGTAGGAGTTGCTATCTCCTTAAATGATTGTACCTCAACTGTAGCTGTTGTGGTCGCTATTCCCAAAACCGCTTCTATGGTTTTGCGCCTTGTAAAAGCACTACCTCTGGAGTAAATAGTCATTTCGCCACCACTAACGTTACCTATCGAAACGCACACAGTACGATCTCCGTTAACCGTAAACTTATAAAGACTTGGACACTTTGCAGATGCATCGTTATAGGTAACCGAATCAGGGCAGTTTATATAATCATTTATCCGAGAAATCGCATCGTGGGCGCCACTTTCTGCGGCTTTCAATGCTTCGATAGAAAGCTGTTCACTCAAAAGACTATTGCTAAAAAAGTAAGCCACGGCCAATCCACCAACCACCGCCTCTAAGATAACTGCTGAGAGTAATAATATGGTAGGTAACGCCGAAACTCCTTTAATATTATTCGTCTTATGCTTCGTCATTTTGTCCAGTTAACGCTTACTTTTGTAACCACAGGGCTGGTATAGGACTTGTCTAGGTAAACCCTATATCGAAAATATCTATAACCACTTTCAAATGGATGATGGTAAAGGCTATTAACGATTACGGCCTCTGCACCATCGGCATCGGTTGCCGTATACACAGTAGAGACAGAGTTATCTGGGCCTATGAAATCCACACCGGTAAAATCAGTGGATGTTGCTACTGCCAACTGAAATCCTATAAGTGATCCGGCAGCCAAAGTCCCCTCCCAATAAATTGAGTTAATGGCAAAGCCATCAGTCGCTCCCGTATCGAAAGTGGTTGATTCCAAATAATTTTCCGAAATCACGACTGTGCTGGTGGGAAGCCACGATGTACTTACTTTATAGTCGTTAAAGCCATCCGCTGTGCAGTGTGACTGTACTCCTCCAGTGCCAGCATTGTGATCGTTTAAACAATTGAAACTAATCCAACCTAGAATATCGTTCCATGCAAATCCTTGAAAATCACCTGTTGCATCAATAGAAACGGCATAAGCGGGAGAGAGACCAGAAAAACTGATCCAACCATATTCATCGCTCCACGCATACCCACTTAAGCTTCCGTCATCATTAGCTATTCCAAAATTGGGAGGACAGTCATAGGCTCCAGTCGTAGGTACATCCGCACAATGAAGCGCTACATAGGTACTGGTATTGTCATCAAAAACACCCCACCTACTCACTTTGTTTTCGTCCACTTTTGCGCCAGAACCACCATTATAGAAATCTATCCAACCAGCAATGTCATTCCACGCCCATTTATTAGTGCTGTTTATATTAGAATCTACTCCAAGCGCAGAACGAACAAACACCACCATTAGAAGGATCAAGGTGACCCCAATATATTTATTTTGCTTAGTCCTTAGCATTTCTAGAAAGTGATAGCTCCACTTGCCGTAATAGTCGCATTGGTGATGCTGTAATAATCCATCGTTGTTCTAGTAACCGGAGTGGTCACTCCGCTTGAACCGGCCCAACTAGTGAAAGTAACTGCGCTAGTCCTAATTTTTGAAAGATATGAAATTAAATCTATCTGTTTCGTCTGTCCGTTGACCGTCCAGCTTGTGTGGGCTGTAATCTTCTGTGTTGTCGGGTCTCCAGTTCCAGAGCCGGCAATCCAGTCACTACTGTCTCTAGATACATTATCAACCGTAAACCAATTGGTGTAATCGATATTTTCTCCGGTTGAGGTGGAGGTGAAACTGACTGTGGTGGTGCCGTTAGATATCCCTAAAGTAGTTGAGGTAGAGCTAGTCGCGGTCACAGATAGGTAATACTTATATGAATCTCCCTTGCTTAGAGCATATAGGTCTGCCCAATTAGATTCTGCGAAAGAGCGTACATTATTTAGTGTTCCATTAGCTATGGCATAACCCTTCTGAGAGAGAACCGTAGAAGTTCCAGAACGCATAGAAACTATAATAGCCGTTACAGCTGAGCCTATAATCAAAGTTGCGATAGATATGGCTATTAATACTTCAAATATAGATTGCCCATTATCCAACCTTAAATGATTTCTAAATCTCATGTATATCTAATAATTTTTTACTCTTAATACTTTACCATTAGTCTGCACGGTAATCTCCTCGGTAGAACTGCTATTGGTAGCCGTTAAGCCAATATTGATCTGCGAAGGCACGGGACTTATCGTAAGACCACCAACTAGGGTGGATGTAGCACTAGAGGTGGTCGCGGTGAAAGTAACGCCCTGATCTAAATATACCCTACCAATTGATGTCCCAGTAGCACCTCCACTCAGGAGTTCATAATAATCACTTGCCCCATTTTCTATGTGAATCGCCCAAGTAACATTATCCTGTTGGGAACGAGCTCGAGCGATAGCCTCCCTTAGATATCCCACCATTCGACTACCTTCCTTGTCTATAGCCACATTCCTTTGATAATTGAAATAATTGGCTATTCCTAAAGTAGCAAGAATTCCAGAGATTCCTATAACTATCATTAGCTCTATAAATGAAAATCCGTTTTGTTTTTGTATATTCATCTATATTTGTCCAACTAATTGATATACTGGAACGATAATCGCCAAAGCTATTAATCCCACTATCAAACCGATAGCGAGTAACAGCATCGGTTCCAAAAAAGAAACTAAGATTTTAATTGAAGAGTCTACCTCTGACTCATAGAAATCAGATAAGGTCTGTAAAACATCTTCCATGTGACCAGCCTTCTCGGAGATGGCAATAAGATTCACTACTACTCTCGGAAAATAAGTCTCTCTCTTAAAAGCCTCCCCCACTGTCAGTCCTTTCATTATTCCCTCCCTTGAGATACGCATAAGTACTGTCTTGAGTTCATTAGAACCAACAGCGCTAGCTGTGATTTCTAAAGAATCCAAGATCGGCATTCCAGATCTCATTAATGAGGATAGAGTACTGGCAAAGCGCTGGATCGCTATTTTCTGAACTATCTTACCGATGAGCGGTAAATGCGCTACTATTCTCGTGCCCATCTTACCCCCAACAGTAGTTTTAGAAAAAAAATACCAAACGCCAAACCCACTTCCAACCAAACCCAATGCGATAAGAATCATGTATTTGTTTAGAAAGAGACCTAAAGCAAAAACTATTTTAGAAAATGTCGGAGGCTCCATGCCTCCAGACAGGAAAGTTTCGGCTATCTTAGGCAAGACCATAGACAACATAACAAACAGAACCACCAGAGAAAGACCAACTAGGGTAATAGGGTAAATTAGGGCCCCCTTAATTTTAGACCTCAACTCTTTTTCTTTTTCCAAATCAACACTTAATCTTTCAAATACATTTTCTAGATTACCCGAAGCTTCTCCTGCGCGCAGCAAACTCACAAAGACTGGTGAGAATTGTTTGGGGTGATTAGCAAATGCTGAATGAAGAGGTTGCCCCTTACCTAACGTATCTTTAACCTCTAGCAGAAGTCTTTTCATAACTGGCTTCTCAAAATCGGTTACCAGAATATCTATGGCCTTAAAAAGATCTGTGCCCACCCTGAGCATCAAAGCTAGATACCTCGTAATAAAAACTTTGTCCTCAATAGTTATTGACTCGCCGAATTGTTGTGAAAAAACATTCTTGCTTTCTCTAGATTTAATTGATACGGGGTGCAATCCCTGCTGAGACATCCATCCCAAAACAGCCGCAGATGAACTGGTATCCATGTCTCCCTCAACAATCTTTCCCCTAGAATCCGAGGCTATATAGTGGAACTTCGCCATGTTATTCTCTAACCACTCTTAAGATTTCATCTATTGTCGTCATACCACGCTCCGCCTTGCGTAGACCATCCTCAAACATAGTTCTCATCCCCTCAGCACGTGCAACTTGTTTCAACTTATCCAAAGAAAAGTCACTACTATTAATAATCTCTCTTATCCTATCGCTCACGTTCAATACTTCGTAAATTCCTATTCTACCTTGATAGCCAGTGTAACCATCAGCAGCACAACCTCCTCCCCTATAAAGACGTTTAGGAAGCTCTATCTCTAACGGGTTCAAGCCTAACTCTCCTAACTGCGCCTTTATAGCAGAGATCGTTCCCTGATCTGGATCATAAGATTCAATACACTCAAGATGCAGTTTTCTCACAAGTCTTTGAGCTAATATAGCGTTTAATACAGCTGATAGTAGGAATGGGGGGACATGCATATCCATCAATCTCGGAACAGCTGTCGGAGAGTCATTCGTGTGTAGGGTAGAGAGCACAAGATGTCCAGTCAAAGCAGCCTGCACGGCGACTTCAGCCGTTTCGCTGTCTCTAATCTCACCCACCATCATCACATTAGGATCCTGCCTCAAAAAAGATCTTAATCCCCCTGCGAAAGTAATACCGGCTTCTGGATTGATCTGTGTCTGGTTCACATAGTTTATGTCGTACTCGATAGGATCTTCAATGGTAACAATGTTTACCTCTGGCTTATTAAGTAAACTCAAAACTGAATACAATGTTGTTGTTTTTCCAGAACCCGTAGGGCCAGTAACCAGAACCATTCCGTAACTCTTCTTAATATTCTCCTCCAAAAGCTTAGCCGTATCATCCAGCATTCCAAGCTCTCTAAACGAAAGTGGTCTTGTCGTTGAGCGCAAAAGTCTCATCACAATCTTTTCTCCATAAAAAGTAGGCATGACCGAGACCCTGATATCCACGAGCGTTCCTGAACTCTGGTATCTAAACCTTCCGTCCTGCGGCTTTGAGTGTTCATCTATCTTAAGCTCAGAGAGTAGTTTTATCCTCGCTACAATAGCTGGATGAACTTCCTTAGGAACTCTCAATATTTCGTGCAACACACCATCGATTCTGTATCTAATAATGATGTAATCCTTAAACACCTCCATGTGCACATCAGAAGACCTTAAAGAAAGTGCATAGGAAATGATGTTATCTACAATCGCAACTATGGGCACATCTTGTGCCGCTTCATCCCCCTTTACCTTGCTACGCAAGGAAAGCCTTATGTTATCCTCGATAACTTTTTTAAAATTCTGTACTGTTGTTTTACCGTAAAGAGCAAATCCGATATTTAAAGAATTCTCTGAAGTTAAATAGGGAATAATTCTTGTCTTCAGATACCTCTCTAAAAACTCTGAGTCTACTAAGTTGCTCGGATCCTCTAAAGCAACCGATATGGAACCATCCTCTCCCCTGGCAAAAGGAACAGCCCGTTTTTGGCGAGCTATTTCCTCGGGTAGAAGATTTAGTACATTAATGTCTATCTTACTCTCTTCGAGCTCTACTATGGGAACATTTAAATAGCGGGCGACTATGTTACGGAAATAATCATCCGTAATAATGTTTTTAGAAATAAGTGTTTCCGCTATCGAATTTCCAAGTCTACTTGCCTCTTCGGCGGCATTATTAAATACCTCTTCGCCAACTAGACCATCGGCGAACAAGATCTCTTTGAGCTTATTGTCTGGTATCTGTGTCATGCGTAAAATACCGTATCTCTACATCTCAATTCTATCACAAAGAACAACCTCAAAGCTTTAATATGGGCCAGATAGAAGTATCGATTAACCAGTACTTACTCAAAATTAATGTTGCTAATCCAGCAAATACCCACAGATTGTATAAGGACAATCTAGTTTCTTTTCTAAAACGAATATATGACGAGATGTGCCACACAAGATAAACAGCACCCAATACCAAAAAGTAGAATAGAAGCGCCGGATATCCAATGATAAGAATCACGATGGCAGCTAGGTAGGGTTCCTCCTGTTCAAAAAAATTCCCCTTAAACTTTTTGTTAGACCAGCGCAGGCCCCACACCATAAAGAACGATACCCCGACAGAGATCAAAAACGGAGCTAACATCCTGATAGCGTAAAATAGAAAATAGTGTTCCTGATAATCTGGTAATAGAAATTTACCAAAATCATCTGACTTCCAAACATTATATTGACTATACAACCTATAGACGCCCACCAAAGACAAGCTGGTTAGCAGAGTAAAAAAGGCTAATTTAGTTTTATACAAAGAGTCTACCCTCTTTGTGTCCACAAAAAGTATAAGGAGAATAAATAGAACTACCTGAATGGGTAAGCTAATCAATCTACTTGAACTACATCAAGTTCAAACCTGGATCAGTACCAATCTCAAAAACTTCATCATCATCTCCACCATCCGTACCGTCTAGATTAGAGGTTGTTGCAAACTTAGTGCTCTCAAGATATGCATTGAGTTCCCAAGTTTCATCACTGTACTCTTCGTAACAATAATGGTATGCGGAACTATTTGTTGGATCTACGGGTAAAACAGAGAGGGGCGAGCCGCCACTTATAGCGCTTAAGTCTGTAGCCACCCAACCACCTCCAGCCACCCCCTGAACCGTAGCTTGAGTAGCACTTCTGCCAGCTGGCGTATCATCACCACAAGTCCAAGTAGTCGTGGTAACTCCAGAGTGATAGGTATCTGTCGTCATGGCTGGCGAGGAGGCTGAAGCCATATACAAAGAAAGGGCGGAGTTAACACTAGATACGTCTTGCATTCGCTGTGAGTCTCTAGCTTGGGCCAAAAGCTCTGCTGGGTTTAATACGACGACCACCACAGCTGCGAGCACTCCCAAAATACCGATAACGATAAGGAGCTCAATAAGGGTAAAACCTTTAACACTATTAGTTCTATTCATCATGAGTTGATTATATCAAAATCTTGTCGCAAAATGCGCCTCCCTGTGGATAAAAACTACACTTTCCCCTCCACTATTCCCTTAACCTTAGCCACCAAGTCCTCTATGGGTGTCTGCGCTTTCACAAAATAATCCACTGCCCCCAACTGTTTTCCTCTTTCCATATCACCCTGCTGACCCAAGTTGGAAGTAATAATAACCGGTGCCTTTTGTAGGTTTGGATCTGCCTGAATTTCTGCTAGGACCTCAAAGCCAGATTTCTGAGGCAATATAATATCCAGCAAAATCAAACTGGGAATCGTGCCTCCGCGCAAACGTTCCAACGCCTCTTCCCCTGTTGTGGCTTTTTGCACAGTTAGCCCAGCCTGCTGTAGGCGAGATATCAAAAGACTGGAAAGGAAAACGTCATCCTCAACAACCAAAACAAACTTAGGCGCAGGAGGAACCACCCGAACCGGAGCGGGGGCCGGAGTAGGCGTTGCCTGAGCAATCACCATTGGAGCAACTTTTGCTGCTTCTTCTGCCATTTGAATTTAATTGTATGAGAAAAGACGCCCCTTCTCAAACTTTGTATAAGATAAGTACTTTTTAGTTGCCCCAAGCAAAGTATCTCTAATCGAAATCAGAGAGATCGAGACTTGATGGCTCCTCGATCAATTCCAGCTTTAGTTTCGGACTAAAGCGTCCATCTTAAAAATTTAATTGTTCCACGTACAGCTTCCGCTACACGTGCCTTGTTACAACTTCGTCCATGTCACCGAACTCACCCTAACTTCAAATAAATTGAAGCTTCAGGTGCTTCCGACTCCCTTGACGTGATGGGCGGTGAGTACAAGGTTCGGGAACGTATTCACCGTGCCGTGGCTGATGCACGATTACTAGCGAATCCAACTTCATGTAGGCGAGTTTCAGCCTACAATCCGAACTGAGACTAGTTTTGTGGGATTAGCTCCACCTCGCGGTTTAGCAACCCATTGTACTAGCCATTGTAACATGAGTGTCGCCCTGGGTATCAAAAGGCCATGCGGATTTGACGTCGTCCTCTCCTTCCTCCCTGTGAATCAGGGCAGTTTCGCCAGACACTTGTAACTGACGATGAGGGTTGCGCTCGTTTTCCCACTTAAGGGTACATCTCAAGACACGAGCTGACGGCAACCATGCAGCACCTGCCCAAACGCTAGAAAATCCAGAGATCTGCCTTTCGGCAAATCGTCGTTTGAGCTTCAAACCCAGGTAAGGTTCCTCGCTTACTATCGAATTAAACCTCATGTTCCTCCGCTTGTGCGAACCCCCGTCTATTCCTTTGAGTTTTAAGCTTGCGCTCGTACTTCCCAGGCGGTCGACTTAACGCGTTAGCTGCGCCACTCCGAGGGTCGATACTCGAAACGGCTAGTCGACAAAGTTTACGGCGTGGACTACTGGGGTATCTACTATGTGTTACTTCACGCTTACCATGAAGATCAATCGAACCAGTAATATCAATTGATTCTCCGTGTCGCCACGAAGGTCGGACTATATCATTACCTCACTCTTTGTGAGGTATTTGGCGTATAGTCTCTGGGGATCCTACTCCTTCGAAATTTCGAAGTTTGGTTTCCTGCTGATTGTCTGCACCGGACACATTCTTACTCACTATTAGTATTTTACTACTAAATTTAGGAGTAGCGCCGGATACTCAGAGTTTCCAGCATATAGCCAAATTTGCGCTCCGATATCACTATCGGAGGGGACTAAATACCATTTCAATCCCATTCGCGACCCACGCTTTCGTACCTGAGGGTCAGGAGTACGCCAGTCTGCTGCCTTCGCCTTTGGTGTTCCGCACGATATCAACGGATATCACCCCTACACCGTGCGTTCCACAGACCTCTCGCATCCTCTAGCCTAATCGTATCCACCGCGGCCTCACTGTTGGGCAGTGAGATTTAACGGCGGACGCATCAAGCCCCCTACGTACGCTTTACGCCCAATAAATTCGGATAACGCTTGGAATCTTCGTATTAC
>Ga0210057_1009488_pt1 | contig 11228 bp, 12 predicted proteins | sample CryGeyCG2114_010_2_FD_183968 | JGI IMG/M metagenome (GOLD analysis project Ga0210057, IMG submission 183968) | Groundwater microbial communities from aquifer - Crystal Geyser CG10_big_fil_rev_8/21/14_0.10 (SPAdes) (version 2) | ecosystem: Environmental > Aquatic > Deep subsurface > Groundwater ...
TCAAGGATTGCAAAAAGGAGCAATTCTTTCTTGTTTATCTTAAGACCTTTTATTTTTGTAACTGTACTCATTTTTTATTATTAGGAAATTTCCCTTTTTGATATTGCTTCTATCCTTGAAGGGTGAGAGATGCCCAAAAAAACGCTTAATCCCAGCCAGACAAAAGGGACGGCGCTGGCGAAAATATCCGGAAAAACGCCCCAAAAACCCGCGAGCCAAACATTCAATCGCAGTTGATTTCCTTTCTTTTCTAATTTATTATTTATTGCTTTAGCGGCTACGCCGGCCCAAAGACCATGGGAAAAAATATCCATAAGTTTTAAAAGAATAACAGGTTTTATAAAAATTTCCATTAAAATTATCCAAAGGTCGGAAACGCATATGCAAACATGAAACAAAGCACGGGAATTATAATCGGTATTGTCATCTTGGCGGCGGTCATTATCTTGGTATCGGTATTTACCGGCGGCTCTAAAAATCAAAACGCGCCGGTAAACCAACCGTCTGCTGACAGCGGTTCGACTCAGGCAACAACGCCTGCCGCACCCCAAAATCAAACCGAACAAACAATCATCACTTATACCGACGAAGGCTTTTCGCCTCTTAGTTTAACGGTTGCAAGCGGAACCACAGTCACCTTCAAAAACCAAAGTTCAAATCCAATGTGGCCGGCTTCTGCCCTCCATCCCACTCACGGCGTTTACCCCACAACCGGCGGCTGCATTGGCAGCACTTTTGATGCTTGCCGGGGCATAGCGCCAGGCGAATCCTGGTCTTTTAAGTTTGATATTGCCGGCACCTGGAAATATCATGACCATTTGAATGCGAGTAAAACCGGCACCATCATCGTCGCACCGCTTCAATAACCAACGGGTGAAAACGACTGTAAAAAGATGCCCCGCGAAGCAATTGCGCGCCGCGGGGCATTTGTTTATAGTGAAAAAAATGAAATTTTCAGTGATTATTCCGGCTTACAACGAGGCGCAATATATCGAGCTGGCGATTAAGGCTCTCCAGAAACAAATCGTGCCGCGAAAAGATTTTGAGATTATTGTGGTGGACAATAATTCAGAAGATAATACCGCGGAAATTGCAAAAAAAGCCGGCGCCGACAAGGTGGTAAAAGAAACAAAACAAGGAACTAATATGGCGCGGCAGCGCGGAGCTGAAGAAAGCAAAGGCGAAATAATTGCTTTTCTTGACGCTGACTCAATCCCGGTGCCCCATTGGTTGGAACAAATTGAGACCGACCTTAACAAAACCGGCGTAGCTGCGGTTTCCGGACCCTTTGATTATGGATTTAAAAGCATTAAAAAAATAATTAATTTAATTTACACAAATTATTTTCTTCCGCTAGTCCCGAAAATTCTTTGTTTTTTATTCGGAAAAAAAGCCGGCGTTATCATTGGCGGCAATTTTGCGACTCAGCGCTCAACAATCCAAAAAATCAAAACTCTCCCCCTCTTGGAGTTTTTTGGCGACGATGCCGCTATTGCCATGCTGGTAAGCCGCAACGTCGGTAAAGTTTTTTTTGACCCAAAATTAACGACTTTAAGTTCTCCCCGGCGCTTTAAAAAATACGGTCTCTTACGTACCACGTTAAGGTACGCCATCCACTACTTAAAAATTTACTTCAGCCGTACATTTGATAGAATTAAGGAATAATGAAACGCGAAAAATCAAAAATCATTAAGACCGTAAAAGTAGTGATGCCAGCCGTGGTTTCGGTGGTCATTTCCAAAAGCTTGAAAGAACTGGAAAAAGAACTGCCTGAATTCCGGCCGACAAAAAACTCCAAGCATCCTCACTTGCGTATCCCGCCTGATAAAGTTGATGCCCACGGCATGGTTCAGATCGGCGGCGGTTCTGGTTTTATTGTTGACGACGGCGGCATTATTCTTACCAATAAACACGTTATTGCCGAACCTAATGGCGACTATGACGTTATCACCAGCTGGAACGAACGATTTGACGCTCAGATTTTGGCTCGCGACCCGATAAACGACGTAGCCATTCTGAAAATTAACCCGAACAAAAAACTGCCGATTCTGGAACTGGGCGATTCTGACCATCTGGAACTTGGCCAAACCGTACTGGCTTTCGGCAATGCTTTGGGCATTTTCCAGAATACGGTTTCGGCCGGAATTATTTCAGGATTATCCCGCTCGGTTTCAGCACAAGCCGACACTGATTCGCCACCCCAAGATATGCGGGGGCTAATTCAAACCGACGCGGCCATTAATCCGGGCAATTCCGGCGGGCCGCTTACGAACGTTTTCGGCAAGGTTATCGGCATCAACGCTGCCGTGGTGGCCGGCGCTCAAAACATTAATTTTGCGATTCCCATAAAAGCGGCTCTCCGTGACCTTCAGGATTTGAAAAAATACGGCCGAATCAAAAGACCCCTGCTTGGCTTGCGCTATTTAACGATTAACGCCGACCTCAAAGAAAAAATGCGTTTGCCGGCTGATTACGGCGCTCTGGTTACCAAAGAACATCCCATTGACCACGCCGTGATTCCCGGCAGTCCCTCGGCCAAAGCCGGCATTTTGGAAAAAGACATTATTTTGGAATGGGGCGGCCAAAAAATAACTTCTGAAAAAAGCATCCAGGATTATCTGGAAAACTGCGAGGTCGGCGAAAAAGTGAAACTTAAAATTCTCCGCAAAGGAGAAGAAACTGAAACCGAGGTGGTTCTAACGGAAAGAAAATGAACCCCGTTAGAAATCCACTCTCCTGCTTTTAAGTAGGACGGCGACAGCCGCTTGGAGCGGCTTATTTCTAACGGGGTAAACTCAATAAGTGTATTCGTCAACTAAAAGCCCTTTTGAGTCAAAAAGGAGGAGCCGGTCGTGGACCGAGTCAAAAGGAAGAGCTTTGCCTAACCAGACTCGCCACTCGTGCGAAAAAAAATCTGAATCAGAGTGATATTTACCGTAGCAACTGCCGTAGTTAATGTTGTTCAGAAAATCAATGCACCCGTAATAATCTGAGCCGTTGAAAGCGTTTACTTCCTCGGGAGTCGGCTGCTCGCAACTCCAAAGCGACAAAATAAAAGACTGACACCTTCCGGGAAAACTGCTGATGTCGCTGCGATTTACACTCGGACAATTCGTCGGCAGTTTGGGATTGAATTCATAAGTGTTGTTGAGGTAACCGGTGCATTTATTAAGCCGGAAATCAAAACCAAACTTACTTTCGGTGCTGTAAAAATAAACATAATCGCTGGAATTTAAATAAATATCGCTTTTGGCTAAGAAACGGTAAGGATTATAATCGCTTACTCCTTGCGGGACAAAAATATCTCCTCCTTTGTTCGCCCTTAATATCCAATTGGTGATGTTAATGGGCTGATTCAAAGAATACTCTCCTTGAAGAGAAAACTGGCTCATTGAATTCCAATAATAAGCGGGGCTGACGGAACGAATGCGAACTTTCCCGTAATAAGGCGAGATTTGAGCCAGGGTAAATCCTTTGGGCGGCGTTATGGCGGGCGTAAGCTCAGCCGGCGCAGTTTTTGACGGAATATAAACTTGGGCTGCCGGTTTCTGGGAAATAGTGGTTGTGCCGGGAGCAAGATTTGACCAGGAAAAAAATTTAATGAACCTCGTATCGCTTACTATCCGGGAAATGGCGTAATAAGCGATTAAAACAACGATTATTAAAATAATGATGATACCGATGGCCTTGCCCATTGCTTTTAATCTAACAAATTTATTTGAAATAAAAAAGCCCCACAACACCAATTTTTAATAATTTGATGGTTGGGGGGCACTTGGCGGATACTGCGATCCGCCTCATACAAACAGATTCCCGCAGAGACGTGTCCTGACGTGAGACGCTAAATCTCCAATCTTTTCCTCTGTCGGTTCATTTTGCCCACGTCCTAAGAGGAATACTGATAGATAAAGAATGATACGCAGAACGCCTTCCAAAAAGTGTTCTGCCGTCCCCCGACGCGGATAAAACCGAAGCGCAAGCGCGAAAATCATGAATCCCACACCGATACAGCCGATGCCATAGACGAATATGAATCCGATATTCGTCCATCCGATAATCGCCCCGACTCCGGCCATAGCCAAAAGCACGGCGACTCTCAAAACACTGCGGCGCTGACCATCGCTCGCATTCTGATAGAGAATGGTCCCTATCCAAAAAACGAATGCAGAGATGGGTAGGGACAGAAACACGACGCGTGGCAGATAACCAGCGAGATACAGCGTTATGCCGGCGACTAAAGTCAGCACGGCAACAAACAGCCAAAACCGATCCGAGCGTTTCATATGTGTCCCTTTCTATAATTAGTTTGACAAAGATTCGTGAATTCTACGAAAAGAATAGCAGATACGCCGAGATTTGTCAAGTTTCAAAAAATGCCTTAAAATGATATCCACGAACATGAAAATTCTTTCCATTGAAACTTCGTGCGATGAAACGGCGCTCGCCTTAATTGAAGCGAACGGTGGCTTAAAATCGCCGAAGTTTAAAGTTTTAAAAAACATCGTCTCATCGCAAATAAAAATCCATGCGCCTTTTGGCGGCGTAGTGCCCAATCTGGCCAAACGCGAGCATCTTAAAAATTTACCGCTGTTGTTTAAAAATTTGAAATTAGAAATTAGAAATTCCCGGCCCCCCAATCTACTGGCCGTGACAGTGGGGCCGGGGCTAGAACCTTGTCTCTGGACCGGCGTCGGCTTTGCCAAAGAAATAAAGAAAAAATATTTCCCGAAAGCAAAACTCATCGGCGTCAACCACCTTGAAGGCCATCTATACAGTTTTCTTCTAACGAAGAAAACTGTAAATTCCAAAATTTTCCCTGCCGTGGCCCTTATAGTATCGGGAGGGCACACGATTTTGCTTTTGATGAAATCTCTCACGGAATGGAAAAAGCTCGGCGAAACGCGGGACGACGCAGTTGGTGAGGCATTTGATAAAGTGGCGCGGATGCTTGAATTACCTTTCCCCGGCGGTCCGGAAATTGAAAAACTGGCCAAATCCGGCAACTCCAACGCCATTAATTTTCCTCGCCCAATGATTAACTCAAAAGATTACGATTTCAGTTTTTCCGGGCTCAAAACTTCGGTACTTTATTTTCTAAGAGATTCTTACGAAAGTACGAAAACATACCAAAGTACGAAAACCACGACCAAAAACTTTCGTAATTTCGTAAAATTTCGTACTTTCGTAAGTGTGGCTGATATTGCTGCGAGCTTTGAGCGGGCCGCCGTGGACACGCTGGTGGCAAAAACCATGCGAGCGGCAAAAGAGTGTAAAGCAAAATCAGTGATGCTCTCTGGCGGCGTCGCCGCGAATAAATTGCTTCGCAAAGAACTCAAAATTCAATCCTCATTACTCAAAGCTAACTTCTTCGCTCCGTCAATGAAATTCAATACCGATAACGCCGCGATGATCGGGGTCGCTGCTTATATTAGTTATTTAAAGAGGGGAAACCGCGCCATTCGCGCTCAAGCGAATTTGAATTTATAATTAAAAAATGATTGATAAGGCCTATAACCCAAAGCCAATTGAGGGAAAAATCTATAAACTTTGGGAAAAATCGGGTTATTTTAATCCGGATAAACTGCCAGGCAAACAGAGAAAAAACTACATTGTTTACATGCCCTTGCCCAACGTAACCGGCACGCTTCATATGGGGCACGTTCTTGATAACACCTTGCCGGATATTCTTATTCGCTACCGCAGAATGAAAGGGTTTCGGACGCTTTGGCTGCCCGGCACTGACCATGCCGGCATTGCCACCCAATACGTTGTGGAAAAAGAACTGAAAAAAGAGGGACGGAGCCGTTTTGAACTTGGCCGGGAAAAATTCATTGAAAAGGTCTGGCAATGGAAAAATAAATACGGCGGCATTATTTTGGACCAGCTAAAAAAAATCGGCATTTCAGCTGATTGGTCGCGGACCCGCTTCACCATGGACCCGGCCTACAGCAAAGACGTTATTCGCGCTTTTGTTCATTACTACAATAAGGGATTTCTTTACCGCGGCTTTCGCACCATAAATTGGTGCCCGCGCTGCGGCACGAGTTTGTCTGAACTGGAACTTGAATATAAAGACGAGGAAACAAAACTTTGGTACATCAAATACGGCGAAGGAGTAGTGGTGGCGACAACGCGACCCGAAACAATGCTTGGCGATACGGCCGTGGCAGTTAACCCCGGGGACAGACGCTATAAAAATCTTATTGGCAAAAAAGCAATTTTGCCGATAATGAACCGGGAAATTCCGATTATTGCCGATAAAATCATTGACCCAAAATTCGGCACGGGCATGGTTAAAGTCACGCCGGCTCATGATGTCGCTGATTTTGAGATTGCGGAAAGGCACAAACTCGCTGCGATTCAAGTGATTGACGAACGCGGCCAAATGACGGCTCAAGCCGGAAAATTCGCGGGCCTTAAAACCGGCGAAGCCCGGGAACAAGTTATTAAAGAGCTGGAATCTAAAAACCTCATCGTGAAAATTGAACCTTACGAACACCGGGTTTCTATTTGCTACCGCTGCGGCGCAACAATTGAGCCAATCCCTTCGGCCCAATGGTTTTTAAAAATGAAAAGTTTTGCCCAAAATGCACTAGATGCAGTCAAAAACAAAAAAGTCCGCATCACTCCCAAACGCTTTGAAAAAACTTATTTTGAGTGGCTCAAAAATATCCGCGATTGGACGGTTTCCCGCCAAATTTGGTGGGGACACCAGCTTCCTGTTTATTTTTGCAAAAATAAACAGGAGGAAATCAAAAATTCCCGACCCCCGACTAAAGTCGAGGTCGAGGATTCTCGATTCTGCAAAGCAGAATCGGGACAAAAATCAAAAATCAAAAATATTGAGGATAAGTTTGTAGCAGCTCTAAAAAAACCCAAAATCTGTCCTTTTTGTAAAAATTGTGAAATGGAACAATCTGCCGATGTTTTAGACACCTGGTTTTCTTCTGCTCTCTGGCCTTTTGCCGGCCTCAGCGAAGCTGACCAAAAAAAATATTACCCGGGAGATTTGGTTTCCAATGCCCGTGAAATTCTTAACCTTTGGGATGCCCGCATGATTTTTTCCGGTCTTGAATTCAAAAACGCGGTTCCGTTTAAAAACATTCTTATCCACGGCACGATTCTGACCAAAGACGGCAAACGAATGTCCAAAAGCTTGGGCACCGGCATTGATCCATTGGACTTCATTGAAAAGTACGGGGCTGACACAACGCGCTTTGCCGTGGTTTGGCAAGCAACCGGTCAGGATATTAAATGGGACGAGACGGCTGCAGTTGGCGGCAAAAAATTCTGCAATAAGATTTGGAACGCGGCCAGATTTGTCCTGCAGGACAAATCTGCACAGATTAACGCGGATGACCGCGGATTAACGCGGATAAAAAAACTGACGGCGGCTGACAAAAAAATTCTCAAAGAACTCGCCGAAACAAGGAAAAAAACCGAAAAATCAATTGAAAATTTTGAATTCAGCAAAGCCCTTTACGAAATTTACCACTTTTTTTGGCATAAATTCTGCGATATTTACATCGAAAAATCCAAATCACAAATGAAAAACGACAAACAAAAAGAAAACACTCAAAAGATTCTCTCTTATGTTCTTTTTGAATCACTTAAAATGCTTCATATTTTTATGCCTTTTATTACCGAGGAAATTTACCAAAAGCTGCCTTTGGTCCGTAAAAAATTATTAATGATTGAAAAATGGTAATTTTAAGCGTTTTCATCACCATTGTCGCCGCTTTACTGCCGGCGATTATCTGGCTCTTGTTTTTCCTTAAAGAGGATGTCCACCCCGAGCCCAAGCGGCTCATTATTTACACTTTTTGCGTGGGGGCAATCATAAGTCTCCCGGTTTTAATCGCTCAAATTATTTTCCAAAACGTCTTGCTGGAATTAATCAGAAACGCCTTTCTGCTTATGATTGGGCTCGCGGTGATAGAAGAAGTTTTTAAATTTTTTGCGGCCTACTTCGCGGTTCATAAAGACCCGGCTTTTGACGAACCAATTGACGCCGTGGTTTATATGATTGCCGCCGCAATGGGTTTTGCTTCAATTGAAAATATTTTTATTGCTTCCCAAAACATCAACACAATCCATCCCTTGGCTTTCGCGCCTACCCTTATCACTCTCGCCCTCAGGTTTGTGGGCGCTACTCTCCTCCACGCTTTAGCTTCGGGAATGGTGGGTTATTTTTGGGCAAAAGGGTGGAGAAAACCGGATTTAAGGAATCAGATAATTATTGGCATTGTCGGAGCAACTATAATCCATTTTGTTTTCAATTATCTGGTTTTGAAGTTCCAAAATGTCACGCTTTTCTACTCAAGTTTATTCCTGGTGGTGGCGGCATTTTTCCTGCTTAACGACTTTGAAAAATTAAAAACAGCCGATAAAGAAAGAAAAATGTGAATCTGTTATAATAACATCAATGAAAAAAGAAGAAGAAGATATGTTTGTGGAACTGGCTAAAACTAAAAGCCAGCCTTTGCCCGTAAAAGTTGAGACGGAAGAAACTGCCCCGGAAACAATTGATGACGAAGGCGAGGGCCAGCTTACGGTTGACGTTTATCAGAACAAGGACGACATCATTATTCAGTCAACCGTGGCCGGCGTAAATCCCGACGATTTGGAAATCAACATTACCAGCGAGTCGGTTACCATCCGCGGCAAAAGGGAAAAAACCGAAACCATTGAAGATAAGGATTATTTTTACCAGGAATGCTTTTGGGGCACTTTTTCCCGTTCTGTTGTCCTGCCGCAGGAAATTGACGCCGATAAATCAACGGCTACCTTGCGGAACGGCGTTCTTACAGTTAAATGTCCGAAACTGAACCGGCAAAAAGTGAAAAAACTTAAAGTAAAGTCGGATTAATAAAAACTCTTTTCGCATAAAAATTAAACTTTTCTCCTCTGTCAAATTCGTTTTTGAATTTTTCAAAACTGGCGGCGCTCGGCGAGAATAAAATTAGATTATGGACTTACGATGTCCATAATTCTGGATATGATGTTATGCTGCAGCATAACACTATTGACGCGTCATAGCGGCGCATAATTACAATCCTAGTTTTTTCATCAAGCGATACGAGCCGGCGAATTTCGCGTAGCCACGCCAGGAATTACGAATGTTGCGAATTGTTTCTCTAGACATTTTACCCTCTTCAAGCAATTTCACGTAGCACTTTCTCTTTTTCAAAAAGCGTTTGACGGTGGATTTGCGCAACAAGCGGCGGTTGTCCCGGATGACATAACCAAGAAAATCAACGCCTCGGTCTATCGGAAAAACTTCTGCTTTCTTGGGATGTAATGCCAGCTTCAACTTATCACGCAAAAATGTTTCTATGCGTTTTTTGTTTTCACGCAAGCGTTTTTTATCTACGCCCAGCACCAGAAAATCATCCATGTAGCGGAGGTAGTATTTTTCGTGCAGTTCGCGTTTTACGAAATGGTCCAGTTCGTTCAGGTAGACGTTGGCAAATAGTTGACTGGTGAGATTGCCGATGGGAATCCCTCGCGGATTACTGTGGATTATTTCACGACACAGCCACAGGACGTCTTTATCCCTAATCTTTTCTTGCAGTAATTCTAAAAGTATTTCATGATTGACGTTGTTGAAATATTTAACAATATCGCATTTAAGGCAGTGGACGCGCAGCGCGGGGTTACTCTCTCTCACCACGCCGCACAGTGACCTCAAAAAACTCTCAAGACGTCGCACTGCCGCGTGCGTCCCTTTCCCTCTACGGCAGGCGTAGGAATCATACACGAATCCTCTATCAAGTATCAGCTCGATGATATTACAAAACGCGTGATGCACTACCCGGTCACGGAATGGAGCCGCCTTGATGATGCGTTTCTTGGAGTCGGTAACGACAAATTCGCGGTAGCCGCCGTGCCGGTAGGTTTTACGGATAAGCTCCCGGCGCAGGGCGAGCAGATTTTCTTCCAGCTTGTAGCCGAACTTCAGAATGGAACTGCGGTAGCGTTTGCGCTTTCTCGCGCCGAGATAAGCCCGGCGAAGATTCTCGAAATCGGCGATTCTTTCGAAGAGACTCATTTTTCGAAAAACCCTCTGACCCCGCGCAAGAGCCAAGAAGGCGATGGCGCGGGGGAACGGGTTTGTATTTTCCCTTTCGCGTCCGCGGAGCTACCGGGGAAGGAACAAGAACAGTAGTCGTCTTGGCGCAGGCGAATCATCCGTAAATGCTCCGCTCGGGCCAGGAATGATAAATTCCCGTTGATGAGTACCGGGCACAGCGGAATCCCACATTGTTGTTCGTATTGCCCGCGTCCCAACTCAGCTTCAGCGTGAAGGCGCCAGCATCCCAACCATCGTACCAAAGGCCGCCACGGATGAAGACGCCGCTGTGTTGTAGTCTTTATCCCCGCCCGCCCTCGCTGCGCCTACATGCGAAAGCGGACTTCTCTTAGTATAATCTGAAATTACCGCTCTTCCAGCCCTTCGGCACCGATGCCGGCGTCTCTCAAGATATTTTTGAGAACCTTCGGGTGGAGGATTTTGTTCCCGTGGAAAGGCACAGTGACACGCTTCCCCTCCTTGTTCTTATAGATTCGGTGGCTGCCGCTCTATCGCGATAACACAAAGCCGTTCCTTTCAAGGATAGCAATGATTTCTTTGGCGGCCAATCTCGGGAACTTCTCGGCCATCGCTGTCTACACCGCGACTTCAACGGTGGATAAACTTACCGACTTAATCTCCGGCAGTTCCTCCCGGCTTGCAATCCTGTCCTCCAGATGAAGTTTCACGGCGTCTTTTATATGTTCGAGCGCCTCCTCGTAGGTATCGCCTTGGGTATAACAACCCTGCAATTCTGGACAAAAAACAAAGTAGCCGTTTTCATCCTTTTCGATAACAATGGAAAAACGATAGTTTTTCATAATGCTTTCATATTGCTACAATCAACAGCAAAGTCAATCTTTTATTTTGCCGAAAACCTGTTCAGCCAGCCGGAAAGCAAACGCCCTATCTCGTTCAATTTTTCCGCGGCGACCCCGTACTGTTTGATGTTTATGAAATGCAAATCTTTTGAGAGCCGCAGCAGTATCCGCAATTCATCCAGCTCCACGCTCGCCCTCTTAAGCGTTACTGATTTGTCCCGTTCGGCATTCGCGACTATCATCGAATGGACGAGGTCGAGCGTCTTGTTCTCTATCCGCTGACCGAGCACGAAGCGCTGGCTCTTGGGAAACTTGTTGACGACGGGATGGAGCCA
>Ga0210057_1009489_pt1 | contig 11228 bp, 8 predicted proteins | sample CryGeyCG2114_010_2_FD_183968 | JGI IMG/M metagenome (GOLD analysis project Ga0210057, IMG submission 183968) | Groundwater microbial communities from aquifer - Crystal Geyser CG10_big_fil_rev_8/21/14_0.10 (SPAdes) (version 2) | ecosystem: Environmental > Aquatic > Deep subsurface > Groundwater ...
CTCTTCTTTTGTTGAATTGGGCATAGTTTTCATATGCCCTCAGATTAGCAGAAAAGTGCAAAAAGTATGTGCACATTACCTTCTTTTGTTGCCATTTTGAAAAGGATGGTTTTTAATTAAAAGATAAAAAAGAATGGCTGCTTTTTTAACCAGGCCGCGGTAGAGATTCTTGCGATTAAAAGTTTGAAACGGCACTGCTAAACAGCTTTCTAAAATATTAGGATAGCGCGATCCAAATGATGGAATCGGCTCATCATACCCCAAAAATTCTGCTGCCAGGCGAAAAGACAAATATTCAATTTCGCTAATGGTTATTCTGCGCATTGTTTTATTCCCGGCCAAGCAGTTTTAAGGTCTGACCATATTCCTTAACCACTTTTTTAACAGCCGTTTCAATTTCCTTTTTGGCTGATTCGCCAATTACCTTGCCCGTAATCTCGGGTAAACTGTCTTTATCAATGACAAAAGTCCGGCCAATTTTAACAGCTTTGATCTGTCCCTTTTTTATCTTTTTAAAAACCGCGATCCGGCTAATGCCCAGGATCTTTGCCAAATCAACAGTAGATAAAAATTCTTTATTTTTCATATATTCCTATTAATTAGGTTAACAAGCGTTAACCTTGTTGTCAATGGTTAACCAAAAATCTCTAAACGAATTGGTCTTGAAGAAGACTTATTAAATAACTCTATTTTGAGGATTGCCATCAGCTGAAGTAATAATATTGTCGGTGAGGATCCGGAAAAGATTCTCCAAAGATTCTTTTGTATAATAACCAAAAATCCTTAAACCTATACTGTTGTCCAAACCGGCCAAAGGCGTGTCTTGTAAGTTCGTACCTTCCCAGGCATAACCACCAACTTTGCCGGATTTCAAAGCCTCGGCCATGGCTGTCTCATTGACTAAATCGCGGTCAACTAAATTTACAATAAATACGCCTGGTTTCATTTTTGCGATCTGGTCCGTGTTAATCATGCCTCGGTTACCGTCTTCGTGAGTAACATGGATAGAAATTGCATCCGACTCTTTCAAAACTTCGTCCATGGTTTTCATCTCTACCCCCCCCCATTTGTTTTTGGCTACGGTCATAAGCGATTACTTTCATGCCAATCCCTAAAGCCATTTCCGCCACCCGACTGCCAATGTTTCCCAAGCCGATAACGCCCATTGTTTTTCCTTTTAAATCAGAACTCATTTCTAATTCAAATTGACCCTTTTGTATTTTACGGTCAAAAAAGATAATTTTCTTAGCTAAACATAACAGAAGAGCCAAAGCATGCTCGGCTACCGCTTCTTTTGCATAGCCAGGAATATTGCTGACTGGCAAATTTCTTTTTTTGCAATAATCTAAATCGATCCAGCCGAAAGAAGTGGTAGAAAGACAAATACCTTTTAAGCTCGGTAGCGATTCTATGAGCTTCATCAAAATCGGCTTAGCTTTTTCAAAACCACCAAAATTATCCGGGTCAGCCGCAATAATTTCAGCTCCGCTGGCAATCGACATAAGTTCATGTATAGAAAGTTCTTTATCATTTTTGCTGTAGACAACTTCTCCTAGATCAGCCAGTTTTTTCTTCTGTTCTTCGGTAAAACGAGACTCTGAAAGGAAAATAGAAATTTTCATAATTTTTAAGTAGTTAATTTTTTAATTTTAGTTTGTTGGGCTAAACTATTAATCCAACCTTCGACTTGAAAGTAATCTCGACGACTACGAATCCTGATATCGAGAGTTCCGTAAGGAAGAGAGTTAAATGGTCTTTTCCGTTGACTGCTCCTACTTATTTGCGTAATAATCTTAAATCTTTCTTTTGAATAGGTTGTAAACGGCAATCGGAATAAGCAAAGGGAAAAAGGGAATCTGGAGCCACCAAGGGAGCTTGGCTAAAAGTCTTGCCAGTCCGGTTGCTTCCAAAGTCAGATACCAAGAAACGAACATCTGCTCGCCGTAATCCAAAGCCCCGACATACATCAAATAACCTTCCAGATAAGTGTTTTCCACCACTAAAAATGTTCTTGTTTGGCCCTTTAATTTTCTCAACCAAGTGGGAGAAATTTCTTTTTGAGCAAGCTTAATCTTCGGAACTTTCAATACCTCTAAATTTTCTTTGGTTAATCTGAAAATTTCCTTGCCCCTTCCTTTGGCTTCTCCGATTAGGACCGACCAGCGGTCAACGATTTCTTCTTCTCTTATTTTTGCCATAAATTTAAACGAGCTTTAAATTTAAAGAAGTCCGACCTTTTGTTTTTACTCCAATAAATGATGTAAATTGTCGTTTTTGGGCGACTGCCAGATTGGTTTTAAAATCGTTTCCAGTTCATTTAAATTGTAATTTTTCTCGCAGGTAAATAAAAACATATCGCTTCCTCGTTGGTTGTCGTCCGCTCGCCTTGTTATTTGCCGCAAGCTTTCTTTTCTTCCTTCTGAAATGGTTACGGTTAAAACCCGAAAAACCGAAATGTTGAGTTTGTCTTTGTGGCCTTCTTCTTTCCACCATTGCCAATAACCCCGCATTTTATCCAGAAACTTTTTATCTTTCATGCTGGAGCAGTCGGCTTCCAAAAAGAAATGTAATAAATCGTTTTTGTCTTCAATGGTGAAAAAAGCATCCGGAGACAATGGTAATTGTTCGCCTTCCGAGTAAATCTTGCCGGCTAAACCTTCTTCTCGCCACCTGACCAGTTTTGATTCTTTTTTGTTTTTCAGAGCCAGAGTCAAAATAACTCTGAAATTTGAAATCATTAAACTATGCTGAAGAAAAAGAAGTTTTGCCGTCTTGCTTTTTGGAGACCAGCTTATTTTAGTTCCTTGGCTGGAAAAAAGAATCTCCGCTCCCTTTTTGCCTAAAGTGTAAATGATGTATTTCGGTGGTTCGTACCGGGAAAATTGATTGATTGGCCTTTCCAAGAAACCGGCATGGAATAGAAAACGAAGTCTTCGCTGGAGAGTTCTTTGGTGGACTTCCGGGTGTAAAGCCGAAATGTGGTTTGAGTCCAAAAAGCGATAATCGGCTAAATCCCGGAGTATTTTCAGGTCGGCTTCGGCAATCCTGAATTTAGGCCAAATTTTGGCTCTTTCAAATTTCTTGTATCTTGGTTGGGCCACCGGGGTTTGAGCTTCGTATGTTGAAAATCTTGGGCCGATTTTCTCAACTCTCTTTTCCGGCAAATGAACTAATAACGAATTAACTCTGATTAGTTTTGACCTTGAATAAATTGCTTTCCTGTTAATGTTTCTGGCTTTTAATAAGAAAATCGCCAAGGTTGGCTTAAACGTGTTTAATTTCTTAATTGATTTTTTTCTTAATTGAGAGTGGTCAACCTCTATCCCAACCGAAAAATTGCCCTTCTGGGCAAAAACATCAATCTTGCCTTCCCGACCTGCCCAGATTTTCTTCTCTAGCTTTACATCGTATCCTAAATTTTTCAGGTTTCTTTGAATCCCCTCTTGAATTTTTCTATGGTCGGTCGCCTCAACTTTTAAAAGATTTTCAATTAGCGGACTCACATTATTTAATTTACATTTTATTGCAGTTCTTTTTCTATATCTTTGATTTCTTTACCGATGAATTTTTCAGAAATTTTCAGAGCTTCTTTCAAATCATCACAGATCTTCTTTTCTCTCTCATTTAAGCCGGGCTTGCCATCCAGTTTTGCTACCTGTTCCTCTGTTTCTTCTTTTAAGGCTTTAAAGGCCCGATATAAAGCTTTTTCAGCTTCACTAATTTCTTTTCTCATTTTTTTTCTTCTTTCTTTTATCTTTCGCCAAGCCCAAATTACTCCTAAAACCAGAATTAAAATTAAAACTAAAAGGGTAATAATAGTGGTAAGATAATCTATGGCTAATTTTCCTATTCTGATAAAAGCCGGCGGACTAACTAAAATAGTAACCTTGTCTGATGGCCGACTTTTTGCTCCCGAAGAATCTATAGCCTCGGCCCAAACTTCATATATTCCTTTTTCTACAGGTTCAACCTCAATATAAGTCCACCTACCCTCTTTATCACTTTTGGTTTCCCCTGTTTTTATTTCCTTTTCGTCTTTTTGAATATAAACCCTTACAGTCACTTCTGGTAAAGCAGTTCCTTTTATTGAAAGGATACTGCCTGGAAGCAATTCGCGAGGATAATCGGTAATAATTGGGGCTTCGATCGGCAAGATATTAATTTCTGTCATCGCCAAGGTATAATTTCCAGCCTTGTCTACTGCTTTAACTATTACGGTGTGTTTTCCTAAGGTCTGAACCGGCATCTTATATTCGATTTTTTTTATTTTTATTGGGGGTTCTTGATCAATCTTCACTTCGTAATAATCTATTCCGGACATTTCATCGGTTGTCTCAAAACCTAAAGTCGGCTGAGGATTGGTAGTTTCTTTCCCTTCTTTTGTTTCAATTTCAAATGCTTTTGGCGGTTGAGTATCAATTAAAACTTTTCGATGAGTAATTGGTCCCCAGCCATATTGATTCCTCAGTTTAATATGGAAATACCAAATGCCATCTTCAATGTTCTCATAAGATTTAGAACTAAAGAGACCGTCAGAAAGAGGACCAGGATTTGAAGTCGGACTCTTGCTAAAATAGATACTTACTCCGTTAACATCTTGGGGTAAAGACCAAGAAAACTCTGGGTCATTATTTGAATACCATTTTTCGGGATCTGGATGCGTTGGAGAAGAAACCTGTGGAGCTTCGGGAACCTTGCCAATAATAGGAGGTGGGAATATTTCTTCTTCTGGGGGTAGTAACGGTTTTTCTTCAGAAATTAAATTGAAAAGGGCTTGAACGCCGGTTTTAAAAACATTGGTTCCGTAACCATCATTAGCCCGGACTGCCGCAGAAGAAAAAAGTAGTGATGCCGAGCCTGCTTTTTTAACTCTAAAAGTCGCACTGAGAATTTTACCCGTGCTGTCTTTATAACCTGGTGTTGGCAGTCCTCCATTAAAAGACAAGGTGCCAGCACTGTTGGAAAAAGTTGGCTCTTCCACCCATAAAGAAAATATTGACCCTGACTTAGTAACTGAAACTATTTCTAAAAAATTATTGGGGAAATTTATAACGGCTTCGGCATTATTAATAGCCACTCCCTCGGTATTAACTAAAATATTGACCGTAAAAATATTTCCTACAGTATAATTGCCGGACGAGGGATTAAAATATAAAATTGCCGCCTCGGCATGATTTGCCGCAAAAATTCCTAAGAAAAACAAGCAAAACAGAAAAATCCAAAAGGACAACCTCAAATTGATTTTTTTATTTTTTGGATTTTGATTATTCACTTTCATTTTTTTTCTTTTTAATTCTCTGAATGATTATCCAAAAGAGTATAATAATCACCACTGTAACAATTGCGATTATTATCCAAAAGACCAAAGTTTTATAGAAAGGCAAAGGCGGATAAATGGCTGGTATCTCAACAATTCTTTCATTTCCGGCTTTATCAATCGCTTTCACCCTTATTATGCTTCTTAATTTCTGGTCTTTTAATAAATATGGAGAATCTCCAACAACATAAGGCTCTGTTCCCTCTTGAATTTCATAATGATCTAGACCGGATTCTTTGTCCGTGGTAAAAAAACTACAAAAATACTGATTATTGAAAACATTCGGATCTTTGCTGATGATAATTTCAAAAGGTTCTGGCGGATTCTTATCGCTTTCAATTAAAACTTGCCATTCATCTTTTACAGGTATCTCCGGCGGCCTTTGTAAGATATTTAATGAAAGCGGCCTTAGCCAGGGATTAATCTGGGTTCCCCGACCATCATTCAAAAAAACCGAAAAGCCATCAAGAAAATCTATTTTTGCCTCCCCTTCGCTTTTGGCAATAAAGAATATCTTTAAAACTTCTCCTTCTTCAGCCTGAAAACCACCCGGGACACCTCCCACAAAGCTCAAAATACCTTTATCATTAGAAAAGGCCGGCCGGTTTGGCCAAAGTGTAAACAAAGAGCCACCGGTGCTTACTTCCCTAATTTCTAATTTGTTAATGTCGTATATAAGTGTTCCATCAACAACATTGATGGATTCATCAGGCGTGGAAATCTTCATCTTAACCAAGAAGGTATCGCCTTCATAAATTACTGACCTCTCTAAATCTAAATAAACAGTTGTTGCCGCTTTAACAGTTAAAGGCCCGAATAAAAGTCCGGCAGCAAGAATAAATGCCCCGACAGTTAAATAGTTTTTCCCATTAAAACGTTGGCTCATATTACAAAGTTTCTCCTGAGTGAATAGACTAATAACCCTTTTCTAATTCTATCAGATTTACAGCAAAAATTATAGCTTGCCAGTAAAATACTTTCATTAATTGCCGTAATATTAACCCCTGACTTACCCCACTGATAGAGCAGAATTGAGAAATCAACAGAATCAACCCGTCCATCTTTGTTGATATCAACACAAGGATTTTTGAATGGCGGCGCAGTCTTCCAGAAGTAAAGCAGTATTGAAAAGTCAACGGAGTTTACGATGCCGTCTTTATTAAAATCAGCACCACTACAAGCTACTGGAAGAATGGGAGGTGGTAAAATCTCTCCACCTCCGCCTCCTCCAGGCGGCGATGGTGGAGCTGATAAATTAAATGTTGCGGTAACCGTTTTAGCTTCTGTCATTGTAACCACACAACTTCCGATACCAGTGCAAGCTCCTGACCAGCCGGTAAAAGTAGAATCGGAATCGGGCGCGGCAGTCAAAGTGACAACAGTTCCGCTCGCATAATTTTCTGTGCAGTCGCTTCCGCAATTAATTCCTGCTGGATTGCTGGTTACTGTTCCTGATCCTGTGCCGGTCTTTGAGACGGTAAGAAGATAAGTTACCTCGCTAACAGCGTTAAATTGTTGAATAGCCACTGACTTTTCTGTCCCCCAATAAACATAAACCTTAAACCAATAGGTTCCAGTTGTTGGAACAGTCAAAGACAAATCTGTGTTCCAATCTTGTCCTGCCTGAATTAATTTCGCTCCTGCGCCATAATCTATATCATCGCTGCCACCGCACTGATTCTCATAAACATCAACTATACAATATTCGTATTGGTATTCATAATCAGCCGAGCCTTCATTGGTTATCGTCACATTGGCAGTAATGCTGGGAACTGTATTATCAGTAATAGAATTTATCTTAACTTGAGCCGGCGATCCCTCTACTTCCCAATAATCATTTCCCTGAATAACCTTACCCGGTTCCACTTCAACATTCACCACAGTTTCCCAAATCCCTTGCGCCGCATCAGAAGGAACTATATAAGTATATTCATAAATTCCGATACCGGTTTTAGTCATGGCTACATTACTCACCACCACGTTTCTTGACGAATCGTAAATTGTTACTGTTGGGGTGGCATATGAATCGGTCGGATTAGATTGATAATCTAAAATCCAAATCTTCAGACGATATGTCTTGCTAGCCAATACCTCGCCGACATCAGAAACAATAACTGTCCAATCAGAGACATCAAATTTATTTACTACAAATGATAGGGTATGATAAGCTTCTTTATCTTCATAAACCGCCTTAGTCCGCACTTCGTAAGTACCAACCGGCGTACTGGTTGCCAAATTAAAGCTGAACTTAAAGAAGCCGGTCGCCTGCTCTGTTGAAATTCCGCTTGTCAATAAAGTGCCATCTGGCTTGTACACCCCAACTGTGGTAGTGGCGCTAAGTAGGTTATTTAACGCGTCATATACCGTTGAATACACATTTACGGTCTCGCCTGGAATATAAATAGAGCCGACACTGGAAACAATCTTCAAACTCTTTATTTCACTGCTGACCACAAAGCTGTCTATATCATAAGCTGTGCTGGTAGCATAAACCGCTTCTGACCTTACCTCATAAGTGCCGACCGGCGTGGACGAAGCGAGCATGAAAGTAAATCTGAAGAGTCCGGTTGAGGTTGCGGTTGATTGTCCACTCACCAGCAATGAGCCATTTGGATAATAAACAGAAACAGTTGTTGATGCGTTCGTCAAATTTCCTGCCGAATTAGTAACAATTGAATAAACACTAACCCCTTCTCCTGGTGTATAGAATGAACCAACAGTAGAATTAATATTCAAAGCTGCTGGCTCAATTTCCTGACTTGAAAATTCTTTAACTCCTACATAAGAAGTACCGGAAACCGAACAGGAAACAATAGCCAAATAATTTGTCTTATTTGGGGCCGACCAGGCATAACTGTACTTACCCACATCAAAATTGCTCATTGCGGCATTTTCAAGCTCGTAAGATTGGCTAATAAGATTTCTAATGGTCAGTAAGGCACTGGAATCGCAGTTAATCGGCACGCCTGTTTTTGATTTAACCAAGGCCGTAATTGCAAAATTGGTATCTGTCTTTACCAAAACCGGAGCATTGACAGTTACGTTTGGTGGAAATTCGCTCGGAGCCTGAAGAACCTTAAATGCCAAATTGGTCTGGACTTCATTACCCTGATAAGTGGCAACAATTCTGACCGCGTAAGTTCCCAAAGGCGTACTCGTAGCCAAAGTAGTTGTTGCCTTAAAGAAGCCTGTAAGCTGTTCTGTTGCCAACATACCGGTCAAAAGACTGCCATCTGGTTTATAGAAATACACATTTACCGTGGCGCTGACCGCCTGACCGCTTGAATTAAGAACTGTGGCAAAAACAGCTACTTCTTCGCTCGGATAATAGAAACTGCCGGTGCTGGCATAAATATTTAATGGCAATCCCCCGCCCCCGGTTCCTCCGCCAGTAACCAATCCCCCCAAATCAACATATCCGCCAATTCCCTCAAAAGCGTAACTATAGCCGCTGGCAAAAGTAATTGATTTTGTTGGTGATACCAATGAGCCAGACGCAGTGGTTGTACCGACCTTCAAATTAACATAAAGCGTGTAATCGGTTCCATTTACGGTTGTCAAAACATCCGATTTTTGAAGCCGTAAATAAGCATAAAGGTCATCAACTGATAAAGTGCTGGTGCCATTGGTCAATAAAACTTGTCCGCCATAGGAATAAACTGCCCTAACCGTTGTGCTTGCGTACCCAGAAATAAAGGTTACAACGCCGGTTGAATGAGTAACCGAATAAGCAGTTGGAGGTATCAGCTCTTTTGTCGCATCATTATACAATCCAAAGAATTCTGATTGGGTAATCGGCATGTTATTTAATGTAATTGCATTATCAGTGTCTACTAATTCTGTTTCGGCGCTGGACCAAGTTACTTTAGTTGGCGCTGTATAAGTAATACCGGTTAATGCTTGCGCTTGAGATTCGGTCAAAGTTGTAAACGGATCGGTTTCTAACTGTTTTGTCTCAACGGTTCTAACCGCAAAAGTTTTGGCTTCTTTAATAAATTTCTGGCCGTATTTCTTAATTGTTACGGTATAAGGATTAAAACTGGTTGTGCTTGTGCCGCTAACTGTCCTTTCCGCCTGCCAGGTAGGCACGTATTGTTCGGGAATTTCTCCCTGAGCATTGGAGGTTTGAGTAAATTTGGTATCGCCAAAAACATCCATTGCCTTGATTTCAACATTGGCAAGATTGTTTCCGTCCTGATCAACGAATTTCGGCAGATAGCCGTAGCTTTCATTGATTTGAGTTGTTCCTGTCCAATCCCCTTCATAGCTCCAGCCATAAGTTCTATCCCATTGGGTATTAATAAGATTTACTCCTCGACCGTCCTCGGTAGCTAAAATATCTGTGTTGTTAAAGTCTAAAATCGAATCGTAAACAGTTAAATTCTGTCCTGAAGGAGAAAATTTATTGTTTGTAATAGCTGCACCCGCGCCTGTCTGATGAAATATCTCAACATTGTGCAAAGATGTTTCTTCTCGGCTATCAACACAAAGCCCGCGATTAGGATCTGAAGGAGCATTCATACGGTTAATCTTAACATTTTCAAAAGTAACAAAGGGAGTACGAATTTTTTGCACTCGAAAGGCTCTATCGAAAGTAACGTTCTTTATTTCTATAACAGAATTAACATCTGAATAGTACTCTGAGTCGTTAGTTATGCCGCGATAAGCAAATATCCCCCATGAACTGCCCATATCTGTAATATAAGAATCGTAAATTTTCAGAGTGCCGCCATTTACATCTAAAAGAACATCGGTGGTAGTGGCAGAACTGAATTTAATAGAAACGCCTTCTTGAGGAATGCCGTCAGCAACACCACCAAACTTGGCTTCAGCGTATTTAGTAATGGTAAGTTGAGGTTTTTGGGCTGAAGAGAAAGAAAGGGATTCGCCTTTAGAGCTTACATAGATAGTGCTACTTGCATTACCAATTTTCAATTGAGCCAATATTGCATAAATGCCAGCCGCTGGTTTTTGTACCGCGCAATCCCCTCTTTTAGCTCGACCAAATTCAAAAATTTTCTCAAAGGTAATGGGATTAGTTGAATCCCACCCCATAGCCGTACAAGTAGCATTGCCATTAGGACCGCAATTTTGACCAGTGCCATTATCTCCCCAAAGAGTAATTGTGTCAGTTGTGCTGGCATAACTCATTGGATAATATAAGGCATATTCGTAAGCCGAATCCGGATCGCAGGATTGAGTCAAGGAAAAAGCTAAAGTGGTCTTTTTATCAACAACAACCTGCCCCGAATAAGGAATGTATTGGGTTTTGGTTAAACTTAAACTATGAGGGCCATATTCAGTAGGTGCGTTACCGCCGGGCTGAGTGTAACGACGATAGTTAACGTTTTGGGTTGGAATGGTGCCAGAGGCATTGGTCAATTGTTCAAAAACAGTGCCAAAATTATCTAAAAGCTTGACAGTTGCTCCTTCAAGAGGATTACCAACGGCATCTTTAAGAGTGATATCAAAAGCATAAGCCTGATAGAAGGTTCCGGAAGAGCCAGGCCAGGTGAAATTCCAGTTGTCGGAAAGCACATTAATGGTAGTGGCATTAAGAGCTCCGGCCGAAAAACCATATCCTGCTTTAGAATTAATAGTTTTATCAGTAGTTTCAGTAATTCCGCCAACATTAGAACCATCGCTTAATTGAAGATCTACATATGCTGTGTACTTCGATCCGTCAAAAGTTCTAAAGACATCAGCTTTCTTGGCATGGGTGTAGTCGTAGATCTGAGAAGTAGTTCGATTAGCAGTAATTGTTATCTTACCTCCATAAGAATAAACAAAGTTAAAGGTTGAGGTGCTAAAGAATTTGGCCCAGGTAATTAAGCCGGTTCCGTAATCAATAGTATAATCAACAGTCTCAACTAATTTTGATTCTGTTCCTGAAACCAATCTGAAGATGGCA
>Ga0210057_1009490_pt1 | contig 11226 bp, 11 predicted proteins | sample CryGeyCG2114_010_2_FD_183968 | JGI IMG/M metagenome (GOLD analysis project Ga0210057, IMG submission 183968) | Groundwater microbial communities from aquifer - Crystal Geyser CG10_big_fil_rev_8/21/14_0.10 (SPAdes) (version 2) | ecosystem: Environmental > Aquatic > Deep subsurface > Groundwater ...
ATCCTTTTACTTTCTCGTATTGTTGTTGAAGAATTAATTGATCAAATGTAATTTAAATCACCTCATGCAAAAAGAAAGCGTTTATCTCTATAAAACTTGTGAATTAGGGGGGTTAATCAAAACTCTCTATTAATATCATTAACCCAAACACATATAAACCCTTATATTTTCTTTTAACTTATGGTTTTAGAGTTTATTATTGAGTACAAGTTTGTGATTGTATTTTATCTTATAGTTATTTTATTACTTTACCTTAAAAGGAAACAGGTCCAGACGCAAGCAAAAATCATTTTTCTCTACCGTATGAAGTGGGGATTGAAATGGATGGACAAATATTCAAAAAAATTTCGTGAATGGATAATCCTTTTTGGTTACATTGGCATGGGGGCTGGTTTTGTTGGTCTAGTTTTCATTTCTTACACACTTATCAAGAATCTTTATACTTTAATCACACAACCTGAAACTGCCAATGGAGTCTCATTAGTGCTGCCTGGGATACATATCCCCGGTTTAGGTGTCCTGCCATTCTGGTACTGGATAATTGCTATTTTTCTGATTGCTTTGGTCCATGAGTTTTCTCACGGAATTGTCGCCAGAGCTCATGACATTGAGGTAAAAAATACAGGTATCGTCTTATTTGGTCCGATTTTGGGAGCATTCGTTGAACCTAACGAAAAAAAGTTAACCAAAGAGAAAGATATTGTCCAATATTCAGTTCTGGCAGCTGGTTCTTTTTCAAACGTAGCTCTTGCCATAGTGGCACTTCTCTTACTTAATCTTGCATTTTCACCTTTACAGGGAACAATGATTGAGCCTAGCGGATTTACTTTCGAAGCTTATGTTGAAGGCCCCTACCCTTTTGAAAAGGCAGGGATAGAGCCTGGAACTTTGATTACCGGCATAAATGATAAGAAGGTAACTAATTTTCAGCAGTTCAGTGATGAATTATTGTTCTATAGACCTGGGGAAAAAATTATTGTAAATACTAAAGAAGATAATCATCAAATTACTCTTGCTGAAAACCCCGACAATATTCAGAAAAGTTTCCTTGGAATACAAATTATCCAGAATGAGTTTGATGTCAAAGAAAAGTATACTTCCGGGTTTTGGAAATTTTTCTATAACATCACCGATTGGTTTACCGGATTTGCGCGATGGTTATTCATCTTAAGTCTAGGTATTGGATTATTTAACCTTCTTCCTTTGCCGATAGTTGATGGTGGAAGGATGGCGCAGGTTTTCCTGCAGAAGTTGAAGGGTATAGAAAAAGGCAATAAAAGATATCATCAGATCAGTATTTTCTTTTTTATACTATTACTGTTAAACTTAGTCTATCCTTTATTGGTTAAGTTGTTTTAAGCTGTCTCCAACCATGTATAACGATCCAGTTACAAGAATTAGTTCATCATCTTTGACTCTGGATTGCGCCAGGCTAATAGCTTTCTTAACATCAGGAATTTCCTTTATATGAAGATTATATTTCCTAACTTCCCTTGCGATAATTGATGTATCTTGCGGCTTGAAATTACCTTGTGTGATTATTACCTCTTCAAATAATGGCGCTATCAGAGAAACCATTTTAGAAACCTCTTTATCTTTTGCGAAAGCAACAACTAGAACTTTCCTGTTTGGAATTGTAGAAACAAACTCTGCCGTCTTCTGCATTCCAGCGGCATTATGCGCCCCGTCAAGAAGAAGCAGAGGGGTTTTTGAAAAAAACTGTAATCTGGCCGGCCATTGTGTATTAATCAATCCTTTCTTGCAATCCTGATCTGATATTGAAATGTTGCGTCCTTGCAGCAATCTCGCAACCAGTAATGCAGTACAGGCATTCTCGATCTGGTGTTTCCCAAGTAACCGGATAGAAAACGTTCCATTTATTTTTCCTGAAACGGTAAATTTCTGTTCCTGTAAATCTGACGCAAAAGAATTTATTTTTATTTCATCTTTAAGCACCATTATATCTTTAGTTTTTCCTTTGAATATGTCAAGCAAATTCTCATCTTCCTCAGCAGTGACAAGAGGGACGTTTGGTTTGATTATTCCAGCTTTCTCTATTGCAATTAATTCCTTTGTTTCTCCTAGATGTTCTTTATGGTCAATGTCAATGTTAGTGATTACCGCCAACTCAGGCATAATGACATTTGTTGAATCCAGTCTGCCTCCCAATCCAACTTCCACAACTGCCATGTCAATATTTTTCTGCGCAAAATATAGAAATGCTAAGATAGTTGTAAGTTCAAAGAATGTTGGCTGCAGATCGTTTTCTTCTGCTTTTGCTCTTATGAGCTCTACCAGTTTAACTATTTCCTCATCTGCGATATCAATCCCGTTAACTTTTATCCTTTCGTTAAATTTGATCAGATGCGGACTTGTATACATGCCCACTTTATATCCTGCCTCTTTTAGAATTGATGCCGTAAATGCAGTGGTGCTTCCTTTTCCGTTGGTTCCAGCTATGTGGATTGATTTGAACTTATTTTGAGGATTTCCTAGACTGTCTAAAAGTTTTTTGGTAACTTCTAACCCCGGCTTTATGCCAAACCTGGTAAGTCCGTAAAGATAGTCAAGAATTCCTTGCATAAATACATTGTAAATAACCTATTTAAAAAATGTGTGGAAAATATCAAACAAACTTCAATAATTCAGTTAAAGAATCTACTACTTTCAAAGCTGTACCTTCAGCCTCCAGCCTTTCTCTGGAATGATAGCCGGTTGTAATGCCAAAAGAATCTACTCCTGCGCGATATCCTGCCTTTAATCCGTAAATTGTGTCTTCAACAAAAAAAGCCTGACTTACAGGAACATTAAGCTCGTGACAAACATCCACCAAGCGTTTAGATTTTGGAGACGGATTCCCTGAAATGGTGTTAAAATGGCATGCAATCCCGTAATTATTAAGTTCTTCAACCAAACTTCCTTCTGGATGACTGCTTACAACAGCAAGTTTTAATCCCCTTCCATTCAAGGCTGCCAGAACTTCAGAAGCATCGGGGTACATCACCGGTTTGACAGGATCCTGTTCTCTTGTGGTTACTTCCTTGTAAACCTTAGCATATAGCTCATCTATTTCTTCTTTAGAGAGATGAACTCCCTTACTTTTCAGAGCTTCTCCTGCCGAAGCATGGGTTGAAACTAGCCAATCATCAAACCTCATGCTTCGAAGACCATGCATAATTAAAATTTGTTGATTTGCTTCATAAACCGGTCTTCTGTCGTCGCTTAAAACTCCGCTATAATCAAAGATTCCTAACTTGTACGTCTTCTTTTCCACAGAATTAAATTCTTAAGGGCATTAATAAAAATTATTATCCTAGAGACATAATAATTGCAGACCATAATTTATATAAATAATCTTTCTTCCCATGATGAAAGGTGGTTTTACATGAAACAATACTTAGATTTACTCAAACATGTTCTTGAAAATGGGGTCGTGCGAGGCGACCGTACAGGTACGGGAACCAAAGGAGTTTTTGGCTATCAGATGAGATTTGATTTACATGAAGGATTTCCACTTCTAACAACAAAAAAAGTATATATGCGGGGCATTACGCACGAGTTACTTTGGTTTCTGAAAGGAGATACAAATGTAAAGTATCTGGTAGACAATAATGTAAGAATCTGGAATGAATGGCCTTTCCAAAGATATTTGGCTGAAAATGGGTTGGAAGAACATTATCCAAAATATGGTGAAGCTTGGAATGCTAAGTTTGCAGAGTTTGTTGATAATCTAAAACAACACCCTTCATTTGCAGAGAAGTGGGGTAATTTAGGCCCAGTATATGGTAAACAGTGGAGAGATTTTGGCGGTGTGGATCAGATTAATCATGTTATTGAGCAGCTTAAAAAAAATCCCCATAGTAGAAGGCACATTGTTGCTGCCTGGAATCCTCCCGAAGTAGAGAATATGGCTCTCCCGCCATGTCATTTATTGTTTCAGTTTTTCGTTGCAGATGGAAAATTATCCTGCCAGCTTTATCAACGCAGCTGCGACACTTTTTTAGGAGTTCCGTTTAATATTGCCTCTTATGCCCTGCTTACGATGATGGTTGCTCATGTGACTGGGTTAGAACTTGGTGAATTCGTCTGGACTGGCGGCGATGTGCACATTTACCTAAACCATATTGAGCAAGTTAAGGAACAATTATCCCGAGATACAAAACCATTGCCAAAAATGAAGCTTAATAAGGAAATTAAAAATATTCACGATTTTAAGATTGATGATTTTACACTTGAAAACTATGATCCTCATCCAGCCATCAAAGCGCCTATTTCAGTTTAATTCAGTTTAAAAATGGTTACAATAATATCCGGCATGACTAAAGACAGAGTAATAGGTAGAAATAATTCCCTGCCATGGAATATTCCTGAAGATATGCAGAATTTCAAAAATTTAACTTCCGGAAAAACCGTTATCATGGGCAGGAAAACATTTGAAAGTATTCCTGAAAAATTCAGGCCTTTACCTAACAGGCATAATATTATAGTAAGCAGGAACATGAGCCTGCAGCCTGGAATTGATGTTTGTAAAAGTGTCCATGAAGCTATAGAGAAAGCAAAATCATATGGAAAAGAAACTTTCATCATCGGCGGGTCTTCCATTTATGAACAAACTTTACCTCTGGCTGACAAGATGTATTTGTCATTAGTAAAAAAGAAATATGAAGGGGACTCTTACTTTCCTAACTTTAATAAAGATGGATGGATAGTGGAAAGCAGAAAAGATTTTCAAGAATTTGAATTATTAACCTATGTAAGAAAAGCATAAAAAATATTTGAAAAAATGAGAAATACAGACCCGGAAGTTTACCAGCACATCCATGACGAATTAAAAAGGCAGCAGACTGTCCTTAACATGATCCCTTCAGAGAATTATGTCAGTGAAGCAGTATTACAGGCTTCTGGGAGCATTCTTACAAATAAGTACAGTGAAGGCTACTCAAGGAAAAGATATTACCAAGGAAATTCTCACGTTGACGAGATTGAAACTTTAGCGATAGAAAGAGCCAAGCTATTATTTGGAGCTGAGCATGTTAATGTTCAACCTCTTTCAGGAAGCCCTGCCAACCAGGCAGTCTATCACGCTTTGCTTAAGCCTGGAGATAAGATTATGGGATTAAGATTAGATATGGGCGGACATCTTACTCACGGTCATTCTGTAAATTTCTCTGCAAGATATTACAAATCTATCCCCTACTCTGTGGATAAAGAAACTGGACTGTTTGATTACGCTGAGATAAGACGAATTGCTTTGAAAGAAAGACCGCAAATTATTGTTTCCGGAGCTACTGCATATCCTAGAACAATAGATTTCAAAAAATTTCATGAGATTGCAGAAGAAGCAGGATGTTACTCATTAGCAGATATCAGCCATATCGCTGGACTTATTGCTGGAAGAGTTCACCCTTCACCCTTTCCATTTACTGATGTAGTAATGACAACAACACACAAGACTTTGAGGGGACCAAGAGGAGCGATGATTATGTGCAAGAATGAAGACCGCTTAGCTAAGGTTGAAGGACTAGAAGAAAAAGAAGCAAGAAATCTCAAAAACCTTGCCGGTAAGATTGACAAGGCAGTTTTCCCTGGGTTGCAAGGCGGACCGCATAACCACATCACTGCTGCTAAGGCAGTTGCCTTTAAAGAAGCTCTTTCTGAAGATTTCAGGTCATATGCTGATCAAGTTGTAAGAAACGCTAAAGCTCTTGCGGGATCATTGATGAATAACGGGATTAGATTGGTAAGCAATGGAACTGATAACCACCTTATCTTGATCGATCTGCTTCCTATGGGAATTGGTTTGGGTAAAAAAGCAGCAGTTGCCTTGGAAGAGGCTGGATTTTGTACAAATTGTAATACTATTCCTTACGATCCATCTACACCGTTCAAACCTTCAGGCGTTCGGATTGGAACTCCCAGCTTAACAACACAGGGAATGAAAGAATCTGAGATGAAACAAATCGGTGAGTGGATGGCTGCTGTGTTGAAAGACATGGATAATACTAGATTAAAACAAACAATTAGGGAAGAAGTTAAGCAGTTGTGTTTACAATTTCCAATTTACCATAATTTATCCTCTCAGGCATAGCAATATTTAAATATCAAAAAACAAGTCCTTAATCATGCAGGTCATAGATGTTAAGGCTTCAGGTTATGCAAAACAATTTGATCAAGACTGCCAAGCAAGAAATTGCGCTATCATTTCTGGTTATGATCCAAAGATAGATAAATTGACTGCAGTTGTCAACGAGATGACTGGAAATTTTCTTAGGCTGCCTGATGATGTCCTTGCAAAATATAAAGGCGGCCAGAGGAGAACAACTTATCAAATCCAGCAAAGAGAGGTTGATAGTGTTCCTTTTTACGAAGTTAGGAAGCATCTGATGGTCGGAGATGATTTGGAAGATGGCAATCCTTTAACTGAATTTAGGCAGCATGGAGAAAGGTTGACTAATATAGATATAAAAGAAGGTGAATTTAAAGATTTAGTTCCATTAACTGTTGAATTATATAGAGAGATAGAAAAAGTAAAAATCCAATTGCTTAAGGACGTTGCAGTGTCTATGGGGCTTCCTTCAGGCTACTGGGCAGCGCGATATGCCTGGGGTGACCACGCTGTTAGAACTTTACTTTATGAGCCTATCGGATGGGAACTTAAAGAATCTGGGGTACCTAAAACAATTCATGTATATGGCACCCCAATCAAAGGAGTTAAAGTTCATTCTGGTTTCCATAATGGTGAACATAGAACAAATATGATCCGCGCTTCTCCGCATAAAGACATTGACACTTTCGCTGCTCTGCTGAAAGCTACCCAGCCTGGATTTGTTATGCAGCAAAGAGATGGAACTTTATTGCGCTACACTGCGCAGGAAGGAAGCATGCTGTTAAATGCTGGAAGGATAATGGAACATGAAACCTCTTACATTAATGACGAAGGCGAGGTAGATTCAAAGTGGAGAGCTGGAGCGCACTGGGTAGAGATAGCAAATCCTTTAGTGGAAAGAATTTTAACTGTCATGTTTGGCCATTTCAGAGAATCTGATCCAGTGATTGCCATGGATAGAGATCCTAAAGTTCTTGAAACTTTCCCTGACACGGTAGAATTATTGAAATTGAAACAAACTCTTATCGAAAGGGGCGGATATTTCAAAGATAATGCTCCTGAAATACTAGCAAAAGCAAACAGAGCTGTAACTGCTTTGCCGAGCAGAAAAGTTTTTAGAGATTTGATAAAATATGAAAAAGAAAAAGGTCTAGTAAACATGGGAAAAGACAGATTATTAGAATTTGAAGATCAAGAGGAAGAATTGTATGAAGCTTGGAAAGCTTGAATGATTCATTCTTTCTCAGCTAGAAATTTCTCAGCTTCCATCGCAGCTTTACATCCTGAACCTGCAGCTGTTATCGCCTGCCTGAATCTGGTATCCTGAACATCGCCGGCTGCAAAAACCCCGGGGATATTTGTATGCATAAATTTGTCTGCCTTCAGATAGCCGTGATTGTCCATCCCCAATCTATCTTGAAAAATTTTAGTGTTAGGAATATGCCCGATCGCCAAGAAGACGCCCTGGCAGGAGAATTCTTTCTCTTCGCCAGTTTTCAAGTTTCTTAATTTAACTCCTGAAACAAATTTACCATCGCCTAAAATTTCTGCAATTTCTGTATCCCAAATAACTTTAATCTTTTCATTTTTAAGAACTCTTTCCTGCATAATCTTAGAAGCCCTGAATTCGTCTCTTCTGTGGATTATCGTAACTTTAGATGCAAATTTAGTCAGGAATGTCGATTCCTCCATCGCAGAATCGCCGCCGCCGATAACTACAACCTCTTTATCTTTGAATAATGCTCCATCGCAAGTTGCGCAAGTGGTTACACCCCTGCCTTTATACTTCTCTTCTGATTCTAACCCTAACCATCTGGCGGAAGCTCCGGTGGCAACGATTAAAGATTTAGTTTGCAATTTTTCTCCAGACATCAAAGTTAGTTCAAATCCGCCACCTATTTGTTTAAATTCTGTTGCTAAGTCCACTTTGAATTTGGCGCCAAATCTTTCAGCTTGTTTCCTGCACATCTGCACAAGTTCAGGACCTTGCACTCCTTCTGGGAATCCTGGAAAGTTTTCCACATCTGTAGTTAACGTCAACTGACCGCCGTCTTCCATTCCTGAGATGACTAATGGAGATAGATTAGCTCTTGCTGCGTATATTGCTGCCGTGCAGCCTGCGATTCCAGTTCCAAGAATAATTACATTTTCCATTTTAGATTCAGAAATTAAGTGTTATTTAAAGGTTTATGGTTTTGGATAATAAATTTACTTAAAGTTAAATTCCTCAAATTCATCTTGCCCATATAACCCGTCGTCCCAATACTTTATATAAGTTGGCTTAATTACCCATACTCTAGATTTATTCTTTAAACTTTTTATCCATTCTGGTGTAATTCGTTCAGCAAACTCTGGGAAATTCTGATTATGTAACTCAATCCCTTTTTTAATTTCTTCATCATTTTCAGCAGTGCGGCATTTCCCTTGACCTTGTACACCTTTCCTATCACTATGATCAGCGTCGTTGAACCAAGCTACTGAAAAAGCCACGCTAGAATTTTTGATAATTTGCCGGCTATGTTTTGTTTCTTCATTACTTATAAAATAAAACTTAAAATCATCAGCAATACCATAAAAAATATTAGCAACCCAAATATCTTTATCTTGGGAAGCTAATACAAGTAACTTTTGAGATTTCAGGAATTGGGAAAGTTTTCCTTTGTTCTTTACCATGAAAATATCAATTCTCCAGCAGCCAATAACTTAACACTCTCACGCCTGAACCAGTAGCTCCTTTTCCAAGATATGCACCATCTACACTCCAGTATGCTGAACCGGCAATATCAAGGTGAGCCCATTTTACTTTATCAGTATTTACAAATTTACTTAAGAACACCCCTGCAGTTATAGAACCTGCTTCATATCCTTTCCCTTTCTGAGAGATGTTATTCAGATCGGAAATCGAACCATCCATCCAGTCTTGATATTCATCAAAGAATGGCATTGGCCAGACTTTATCTCCAGAATTTTCTCCTGCTAATTTCAATTTTTTAGAAAGTTCTTCATCCTTAGTCACTAAAGCTGCCGCATAGTAACCAAGAGCTACAACACATGCGCCAGTTAACGTCGCCAAATCGATCATAACTTCCGGCCTATATTTATCTTCCGTGTACGCCAATGCATCCGCAAGCACTAATCTGCCTTCCGCATCCGTGTTGCCAATTTCGATGGTCTTGCCATTGTAAGCTGTTACTATGTCTCCAGGTCTTTGAGCTTTACTGCTGACCATGTTCTCACAGATAGCCATCACACCCATTACATTTTTCTTCAATCCTAACTCTGCAGCAGTTTTGATTAACGCTAATGCAACTGCGCTTCCCGCCATGTCTATCTTCATATCCTCTATGTACTTAGTAGGTTTTAGGTTATATCCCCCGCTGTCAAAAGTTATTCCTTTACCCACTACGGCAGTATATTTCCCCTCTCCTGCCCCTTTATACTGCAAAATGATCAATTTTGGCGGATTGGCGCTGCCTGCATTAACTCCAAGCATCGAACCCATCCCTTCCCTCTCCAACTCTTCTTTGTTTAGGACTTTCAAACTTATTTTACCTGAACTTGCTGCAACTTTCTTGGCAAGTTTTTCTAGGTATGATGAATTTACGACATTTGCAGGTTCATTTACCAGATCTCTTACTAAGTTAGAATTCTCAGCGATGATTCTTCCGGTTTTTAATCCTTTAGAGAAAGAAACATCTCCGGCTGGATAAGCAAGTGAAGCGATGCTTACTAGTCTCTTTTTTTCTTGTTTTTCTTTGGATAAATACTTAGTAAAATTATAATTTGCTAACAATAAACCTTCAGCTGCAGCTCTACCTAGTAATTCCTTGTCAAATTTATTCTTAACAAGATCAACAACATTAGTTGAGAAAGAAGAACATTTTAGTGACTTAGTTTTACTAACCATTTTACCGAGGCTTCCCCTTAATTTCTCTAGGTTGAATTCTTTATTCTTTCCCAACCCGACTACAACAATCCTCTTACAGGTTAGATCTGAAACCAGACTTAAATGCATTTCATTAAATTTACCTGAGAATGTTTTTTCTTTCTGTAATTCAACAGCTAATTTATTATTAAATGATTTGTAATTATGTTTATCTTCTTCAAATAACCCTAGAAACAGAACTTCCTGCTTCTTATCCACATCCCTTGATATTGTAATTTTCATTTTACCCCTCTCCATCTCTTTCGCAGCTGTTTTCCCGCCACTAAGAATATCTTTCAAACTTAACATTTTCTGAATTAACTCCACATTTTAACAACAGTTCTTTTGTCTCTAATACCAACTCCTTTAGCCCACAGATATAAAAAGTTTTGTTTTTTAGGTCTTTTGGTAGATGTTCCTGTACTCTGCCTGTTGCTCCTTCCCACTTATCTCTGGTCAAAGTTAGTATATAGGTAAAATTATTGAATTTATTTTGCAGTTCCTTAAATTCTTTATCAAGGAATAGCTCATCTTTATTTTTAACGCTAAATATAAGAGTAAATCTCTTGTCCGGCATTTCAGGCAGATATTCTTTAATCATGCTGCAGAAAGGAGATACTCCTGTTCCACCGCCTAAGAACCAGAATTCATCATTTTCATCCTCCTCATTGAAAAAGAAATGGCCGAAAGGACCTTTAACCTCGAATGAATCGCCTTCTTTGACATTTCTGAAGATTTCTGAAGCAAATCCCCCATCGACAATCTTGATACATAGATCTATCCTTTCTTTATCTGAGGGAGAATTTAAGATTGAATATGATTTTAATTTCTTCTCCCCTTCCTTTTCAATTTTCAAAGTTACAAATTGTCCTGCTTTGAACGAGAATTCCTTGGGAGCAGTTAAAGATAGTAAAACTACGTCTTTGTTAAGGTCTTTTCTTTTAACTACTTTAGATTGGAAGGTAAGAATCACCATCATGTTATATACGAAAGGCACAAAATTCTGTTCGAAATTTTGAGTCTTTTGGTATATTTAAGAAGATACTTTAAAAGATTTCTGGAATTAGATCCTTTGTTGCATGAATAATTAGATAAAGATGTTCTTCCTGCCATAGTATTGGTGATACGATGGCAGATTGGAAGAACATTAATAATAAATACATAAAAGAAGGAGAACTTTATCTTTCTTTCGATT
>Ga0210057_1009491_pt1 | contig 11225 bp, 10 predicted proteins | sample CryGeyCG2114_010_2_FD_183968 | JGI IMG/M metagenome (GOLD analysis project Ga0210057, IMG submission 183968) | Groundwater microbial communities from aquifer - Crystal Geyser CG10_big_fil_rev_8/21/14_0.10 (SPAdes) (version 2) | ecosystem: Environmental > Aquatic > Deep subsurface > Groundwater ...
CTTTAAAAAATGTGATTATAGACTGGATCCCCGTCTTCACGGGGATGACAGAAAAGTAACAGTTGTTAATCTGGCAACGACCCCTATCAATGCCGTCGTTCGGTCACATATTTAAATCTGGCAATACGCTCATAGAAATCGATCCTTTTCCTCTGGTGATGGGGTCTGAGCAAAGTGTACCCCGTCGTGGAGATTCAGATTTTGTTATAATTAGTGAATGACAACTTGGACTCACGGTCTATTAACTTTTGCAATTTTTCAACCTATTCACGGGTTGGACTGGAAGAAAGCAGTCTGGTGGGCAATTTTTCCCGATTTGTTTTGGGCTATTCCTTTAGGGATTTATCTCTTGATGTTTCATATCCCGATTCCTCACGAATTCAATCAGGCACCTTCTTGGTTCTATATACTTTATGGGTTGGGTCATAGTTTTGTTATTAGCGGTTTGAGTATAACTGTGGTTTATTGGTGGAAGAAAAAATTCTCCTTTGAAATGTTAGCGTGGCCACTACTTCATATTATCCCTGATGTTCCTGGACATACTCATTTTCAAACGCCATTCCTGTTTCCTCTTTCTAAATATTCTATTCATGGTCTTTTCAGTTGGACTGATATACCTTGGAACATAGCTTCTTATGCTGTTCCCCTTGGTATCATCGCAATCACTTTTCTTTACAAAAAGCTGAAGGCTCCTACCAGACATCACTAAAGAAAGGCGTTCTATATTTCCTCTACGCAGGGGAGCAGATATAATGATACTAACTATCTAAAGCATGTAGATGTGTAGATAGTATTCTCGTCATTTTGCTTGTTGCTGCGCATTTTACTTTGGAGTATCTTCTACTTATCTCGATATTCTTTCCGCTTTTTTTTCATAGAAACTTACAGTAATTCTCTAGAGTAAGTGAGAAATGGAAAGTAAGATGTTAAAGAATCTCTTAGAGCCTGTTTGAAAACTAGGTTTTTTGTCATTTCGACCGAAGTGAAGGAAGTAAATGGAGTGGAGAAATCCCTTTCTTGAATTCAAAGAAGAGATTCCTCGACAAGCTCGGAATGACACTTTTTAAGTTTTCAAACAGGCTCTTAGTTTTTTGATTAATTAATAACAGCAGTAAATATCCAAGGTTTAGTAAAATTATCTGTCTCTTCTGCTTTAACTACACCTTTTCCTTCTAATAAAAGCTCGTCAATTAGATGATGATTTAACAGCGCTATTAAATCCCCGATGCGTAAGCTCGTGGGATGGAGGCGCTCCCCGCTTCGATAGTTGCGGGGCAAACAGCTACGCTGTTTGATTGATAAGAAACCCCGAGCGTAAGCTCGTGGGTAGTTTCATCACGCGACGTTGTGTTATAAGAAAATTTGCAAGTTTGTCGGAGAGATCTATATTTAGCTTGGTCTGTTGAGCTTTACTCATATATTATTATAGTATATAACATTGATAAGAATAATGTAATAAGCAATCAAATAAAATATTGAAATGTTAATATTCATCTACCTCAATACCTTTAAGTAAGAGATGATTTCTTTTCAAATATTTTCGTTTGTATGTTAAATAATTATTTTGTATATCCTTTATAGCCCAATGTAATAATTTAGTAAAATTTCCCTTTCGCGTATTGCCAGATTTAAATATGTGACCGAACGACGGCATTGATAGGGGTCGTTGCCAGATTAACAACTGTTACTTTTCTGTCATCTCCGTGAAGACGGGGATCCAGTCTATAATCACATTTTTTAAAGAAAAATATTGAGCTTGGATTCCCGCCTCCGCGGGAATGACAATTTTATAAGTATTTTGTCTTTTTCTAACAGTGAATATTCAAAATTTAGAGTGACAATTATATATCTGGCAATGCCTATCTATTTTTTAAGGTTCGGTAGCATTTATGATCTGGCAACTCGTTTCGCTTTGTTCCATTATAATCTACAATGTCTGCTGTATTATTATATGCAATAATAGTAGGTCTATGTAAAATCCCATCATGGTGACTATTGTACCTCAAAATTGTAACCCAATCATCCTTTATTTTTATTTCGAGCGATACACACACAATTTCCATACATAATCTTTTTGTTGAGTAATCATATATATAGGTTAGCCTATTATTTTCTGATAAGTTGAACTGTTTAATTCGCTTTTTGTTATTTTTCTTAGGATTTCTTTTTTCATCTGTTTTACATACATTTTAGAATATTATCTGTTGTATTATCATCCGTAGGCGATTTGATAGGAGAATCTAAAAGATAGTAGGGCATTTTATGTAGAAAGATTTCCTATTCCAAGATTTTCAAAAAATACTTTTGTCTGTTCAAGCCCATATCCAAACTCTATCTTTTCGTTGACGAATAAGTCCTTTAAGGGGAGGGTTTTTACTTAAAATCAGTCCCGACGATGATCACAATATCAGCGGCTTCATCTTCGGCTAGAGTTTCAAAGACAACTTTGTCTTCGATTTCAGATGCAATATCTTCTGAAACAAGGTCGCGCGTTGCTTCTTGACCTTTTTTAAATTGAATTACCGTTATTTCATAATCAAAGGCTGCTGCATTTGCAGTTATGATATCTTCATACCCAGCATCTGTCAAAAAGTCTTTGACGATGCCTGCTTTTCCCCGTATACCTGAGCCATTGAGCACTTTTATTTTCAGTTCTTCTCGTACGACTTCTGGAGTTGGAGTCGGTGTTGGAGCATTTGGGGTGGGAGTTGTTGGGATTGGAGTCGGCGTGGGAGATGCGAAGCTCGGAAATGCGATAGAGGGTATTTTCAAAGTAATCATGTTTGTATTCATCTGCGCAAGCCCAAACAATATTCCAAATGTGATGAGAAATGAAAGCGCAAATAAAAATATAATTTTTTTTGGGACTGGTATAGTAGGAAGTGAGAATGATGGCTTTGAACGACTCGATCCAATTGATTTATTTGTCGATTTATACATCGAAAATTGTTTATCCTCAGATGCAAAAATAAATCCTCCGATGAGCATATCGTGAGTGAGAATGGGCAGCTCTGACTCATTCTGACCCCTGAGCATCTTGAGATAATCTGCGTAAAAATGTGGAATGATTCGCTTGATTGGATTTGTCCATACACCCACATTTTTTGTAAACGTATCTTGCCTCACATCATCAGACTGAGCTCCGGATAGAATGAGCCTATTGAGTTTGACAGATTTTGCTTCGTACACTGCTGCCTGTTTTTGAAGCACATCTTCAATTTTTTTGGTTTTTGCAATTGTTGCGGTCCATCTCTTTTCTTCAAGAAGTCCAAATGAGTCGTACACATATCCAGAAAGTTTATCCTGATCATACGAAACATACCAAATATTCTCTTTTTTATTTGGGCGGAGGGTTTTCTCGAAAAGCTTAAAGTAGGTGAGAGGTTCGGGGATGATGCTTTTTAAATTGAAGTCAAGGAGAGATAAGGGTTTTTGATATGCTTGCAGAGCCTCTTTCTTTATTGCATAAAAGAGTACTTTCTTTTTCCCTTCACTTTCTCGAATGAGATAGTCAAAATGACTATTGTCTATATCAGAATTCAGATGTGCTCGTGCCTTTTCTCGGAGATATGTCTCAAGGACAGCATCTGCAATATCGATCGGCATATCTTCACGAAAAAACAAAAAGGCTTCCTGTGGCAAAATGAGCGTGACGTCTTTTTCTTTGATTGGCTGATCTTTGAACCCAGAAAGAGCTTCTTTGAGACCTGAGGCAATAACGTCAGGATTTACAGGCAACCCATCCTTGAGGAGATCTTCCTGGAGGGATTTTTTCACAAATGAGGACTCATATTGACCAAGTAAACTCTTCTTGAGAAGCATGAGTTTGATCTGTGATGAATCAAGATATACGTATAGCATTAAAATTATTATAATGCCATGTAGAAAGAGAAAGCAAGCGAAGGTTGAGTTATAATGTGAATACGATGAACGACCAGACAGATGAAATAAAAGGAAAAATCGACATTGTCGAGTATATTGGCCAAAGAGTTCAATTGAAAAAGGCAGGGAGAAATTTCAAGGGATTGTGCCCATTTCACCAGGAAAAAACTCCCTCCTTTGTGGTTTCTGCAGATCGGCAAATTTGGCACTGTTTCGGTACGTGTGGAGTTGGTGGCGATGTCATTTCATTTTTAATGAAATGGGATAATCTCACGTTTTATGAAGCGCTTCAAGAGCTTGCAGAGATGACTGGAATTGTGCTTGAGAACGGCTCGTTTAATGATACAAAATGGGATAAAAAAGAAAAACTATATGCGATAAATGAATCCGCACGTAAGTATTATCAGTATCTGCTCGAAAAGACAAAGTTTGGGATAAAAGCACGCGAATATCTGAAAAATCGTACATTGAATGAACGAATAATCAAGACGTTTGAGCTTGGATATGCTCCATCATCTTGGGATTCACTTCTTAAATACCTTCAAAAGAAAAATTTTGCATTTCAGGATATCGTCGATTCGGGACTCATCATCATGAAAGATCAGTCTCGTGGATATGATCGTTTTCGAAATAGAGTGATGTTCCCACTTCGAGATGCGAGGGGAAAGGTGATCGGATTTTCTGGAAGACTTCTTGAGGAGGATGCGCATTCTGCAAAATATGTCAACACACCAGAAACAGAGGTCTATCACAAAAGGGATCATTTGTATGGAATTGACAAAACAAAAGAAGCAATTCGAAAATCTGATAATGCAATTGTTGTAGAAGGAGAGTTTGATCTGATTACTCCCTATCAATATGATGTTGAAAATATAGTTGCGATAAAAGGCGCAGCGCTTACAGAGGGGCAACTCAATATTCTGAAAAGATATACAAAAAGACTCACTCTCGCGCTTGACACGGATGCTGCTGGAATAGAGGCTATGAAGAGAGGCATAGTTGTCGCGGAAAAAATGGATTTTGAGATTCATATTGTTGAGTTTTCAAAAGGGAAAGATCCTGACGAGGCGATTCGTGCAGATAAAGTTCAGTTTCTGAAAGATGTGAAAAAGGCGCGACCTATATACGATTTTCTCATCAATTCAGCCAAAAAAAAATATCCAGAAGACTCATCCTCTCACAAAAAAAAGATCGGTGATGAGGTGGCGCCCTTTATCAGACTTATCAATAATCCTATCGTGCGCTCGCATTACGTACGTGCCTTGGCAAGCATTCTCGATGTTCAGGAAGAGAGTGTGGAGAAGCTTCTTCGAAACCAAGATTTCAAAACAAAAACAACGTACGCATCAAAGAAAAAAAGCACATCAAATATTTCTCGAAAGGAATTAATGCAAAAATATATCCTAAGTTTTCTATTGCAGCATAAAAATCCAGCAGAGTTGTTGAAGTTTGATACAAAGGTTCTGGAGCCAGAGTATTTTAAAATTCCCTCGTATGCATCGATTTTTGAAAAACTCATACAGTATCTCGACGTGCAGAAACAAGAGTTTGATTATGCGCAATTTGCGAAACTTCTACCTGCACAGACGCTATCGGTTGCCGATGAGCTTTTTCTATTTGCAAGTGATCTGCCGGATATGAATGACAAAAATTTTGTCAAACTTAGTACCGAGCTTGCTATTTCAGAACTAAAGCAAAATGTCCATGATTTACTAAGTACTACCGAAGAAACAGATGATGTACGGTTGAGCGCATTGTCAGAAAAATTAAAACGCATGGAAAAAACGTTCCAAGCATTGTAAAATGTATGCTCATTATCTGCAACAATAGTCTGGTATCATATAGCTTATGATAAATCGAATGCCTAAAAATTTAAAAGATCTTCTCAAGCTGGGTGAAGATGAAGGATTTCTCGTTCAAGAAGATATCCTCTTGGTGTTTCCTGAACCTGAGACAAAAATAGAGCAGATCGATGAATTTTTTAATACTGCATTTCAAAAAGGAATAGATATTTTTGAAACAACATCTACTCGAGAGGAAGAAGAAGCAAATAAATCTGCAGAAGAAATCGAAAAAGAGCTGGAAAAACTCATCGGGGGAAAGCATGGAGAATCACTTGATCCAATAAAAAAATACTTGAAAGAAATTGGTCGAACGCCACTTTTGACATTTGAAGAAGAGATCGATTTGGCAAAACGTGCAGAAAAAGGAGACTTGACTGCAAAGGAAAGATTGATCAAATCAAATTTACGACTTGTTGTGTCGATCGCCAAAAAATACCTGGGAAGACGTCTTTCATTTCTTGACTTAATTCAAGAAGGGAATAAGGGGTTGATCCGTGGAGTAGAGAAGTACGACTGGCGACGAGGATACAAATTTTCCACATACGCCACATGGTGGATTCGACAAGCCATCACGCGAGCAATCGCAGACCAGTCACGAACAATCAGAATCCCCGTACACATGGTTGATCAGATCAACAGATTCTACAAAACTCAACGAAGACTCATGCAAAAGCATGGGAAAGATCCAGATATAAAAGAAATAGCAAAAGAGATGGAAATTTCGGTTGAAGATGCCGAAAATTTAATGAAAATCTCTCAACAGCCAAAATCTTTGTCAACCCCAGTGGGAGACGACAAAGAAGCAACGCTCGAGCAGTTTATCGCCGACAGGTCAAAGCCGAGTTTATATGACGCAGTATCATCTGAGCTTCTCAAAGACGCGCTTCAAGAAGTCCTTGAGACCTTGTCACCTCGGGAAAAAAAGGTGCTCATCATGCGTTTTGGACTCGAAGATGGAAAGCCAAAAACCCTTGAGGAGGTTGGAAAAGAATTCAAGGTCACTCGTGAGAGAATTCGCCAAATCGAGGCTAAGGCCATCCGCAAACTCAAGCATCCAACGCGCGCTCGAAAACTTCGAGACTTCCTTGACTGATTTATTATCTTCTTTTCTTATTGCATCAGAGCCTCAAAAGGTGTAGAGTGAAGATGATGAAAAATAAGTTGTCTTCGGTTCAAAAAATGCTCAATGTTTGGGCTATCGTTTTGATCTTGTGGGCTGTATATCGGGTATATTTTCAGACAAATTTACCAGCATGGTTTGATGAGCTATTTGCAAAACCTGTTATTTATTTGACGCCAATTTACTACTACATTTCTACGTACGAAAAGAGTAATTTTCTCGAGAGTATTGATTTGAAAACAAAAAATCTGAAGCAAAATGTGTTGTTTGGCATAGGTATTGGTGTTGTATTTTTTCTAACTGGAGCTATTGTCCAATATTTCAAAAGTGGTGAAATTCTACTATTGGGCTCGGCTTCTCTATTTCAGATTGCATACTTTTCCTTCATTGCTTTTGCATCCAGTTTTTCAGAAGAGATTCTATCAAGGGGATTTGTGCTGAAGAGGCTGTATGAAGATTCAAAAAATGTCCTGAGCTCTGTTTTTTTTGCAAGTTTTTTGTTTTTCTTTCTCCATATACCAATACTATTTTCAAACCCGAATTTGCATGGATTAGTGCTCCTTCAAGTTATGGCGACTGACATCCTTTTGAGCTTTGCGGTTTCATTTTTGTATCTTCAAAGGAGAAATGTCATCGTGCCAATTTTGATTCATGCTTTTTACAACCTGAATCTATATCTTCTTATTTCGTAGATTTTGGGTAGATCCAAAATACTTCTTTACTTTTTGACGATAGTATTTTGACATCGCTCTGTGATATGCCAGTTCCTTCAAAGTCATCGGGGGTACCAATATACAAAGTATTTTTTTTGTTTGGGTGGGGAGATGAGAAGGTAAAGTGAAATTTGTCAAATGTTTCCACTTGTCCAAATCCATACTCATCAGGCTCGGAAAGTTCAGCTTGTTCTTGATATTTTTGAGGAGAATATCCAAGGTAATACAGCATAAAAATATATGGTTGACCACGTTTTTTTGTGACGATTATTTGGTCGTATGAATCGTAGTTTGCCTTGATTTCAGTTGCCAATTCTTTATATCCACATTGCCATGCACTTTGAACATCAGGTTGATTTTGATAATGATTGAAATAGTAGTCCCAGGAAAAGAATGCAAAGTAGAGTATTCCCCCGATCAGAATCACTGAAGTAATGATGCGGTATTTATTTAGATTGTTTATAGAGTGATACAATCCATATGAGGAAGATATGATGAGTGGAATGATCATCAAGTATGAACGAGTCAATGATTGAGTTTGCCAAGAAAGTGTGGCGGTAAGTGGAGCCGTGAGAAAGAGAGACATAATAAGATATCGATATTTTTCTTGACGTTTGAAAAAGAAATATATTCCAATAAAGACAAATACATACTCGATCGGAGTAATTGGAGAAATCTCAGAGGCTCCAAATCTGAGATTTGCATCCCCTTTTGTAACTAAAAATTCAGGAGAAAAATAAGATAAATATTGGTTTGTGATCACACTAATTGACTGAGTCAATTTGTTATGTAAAATGCGAGCATCATGTTCCTTTCGAAGCTCTTCAATTTTCAAAGTAAATCCTTGATCGCTCGTAAAGAGAAGGTTTCCTACTCGCGAAGAAGGGTGCATCAGTTCGGTTGCAAAAAAAATAAGGATTGGCACAAACAAGATGAATGTATATTTTGCGGCTGATTTAAGGGTTATTTTTTGTCGCATGCTGAGGAATATGACCCAACCGAGAGCAAATACTGCAAGAAATTTTCCAATATGGTAGGTGAAAAGTCCAATGCCTGAAAGTGTGGCTAGCGTGACGATGGTTTGAATTTTAAATTGATCGTGGAGTTTTGCAATTAAAATAACCATACCGATTGCTATTGCCAATATGATAGTGTCTTCATGGATATGCCTTGAAAGAATTTGAATCCAAGGAGAGATACCTGTCAAAAATGCAGCAATAAGTGCCACTGAATTATTATTCAGCAACCTTTTGATTAAAAAGTAAAAAAGAGCAGGAGAAATAATTCCAATCAGAATAAATGGAAGCCGAGAAGCTATATCATTCAAACCAAATAGGCTTACAAACGGTACGATGGAATATATTGTCACAGGAAGTTTATTTTCTCCAAAAGCTAGAAATCTTGTCGGAAGAAATGATCCATACTCATCTCGAGCAGTTTCTGAAATTGATAATGCGTTATACGCAAATGAAGCTTCATCAGAATTAATACAAGGAAAGTCAATCTGCCGCAGATGCAAGAAAGCAGATATGAGTACAAACACTGCGACAATCACCAGCTCTTTTTTATTGAGTATGTTTTTCAAGTATTTCATGATCAGAACGTATGTGTGAAATCGTAAATCGCTTTAATACTATTTGAGGAAACAAGGGAACTGCTTGGAAAAATCCTTTCAGAAAATCACTGTCGCCCTTCAGAATTGATTGTACAAGAAGTTTCAAGAGGTAGTACTTGTGTTGAATGATAAATAACACCGAGGTTATATTTTTCCAGGTACAGATGAGTTGATTGCGATAGGCTATTGAAGTTATTCTCTTCTTGGAAAACTGTGAGCCTATAGTTGTTTCATGGTGATGAATCACTTGTATATCAGGATCAAATATCACTTCAAATCCGTGTTGTTTTGCACGAAATGAAAGGTCGATATCTTCCCAGTAAAATGGAGAATAGAGCTCGTCAAGTCCTCCAAGAAGCTTTACTTTTTTTGCATCAAATAGAGCAGATCCTCCTTCTGCCCATCCTGTTGGCCCCATTTCCAAGTTATCCGCCCGATCGTGTTGGATAAATCCATTCTTCCAATAAAGAATATTTTTCCCAATTGTTTCGCCATTTTTTTCAATCTGAGCACACGATATGGCAAAAAGTTTTGGATTATTTTGAAATGTATTTACAGCTTTTTGAAAAGAATCATCTTGAAGAAGAACATCATCATTCAAAAAAAACAAATAGTCTCGAGTCGCCGTACGTATCCCAGTGTTTATCGCTCCAGCAAAACCTTTATTTTTGTTGTGACGAATCACTTTCACGTCAAGATTTTCAAGAGACGGAGCAAGTGAAAATATTGGATTGTCATTGACGATGATTACCTCACAACCCTTCATATACTTCATATTTTTGAGAAGGTTCGACTCAAGTTGAGGATTGTTGTATGTCGGAATAATGATTGAAATGTTGATGCTCATAAAAGTACTTCTTTCACACGTTGTGAAAATATTTCATATGAAAAATTGTTTTGGACGAATTTTTGGGCGGTCGACTTTATTGAATTACTTTGTTCTTGATCTTGATCTATCTGTTCCATCAGGAAAAATAACTGTTTTTGGTTTTCAAAAAGGTATCCATTTTTTCCGTTGAATATGAGTTCTTTTGGCCCTCCTGCACTATATGCAAATGTAATGCAGCCGGAAGCCATGGCCTCAAGCGGTGTAATCCCGAGATGTTCAGTTTTTTCTGGATGTATCGCTTCATCGACCCCATAACCTGCAAAATGCCAGTAATACTTTGCCGATTTATAAAGATTCACAAGGCGTTGATACTCAATATTTTCGTGGAATATTATTGATCGGTCGTGTGCTGATTTGACTCGGAGTTCTTTCAGATAATCTTGATCTTCCCGAGTCACGGATCCTGCAAGATGAAGCGCGTACTCCTCAAATTGAGGGTACTGCATCTTGAGTTGAATAAACCGTTCAATTGCTACATCTTGTCGCTTTGAGTGGAGGTGAGGGAAAAATCGACCGACAGATAAGATGATTTTTTCCTTTGGATACTCCAGAGATGTTTCGAGAAATGCATCTGCAATATACGGATGTATAACAAATGGTTTTAATCCCCATTTTTCAAGCCATGTATTCGTAAAGATGGAGTTTGTTATGAACGTAGCGTTTGCAGTTTTTGCTTTATTTACAAGATTCATGTTGTACAGTTTTTTGTCAGGAACCATACAAAAGATATAGGTATTTTTGGAAGGTGAAACAAAGTAACTCCCATCGGTGACATACAAAAGAAGGTCATATTTTTGAAGCTCTTGCAAGCGGTGATACGGTGTCCCAGATGTGAAAATATTTTTTTCAAACGTGAGAGAATGGAACGAAAGTTTGAGTTTGTTTTGAATTTGTTTTGCGAGGTCATTGTCCCAAAAAATAGTCACATCATATCCTTCAGACTCAAGAACTTGCAAGATAGACAAAATATGCCGTTCTCCGCCACCCATAATATCCAGGTACGGATCATACAAGCCTGCTTTTTTTTGTTTGGTGGTTGTGTTGTTTTTCATATAGAAAAAGATAGGTAATAGTTTTGGAATACGCTTGGTAGACACTCTCAATTATACCAATTGAGCCGTCCATAAACCCGCGGTGTTTTATAAGTCGTCGATAAAGCTCA
>Ga0210057_1009493_pt1 | contig 11225 bp, 12 predicted proteins | sample CryGeyCG2114_010_2_FD_183968 | JGI IMG/M metagenome (GOLD analysis project Ga0210057, IMG submission 183968) | Groundwater microbial communities from aquifer - Crystal Geyser CG10_big_fil_rev_8/21/14_0.10 (SPAdes) (version 2) | ecosystem: Environmental > Aquatic > Deep subsurface > Groundwater ...
CGCTTGCTAAAGTGTTGTTAAAGCCGGCGGTGGGAGGCACCGGTATCATTGCCGGCGGTCCGGTGAGAGCCATTTTGGAACTGGTCGGTGCGCCGAATATCTATGGTAAGATTTTAGGCCGAACCAATAATAAGATAAATAATCTGGCCGCGACCATCAAAGCACTGGAAGGTTTAAAATACCCGGTAAAGCTGCGGGCCAATGAGGAGAATAAAGCAGGAGTTGACAAAGAACCGGCCGAACATCAGGAAAGAGATTTAGCTAAAGAAGAAGAGTTAGAGCGAGAACAAGAGAAGATACTAAAGAAAGACGGTGTGGCCGATGATCAAGTGAAGTCAAGATAAATCCCGCACCGCTTTCGTATTCAAGAGATGATGAGCGAAACCTAGCGCTAATGCGTTAAGAAAATTCTAAAAACGTTGCTTTAGAAAAATAAGTGGTGCGGGATAAATCCCGCCTCGCTTCATTAGATTAATTGCATGATAAAAATATGGAAATATTAGCCTTACACAATTTACAGATTGCGCCGCGCTCCAAAAGAAAGAAGCGCCGGGTTGGTCGCGGTAATGCCTCGGGCAAAGGTAATTATTCGGGTCGGGGCATGAAAGGGCAAAAAGCCAGAGCCGGCGGTCGCAAAAAACTTGCCTTGCGCGGCGTTAAAAATTATTTGCGCCGGATCCCCAAAGTCAGGGGATTCAAAGGTTTAGAGTTCAATCGGGCAACGGTGAATATCAGCGCCCTAAACCAATTTGCCGACGGTCAGGAGATTACGCCGACAATCTTATTAAAACGAGGCTTGATTAAAAGTACCAAGACTGGAGTTAAGATACTGGGTTCGGGCCAGCTTAATAAGAAGCTGATCGTTAAAGCCAATCAGTTTTCAAAAACGGCCAAACATGCTATTCTCAAAGCGGGCGGCCGAGCAGAAATTATTCCGGCCCAAAAAAATTCTAATTGATTAGCAGTTGATAGCTATGTGGGAAAAATTAGGACAGATCTGGAAAAGCAGAGATTTAAGGAATAAAATTTTGTATGTTCTGGCGATGCTGGTGGTCTTTAGAATTGCCGCCCATGTTCCGATTCCGGGCATCGGTCTGCAAAGTCTTAAGCAATTTTTCAGTCAAAATCAAGTTTTGGGTCTTTTGAATATTTTTACCGGCGGCGGTTTGGAAAATTTTTCTGTGGTGATGCTGGGTGTTGGTCCTTATATTACCGCTTCCATTATTTTTCAATTACTGGCGATGATTGTGCCTAAATTGGAAGAGATGTCCAAAGAGTCCGGTGGCCAGCAAAAAATTAACAGTTATACCAGATGGCTGACGGTGCCGCTGGCCGGCCTGCAGGGCTATGGGTTTATTACCATTTTGCAGCGTCAGTCAGGAAATTTATTGGGAACGTTAACCTTGTTTCAGTGGACGACCGCCATTATTACCATCATGGCCGGCACCATCTTGTTAATGTGGCTGGGCGAACTGATTTCGGAAAAAAAGATAGGCAACGGCATTTCTTTAATAATTTTTGCCGGCATTGTTTCGGGCCTGCCGGCGGCTTTACAAAGAACATTGGTGGTTTTTAATCCATCGCAAGCATTAAACATTCTGGTTTTTTTAGCCATTGCCGTGGTCACTATCATCGCGGTGGTTATTATGACGGAAGGTCAGAGGAATATCCCGGTCAATTATGCCCGCAGAATCAGAGGTAACAGAATGTATGGCGGCGCCAGCACCCATCTGCCCTTAAGGGTCAATATGGCCGGCGTTATTCCTATTATTTTTGCCATTTCCATTATTCTGTTTCCGCCGATGATTTCTCAATTTTTTGTGGGCGCGTCTTCTGCCTGGCTGGCCGGCGCCGCCCGGTTTGTCATTAATCTCTTTCAGAATCAGATTTTTTACGGCGTCATTTATTTCATTTTAGTGTTTGCCTTTACCTATTTTTATACTTACATTGTTTTTCATCCCAACCAGATTGCCGAAAATTTACAAAAGCAAGGTGGTTTTATTCCGGGCATTCGGCCGGGCCGGCATACTGAAAGTTATTTACAAAGTACCGTTAATAAAATTTTATTGGCCGGCGCTTTATTTTTGGGAATCATTGCAATTTTGCCGATTGCGATGCAACCCTTGACCGGCATGAAGACCCTGGTCATCGGCGGCACCAGCTTGCTAATTGTGGTTTCGGTGGTCATTGAAACGGTTAAGCAGGTAGATGCCCAGCTGACGATGAGGGATTATGATGGACTATAAGATTAATGAAACAGTCTCGCCTGGCAGGGTTCGGTGGGATAAAAATAAAATGAATCTCGTCCCGTCTGACTGGTCGAGATTTTTCTTGCCTTGATTACATCTCAAAGTCAATTTCAAGTCCAGTAGGTTATTTGATATAATAAAGTTATGAATCCCTCGACCTGAAGTCCTCGAGACGAAGGTCTAGAATTAGGAATATTTTTTATGAAGATAGTTATTTTCGGGCCACAAGGTTCGGGCAAGGGCACGCAGGCAAAGATTTTGTCGGCCAAATTAAAAGTGCCGCATATCTCCATGGGCGATCTTTTTCGGGAGAATATTGCCCAGCAAACTGAACCGGGCCGACAAGCCAAAAAATATCATGACTTAGGCAGGCTGGTGCCGGACGATTTAACTATTCAACTAATCAATGACCGCTTAAGTCAATCTAATTGCCGTTTTGGCTTTATTTTAGACGGTTTCCCCAGGACCGTTCCTCAAGCCCAGGCCCTGGCTAAGATTGTTCAGCTAGACAAAGTTTTGGAAATTTGGATCAGCGACGCCGAAACCATCAGACGGCTAGGCAGCCGCCGCTCCTGCATAAAATGCGGTGCGATTTACCACTTGGAATTTAATCCCTCCAAAGTCCCTGGTCAATGCAATGAATGCGGTAGCCAACTTGTCATTAGGGAGGACGATACCGCCGCCATCATTAAAGAGCGGTTGGCCCAGTATCATCAGCAGACGGAGCCGATCAAAGAATTTTACCAGCGGCAAAATAAGTTGGTGACCATTGATGGCACGCCGCCCATCGCGGAAGTGACCGGGCAGATTGTTAAACAATTAAATCTTTAAATGCCGCACATTACCATAAAAACTCCGGCCGAAATTGAAAAACTCCGTCAGGGCGGCAGAATTTTAGCGCAAGTGCTGGCTCGGATCGCTCAGGCGGCTCGCCCGGGCATTAGCACACTGGAGCTTGACCGACTGGCGCGCCAGCTGATTAAAGACGCCGGCGCTACACCATCGTTTGAGGGTTATGGCGAGCCGCCCTATCCCGCGGCGTTGTGCACCTCAATAAACGAGGAAGTGGTTCATTGTATCCCCGGAGACAAAAAAATAGCCGACGGCGATCTAATCGGTTTAGATTGCGGCATTTGGCACGAGGGTTTGTGTACCGATATGGCAATGACCATTCCGGTTGGCCACGTGACTGAAGAAATCGAGAAATTAATCAAGGTTACCCGTCGGGCCTTAGATATCGCCATCAGCCAAGTAAAACCAGGCAACACCGTCGGCGATATTGGCGCGGCGGTGCAAGATTATGTTGAGAAGAATGGTTTTTCCGTAGTTAGAAAATTGGTCGGCCATGGCGTCGGTTATCAAGTTCACGAATCGCCCCCGATACCTAACTTTGGTCAAGCCGGACAAGGGGAAAAGTTAACCCCTGGCATGGTGCTGGCGCTGGAACCAATGGTCAACGCCGGCCATTACGACATTAAAGTTAAAGATAATCAGTGGGATATTGTTACGGCCGATGGCAGCCTTTCGGCGCATTTTGAACATACGGTAGTGGTGACGAAAACGGGTGCTGAAGTATTGACCCAGCTTTAAAAAATTAACCGCAAACCAGATATGACGAAATTACTGGCGATTGATTACGGCCAGCATAAAATTGGACTGGCCGTGGCCGATACCGACATCAAGATTGCCCTGCCGCTTGAGGTTGTCAAACTGGCCAAATTAGCCACCCGAATCAGAGAACTGATTGTTTCGGATGAGGTGAAAAAAATCGTGGTCGGATTGCCTTTAGGTTTAAATGGTCAGGAGACGGCCCAAACAGCGGCCGTGCGGAAGTTCGTTACTGATTTAAAATCCAAGGTGAATGTTGAAATTGTCACCGAAGACGAACGTCTGACTTCTGTTCAAGCAAGCAGAGTCAAGAAAGACGATGCCGTGGCGGCCATGTATATTTTACAATCATATTTAGACAAAAATTATGGCTAATTTGCTGCTGGTTAAATATTATCTGTTACCTTTTATTTTTTCTTTTTTGCTGGCCGTGGTGGCGACGGCGCTGATTCGTAAATTGGCCAGGCAGCTGAAAATTTTTGATTATCCCGGCGAACCCCGCAAGATTCATGATCAGCCAATACCGTCTCTGGGCGGCCTGGCTATTTTTTTTAGTTTTTTAATGATCACTCTGGTTTATTGGCAGTCGGGCTTAATTATGGATGGCCGGATTGAGCCAAAGTTTATCGTGGGCATAATCGGCGGCGGTCTGCTATTGATGGTCGGCGGTTATATTGATGATAAGTATAAGCTGGCCCCGCCCTGGTCCATCATTTGGCCGGCTTTGGCCGCCCTAACCATTATCTTATTTGGTTTTAAAATCGGCTACATTACCAATCCTTTTGGCGGCCTGTTATATTTAGCCGGCACGATTTGGTCGCCTCTATTAATTTTTTTCTGGCTGATGGGCATGATGTACACCACTAAATTTTTAGACGGCTTAGACGGCTTGGTCAGCGGCGTGGCCGTTATTGGCTCAATCATTCTTTTTCTAGTCAGTTTGTTCTGGGATGTTCCGCTTAGCGGGACTTCAATTTTGTGTTTGATTTTGGGCGGCAGCAGCTTGGGCTTTTTAATCTGGAATTTTCATCCGGCCAAGATATTTTTGGGCGAAGGCGGCAGCACTTTTCTTGGCTTTATGCTGGGAGTACTGGCAATAATCAGCGGGGCAAAGATTGCCACCGCTCTTTTGGTAATGGGCCTGCCGATTTTGGACGTTATTTGGGTGATTGTCAGAAGAATTTTTAGGGAAAAAAAATCACCATTCTTGGCCGATAAAAAACATTTGCACTTTCGCCTGCTGGATGCCGGCTTGAATCAGCGGCAGGTTGTTCTCTTGCTGTACCTTTTGACTTTACTGTTCGGCGCAACGGCAATTTTTCAGCAAACTTTTGGCAAATTGATTGCCTTGGGAATTTTAGTTATCGTCATGCTAGGGCTGGCCTGGTGGGTTATTTATAGATACAAGCAAAAATATGGCTAATTATAGATATTTGATCGGTTTATTGTTTTTGCTATTGTTATTAACCTCTTGCCAAGCTCCGAGCCAGCCGTCTATGAGCGATCAAAAAGTCATTAAAATTAATAGTAATGAGTTAACAGTGGAGTTGGCCACGACCGCCGAGGAAATAGTTAAAGGCCTTTCGGGCCGGGCCAGCTTATGCCAGGATTGCGGCATGCTGTTTGAATTCCCCGATTATCAGATCAGGAATTTTTGGATGAAAGATATGCAATTTTCCTTGGATATAATCTGGATTAAAGACAATCAAATCGTAGGTATTGCCGGCGCTGTCCCTGTTTTTTCTTCGCCGGGCACGATTGGCCGGGCCATTTCGCCGGTCAAGGTCAATAAAGTTTTAGAGGTAGGCAGCGGCTGGGCAGAACAGCACAATGTTAAGCCGGGCGATCGGGTAGAGAATTGAGCTTTGCTTAAGCTAGGTATATGGGGTTGACTAAAAACTTGGTTCTGTTATAATGCGGTTATTATAAATTTAAAGCTAATTTAAAGACTAAAAGACTATAAGACTATAAGACTAAAAGACTATGAAATTTGCAGTTATCAAAACGGGCGGCAAGCAATATAAAATAACCGAAAAAAGCCGGCTCAAAATAGAGAAAATCAATGACCCAGTGGGCGCCGCCGTTGAATTTGATCAGGTTTTATTAACGGCCGACGGCGATAAGGTGGAAATCGGCACGCCAATTTTAACCAAAAAAGTCACGGCCAAAGTTTTGGCTCAAGGCCGGGGCAAAAAAGTCCGGGTGGTCAAGTACAAGCCCAAAGTCCGCTACCATAAAGTCCATGGCCATCGCCAGTTGTTTACGGAAGTTTTGATTGAAAAGATCGGGTAATTAGTATTTTCAAAAAATGAAAAGACTCTCTTTATTTAATAGGAGAGTTTTTTAATAAAAAGACCACTGTCCATAAAGAACAGTGGTCCAGAGAATGTTGGCCGGTTCTATGTATAGATCCGACTCAGTTATTTTATTGATAGATACCGATCCAGCCCTTCTGCTTCGATCACTGTGTTAAGCTCCCCGCCACCAATGCCTGGCTGGAGACGATGCCGATGATTTAATCTAAAGCATTGTGCTCCAAACATTGTTTGTGCTTGTTCAGCCACAGGGAGAATTTGGGTGGAGAAGATAACACTGATTTCTCGTTCGTGCAGCGCTTGGAGTACCCGTAAGGCCAGAATCATGCCATCATTTTCTTGAGTGGCCGAACCCAGCTCGTCCAGAACCAAAAGGATTTTTTGATCAGGCACTCCTTGGATTCCTTGAAATACTCTGTTCATCTTTCTCACCAAAAGCTGACAGACAGACTGACCGGAAACCCCCTCAATGAATACCACGCCTAGGTGAGTTTTGCCGTTGAGACGGAAACTCTGCCCGAGCACCGGCAAGCCGGACAAGGCCAGGAAGACGTTGCTTATAATGGTATGCTCGGTAACGGTTTTGCCGCCGCCGTGGGTTCCGGTTAAGCCGATCATGTCTCCGTTGATTGCAGGCAGGCCATTGATAGGAACGGCATTCTTCCGATCCAGTGCTGTACCTAAATGGATTGGATACAGGTCATTGAATTCAATGACATTCTGGCCGGAGACGATCTCTGGGAAACAGAGCGGAGCACCAAGTTCTCTAGCGCGATTCTGTATGTTGGTCAGTGCCAGGTTCATTGCGCTTAGAGAATACAAATGATGGCCTAACCAACCACGGAATTCTTTGAGCGCCTGATAAATTTCCTTAAGATCAGGACCGTTATATAAGTTTTCCAGACACTGCCAACGGTGTTCGGCATCTGTTGCCGGTGACGGAATTGACATTGTGTTTTGGAAAAAGTCCGGATCAACTTTAAGGATGGCCAGACGGATTGCGCCATTAGTACATTGCTGATGGTGTTTTTGGATCGCCTTAGCCATAGTCGTTCTGGCCGCCTCAATCTTCTGTTTCCTGGGTGACGTATAGCCGTCAAATCTTGTAAATTGAAAAAATGAGGCGAATGTATATTCCTCTGCTTCATCGTGGCCGGCAATATCGTAAATGTAGATTGTCATGCCGGTGTCGTCTACCTTGGTAGATCGCCGCCCGTAAGCAAAATAAACAGACACAGTGCAGCGTGATGGCAAAACAGCGAGAATATCTGGCCGACTATTCAGGTATTCTGTCAGACCAGCTTTTAAGTCATCCATGACCTGTTCTGACTCGGAGATATCCATTGCCTGATAGGCCAGTTTTTTTTCCCAGTCGTTTTTGAACTCAATCCACAGACGTACCAACAACCCTGGAAACCAGCGTAAGGGGTTGTACCGGCCCTGGACCCACTTAGGAATTGGACGTTGCCTGGCGTTAGACAGGGACCAACTGAAAGTTCTGTGGCCATGGAGCTGTTGTGGTTCCGCTTCAAGAATTCTTGCCTGTAGTAGGCGTTTCCCGTCACGTAAACCTGAGTAAATTTCCACATCCGCCGTAACCAAACCTTCTATTACGGCAACCGAGGCCAAAAGTTCGCCGATAATTTGGGCCATCTGTTTTTCGTCTGTTTCCAGTTCTAGGAAACTGACCAGCGTTTGGTGCAGTACCTGCAGTCTTGATGGCAGCGAGTCAATGCCTTTAGTTGCCAAGGCCTGGAGTAGGGCGTGGAGTTGTTCCCAGAAAGGATTATGGTTTCGTTGTGGGTCATAGAAATCGCAGAATTCTTTTTCTGCATGCGGCTGACTTGGAGCTGCGGAAAGTTCTACGGCCAGTTTGGCAATATCCGGGTTATCAGCCAAAAAACGCATTAGTTCAATTCGCTCCTTGGCTTCTTCAGGATCGCAGTTGCCAAATGGCAGCGGCGATGTCGTTAGGTTCATACCGTCAAGGATTTTCTTTCTTGGAAAATCCTCCGGGTTGATGATGGTCAGCTGGGGCGTGTCTCCTCGCCAAAGCTCAAAATCATCAGGGTATCTACCCACTTTTGGCTTTATAGCCATAAGATCCTCCTTAGATTAGGTCTTTTTAAAAGACCTGTTTTTGTGTTTAGTTGTCTAGGTGCGATTATTTAATTTCAAGATAATATAACATGAATAACTGATTATTGTCAAGCATAAAAATCCGGCAAATCAGTACTAAAAAGAGCGCAATTTTCGTTAACGCTCATTTAACTATTCTATAATCACAGCTGGTATTTACAACTCCCGGCGGTTTTTCAATGCGCTGCCCAGCGTTATTTCATCGGCATATTCTATATCGGAGCCGGAAGGCAGGCCTCTGGCCAATCTGGTTACTTTTACCATCAAGGGCTTAAGCAGTTTATTAAGATACAAGGCCGTTGATTCGCCTTCAATGTCGGGGTTGAGGCCCAATATCACTTCCGCGATGCCGTTGTTTCTGACCCGATCAATCAGCGAATCAATGTTGAGTTTGTCCGGGGTAATGCCTTCCAGGGGGTTCAAAACTCCGTTGAGCACATGATAGACCCCCTGAAACTGGCCAGTGCGTTCTATGGCCTGGACATCGTGGGGTTCGGCCACCACGCACACCAGTTTTTTGTCTCTCACCTGGTCGGAACAGACATTACAAGGGTTTTGCTGGGCGATGTTATGGCAGACGCTACAGCTGATCAGGTCTTTTTTGGCTTCTTTAATGCCGGCCGCCAATTCATCCAGCTCGCTTTGAGGATTTTTTAACAGCCAAAAAGCCAGGCGTTCTGCAGTCTTTGGTCCAATACCTGGCAGTTTATTGAATTGTTCAATTAGCTTTTGGATTGAATTGGGCAGCATGTTAGTTTAGTCCCGGCAGATTAAAGTCGCCGCTGGCGCGCATTTTTTCGGCCATCAAACGTTGCACTTTTTTGATAGTTTCGTTGTGAACGTCAGTAATCAAATTTTCTAAACGTTCTTTGCTAGTCGGATTTAGCAGCTCCGGGCTGATATTCAGTTTGGTTATTTTTTGATTGCCGTCCATTGTTAAAATTACACCCTGCTTTTCTTGGCTGACCGATTCTTGAGCCAGCTGATTTTGCAAATTTTTTGCCTGCTCTCGCAGGTCTTTTATTTGGTTGAGTTTTGAAAAAAGTGACATATAATTTGAATTTTGAATTCTGAATTTTTAATTTTGAAATTAAGAATTCAAAATTAAAACGGTTCTTCATTATAACTTGCCTTTTCCAGATTTTTGAAAGAGGCCTGGGTTTCCTTAAAAAATAGTCTTATGTGACCGATCGGTCCATTACGGTGTTTGGCGATGTGGATTTCGGCTGTGTTTTTTTCTTCGTCCGAAAGTTCTTCCATGCGGTAACCGCGGTCGGCGGCTTTGCGGTAAATAAACATCACCACGTCGGCGTCCTGCTCAATCGCGCCGGATTCGCGCAAATGCGCCAATTTAGGAATGGCGGGTTTGCTCATTTCCACAGCGCGTGAAAGCTGTGACAGGGCCAGAACCGGAATATCCAGTTCTCTGGCAACGCCTTTTAAGGCGCGGGTAATTTCGGAAATTTCTTGAACCCGGTTTTCAATTTTTCGGCTGGTGCCTTCCATTAATTGCAGATAATCTAAAATAATTAAGCCAACGTCCTGTTCCATTTTTAAGCGTCTGGCCTTGGTGCGTATTTCCATGATATTAACCATCGCTGAATCGTCAATAAAAATCGGCGCTTCCGACAGCTGGCCCATGGCGCGACCGATTTTAGGGAAATCGTCGTCTTCTTCACGATCAGAAAGATGGCCGGTACGCATTTTCCATAAATCAACTTCGGCTTGGGCGCAGAGCAACCGGTCTACCAATTGTTCTTTACTCATTTCTAAACTAAAAATTCCCACCGGGACTTTTTGATTGATGGCGATCTGGCGGGCAATGTCCAGGGCCAAAGACGTTTTGCCGACGGACGGTCTGGAGGCCAAGATAATTAAATCGGATTTTTGTAAACCGGCCAGCAGATTATCTAAATCGTTAAAGCCAGTCGGGAGACCTCTGATTTTGCCGCCTTCTTTGTGCAGTTCATCAATTCTTTCAAAAGCGCTGGGCAAAATGGTTTTAATTGAAATAAAATTCTTTTTGAGATATTTTTGTGAAATTTGGAAAAGTTTTTGTTCGGCCTGGTCCAGAATCACATCCACGTCACCCCCTTCTTCAAACCCTAATTCCGAAATTTCAGTTGCTGCTCCCAGCAGTCTTCTTAAGGTGGCTTTTTTTTGAACTATCTGGGCATAGTTGACGACGTTGCTGGCCGTTGGTACGCTGCTGGCTAAAGAAGCGATATAGGCTTGCCCGCCAGCTTTTTCCAATTGATTTTTTTCCCGCAACCGATTGCTTAAGGATAAAAGATCGATGGGCTGGCGCTTTTCAAATAACTCGTACATGGCTTCTAATATCCAGCCATGAGTGTCTTTATAAAAATCATCTGGTTTTACAATATCGGCCACCTTCACAATGGCGTCTTTGTCTATTAGTAAACAGCCCAAAATAGACTGTTCGGCCTCTATATTTTGCGGGGGGATTCTAAAATTTTCTTCCTGGTTGTTCTGGCTTTGGATAAAATGGTATGTTGCTGTTCTTGCCATAGCTTAACCATCTTATCAAAAATTGTTTTACTCCACAACTGTTTTTTTAACATATTGTCCACTCGGGTTGTCAACATATTAAAATCTCTTGCCAAGATTGGTGATATTTGTTAGAATATCCAAGGATTTTGCTTTCACGCCTTGCTTCCTTAAGTTCGCTCGAGACAAGCAGCCCGGTTCCTTCCAAAATCAACAGACCTTTTTAGTTAGAAAGCATCCGCGCATAGCTCCCACCTTCGCTCCTCACCTCGCTTCGCTCGCTCGGAGCTACGGCGGGCAGGCAGCCCGGTAACTTCTAAAAACATTTGCACTTTATAAAATTAGTACGCATCCGCGCATAGCTCAGCCCGGTAGAGCAACTGCCTTTTAAGCAGATGGTCGCAGG
>Ga0210057_1009494_pt1 | contig 11224 bp, 9 predicted proteins | sample CryGeyCG2114_010_2_FD_183968 | JGI IMG/M metagenome (GOLD analysis project Ga0210057, IMG submission 183968) | Groundwater microbial communities from aquifer - Crystal Geyser CG10_big_fil_rev_8/21/14_0.10 (SPAdes) (version 2) | ecosystem: Environmental > Aquatic > Deep subsurface > Groundwater ...
ACAATGATTTTGCAGAAAAAATGCAAAAAACAAAACAAGAATTATTTAAAAATTTTAAACATATTCCCCAAGAAATGATGGAATTCACTTCCTTCATTTCACACGCATTTGTTGATTAGAAAATACTGTCAAGGCAACTTATGGTGGTTTTGACACTCCGATGTTTTATGCTATATTTTACAAAATGTTGATTTGGAAAACATGGAGCATAATAATTTAAAACAAGAAACGGTTTGGCTATTGAATGAGAAATATGGAGGGCAGTTGACAGATAAAGCTAAAAAGGATATAACTCGATTGGAAAAAGGCGAGCCAGTGGATTATGTGACTGGCCATAAGAATTTTTGTGGTTGTAAAATTGATTTGCGCTATAAGCCACTTATTCCACGAGATGAAACTGAGTTTTGGATAAACAAAGCGATTCAGGATATTAACAACAACGGCTCGGGAGTTGTTTTTCGTGAGACGCTCGTTCGCCCAGCGGCTCACTCGCTTCGTCTCGGCAAAATTTCGCCAAAGGCGAACCATACAATTTTGCCTGCGAATACTCACGAAAAACAACTCCCAACCCGTTACTTAAAAGCTTTAGATGTTTTTGCGGGATCTGGGTGTTGTGGGGTGGCGGTTTTAAAAAGCATTCCCAATAGTCATTGTGATTTTGCGGATATTGATGATAATTGCTTGAAGCAAATTAGGTTTAATTTAAAATTAAATAGTATTGATAAGAAAAGATATCGCATTATAAAATCGGATGTATTTTCTGCCCTTTCTCCTATAAACTATAAACTACCAACTACTAACTATGATATTATTTTGGCCAATCCGCCGTATGTTGGGCTTGGCGAGAAAATCAAAGTGCAAAAATCGGTTTTAAAGTTTGAACCAAAGCAAGCTTTGTTTGCTAAAAATAATGGGCTTTATTTTGTTGAAAAGTTTTTAAAACAAGCCAAGAGTCATCTAGCCTCCAAAGGTGTTATTTATATGGAATTTGGTTATAATCAAAAAAAGGACATTGAAAAATTACTCAAGAAATTCGGTTATCAAAATTTTGAATTCCACAAAGACCAATTCAACAAATGGAGATTTGTAAAAATATGTATAAAAAAATAATTTTAGATAATGGTTTGCGCATAATGTTGGTGCATAATAAAAACACTCAAGCAGTGACGGTTTTGGCTGTGGTGGGGGCTGGAAGTAAATATGAAACTAAAAAAAATAACGGAATATCTCATTTTGTGGAGCATATGTTTTTTAAGGGCACAAAGAAAAGGCCAAACACTTTGGGGATTTCCGAAACTCTAGATAGGGTGGGCGGTTTTTATAACGCTTTTACTAGCAAGGAGTATACGGGATATTTTGCTAAAGTTGACTCAAAGCATGCTGATTTGGCTTTGGATTGGGTTTCGGATATATTTTTAAATTCTAAAATTGACTCTCGTGAAATTGAAAAAGAGCGGGGCGTTATTATTGAAGAGCTAAATATGTATTTAGATACTCCGGTTAGGCATATTAGAGATTTATTTGAAAGCATTTTGTACGGCGACCAGCCAGCTGGTTGGGAAATAGTAGGCACTAAAGAAAATTTAAAAAAAGTTCAAAGAAAAGATTTTATTGATTATATTCAAAATCACTATTCTTCAAGTAACACAATAGTCTGTGTTTCTGGTAACTTTAATCAAGAAAAGATGGCAGAGGATATAAAAAGAAAGTTTAAAGCAATAAATAAAAAACAGCCCAGAGAAAAAAGGAAGGTTATTGAAGGGCAAAAAGAACCCCAAGTCCATTTAAGGTTTAAAGAAACCGACCAAACTCATTTTTGTTTAGGGGTTAGGGCTTTTGATTTATTTAGCCCCAAAATTTATGTTCAAGAAGTTTTAGCTACTATATTGGGGGGCAATATGAGTTCTCGTTTGTTTATTAAGGTGCGAGAAAAAAACGGATTGGCTTATTATATAAAAACCGAGGCTGAAAGCTTTACGGATTCTGGGTATTTGGTTACGCAAGCTGGAATTCCACATGCGGCTTTGCCAAAAGCAGTTGCAATGATTTTAAAAGAGTATAAAAATTTAGCAGGGCAAATTATCACAGAGAGCGAACTGAAAAAGGCCAAAGATTATTTAAAGGGCAATTTAGTTTTAAGCTTGGAGAGTTCTGATGCATTAGCTTCTTTCTATGCAGGGCAGGAGCTATTAACGAATAAGATTTTGACATTAAAAGAAGAGTGTGCCAAAATTGATAAAGTAAAAGCTAGCGAAGTTAAGGCTTTAGCGAAGGAAATTTTCAAAAAAGAGAGCTTAAATTTAGCAGTTATTGGACCCCATAAAAATGAAGATGAGTTACAAAAATTGATGAGATCATGAAGGATAAAGAAATTTATAATTTACATTTAGATTGGCAATCGGCAACAAAACTGGCGCTTCTTGTTGTTTGTTTGTATGTTTTATATCTTGTAAAAGATATTATTATTTGGTTTATTTTTGCTTTGGTTATTTCTATTTTATTTAATTTTTTGATTGATGGACTTCAGAAGAGAAGAGTGCCCCGTATTATTTCTACTACTTTTTTATATCTTGGATTTTTTGCCTTGCTTGGGTTTTTTATTTATAAAACAGCCCCTATCTTGCTTTATGAAATTCAAGATTTTGTGGCAAACCTGCCACTTTATTTAAAAAAAATCTCGCCCTTCTTTGAGAAATTAGGCATTACCTCTTTTAAAAGCAGTAAAGTTTTTATGGGCAGTTTGCAAGCCAGCCTAAACAATGCTGGGGGAAGTTTTAGCAACGCTTTAGCCAGTATTTTCGGCGGGGCAGCTTCTACCGTCTTGGTGGTGGCTATGGCTTTTTTCATCTCTTTAGAAAGGCAATTTGTAGAAAAAATTATCAGCGCGTTTTCACCGCCCAAATATAAAAAATATTTGTTTGGTTTGTGGCGACGCTCCAAAAAGAAAGTAAGCGGATGGTTTGTTACCAGGCTAATTGGCATTGCTTTTGTGGGTTTGGGAATGTATGTTATTTTAATGATTTTAAACGTAAAGTACGCTTTTATTTTAGCCCTTATTGCTGGCGTTTTGGATTTACTGCCTTTTATTGGGCCATTGGTGGCTGGAGTTGCTTTGTTTGCCGTTGTTTCTTTGATTTCTTTTCCTCAGGCGGTTTTTGTGATTTTAGCATTTTTTATTATTCAGGAAATCGAAAATCATATTTTATTTCCAATTATATTTAAAAAGCTTATTGGCCTGTCTCCTGTTTTAGTGTTGGTGGCTTTTGCTATTGGGGGAGAGCTATGGGGGGCGGCTGGGGCTATTCTGGGTATTCCGTTGGCTGGAGTCATTTATGAAATTATTAAAGACTATTTAGCAAAACGGCAAAGACACGAACTTCCCGAACAGATTTCTGAAACTTAATAATTAATTATTGACAATTATTATGGCAACCTTGTATGTTGTTTCAACGCCTATTGGAAACTTAAGCGATATTTCCCAAAGAGCGTTGGATACCTTAAAATTAGTTGATTATATTTTATGTGAAGACACGCGAGTGAGCCAAAAAATGCTCACTCGTTTTGGCATTAAAAAGCCAATGGTTTCCTATCACCAACACTCAAAAATAGACAAGATTAGCTATGTTTTGGATTTACTTCGTGATGGCAAAAATTTAGCTTTAATTTCTGACGCTGGAACTCCCGGTATATCAGACCCCGGCAATCAGCTTATTGAAGCTGTGATAAAAGAATTTGGAGATAATGTAAAAATTGAGCCTATCCCAGGGCCATCAGCTTTAACAGCTATTGCTAGTGTTTGTGGATTTCCAATGGACAGATTTATTTTTTTGGGGTTTCCCCCAATAAAGAAAAAAAGAAAACAATTTTTTGAGGAAGTTTTAAGTTTTAAATATCCAGTTGTGTTTTTTGAATCTCCGTATAGAATTTTAAAAACTTTGGAGGAATTAAGCGAGGCGGGCAGGGTAGCCCTCCTCCCAAAACTTGAGCGGGCGCCCTTGGGAGGGCTGCCCTCCTTTAATTCTTTGCAAATTGTCGTAGGCCGCGAATTAACCAAAAAATTTGAAACAATTTACTGTGGCTCATTGGAAGAAGTTGCAAAAAAAATAGAAAACGATAAAGTAAAAGGAGAATTTGTGATAATTGTTAACAAATAAAAATATGACAGAAAAAGACAACAAAATTTATCTAACCACGCCTATTTATTATGTTAATTCCAAGCCCCACATTGGGCACGCTTATGCTACTTTGGCGGTTGATGTTTTAACTCGGTATTATCGGGGGCTTAGTCGCGAAGTTTTCTTTTTAACCGGTACAGACGAGCATGGAGCTAAAATTGCCGAAGCTAGCCAAAAAGCAGGCAAAACTCCCCAAGAATTTTGTGATGAAATTTCGGGCTTGTTTAAAAAAACGTGGGAAAATTTAAATATTGACTACTCTTATTTTATAAGGACAACTGATAAAAACCACGAGGAAAAAGTAGTGGAATTTTTGAATGTTTTAAAAAGTAAGGGTTATTTATATGAGGGTGAGTATACGGGCAAGTATTGTGTGGGCTGTGAAAAATTTGTCACCGAAAAAGATTTAGTAGAGGGAAAATGCCCGGACCACAAATGCGAGCCCCAAGACGTGGCTGAAGAAAACTGGTTTTTTAAATTAAGGCAATTATTGCCAAAAATTCAAGAGCTTATTGAAAGCGACAAAATATTAATAAGGCCAGAAAAAGCTAAAAGCGAAGTTTTGGGCGTTATTAAACAGGGCCTTGACGATGTTTCAATTTCTCGGAAAAGCGTTTCTTGGGGCATTAAGTTGCCATGGGAAGAAAGCCAGACAGTTTATGTGTGGGTGGACGCTTTGCTTAATTATTGGACTGCTTTGCAAAATTTAGGTAAAACAGATTTTTGGCCAGTAACCCTGAACTTGGTGGGCCGAGATATTTTAAAATTTCATTGTATTATGTGGCCAGCTTTATTGCTTGCTTATTATGGAGAGGACGCTACTGACCAGTTGCCAAAACAGATTTTTTGCCACGGGTATTTTACAATTGACGGGCAAAAAATGTCAAAAACAATCGGCAATGTGGTTGACCCAAATGATTTAATTGAAAAGTATGGCGTTGATGCCACACGATACTTGCTTTTAATCCAGTTTCCTTTTGGTAACGATGGGGATGTTTCCCTTGCTCGTTTAAATGAAAAGTATAATAGCGATTTAGCGAGCGGGTTAGGGAATTTGGTTGCAAGAGTGGTTACTCTTGCAACAAAGTTAAAAGTGCAAAGTGCAAAGTTAAAAGTTAATGGCTCAAAATTAGAGAAGAATGTTTTAGAAATAAAAGAAAAATATAAGATAGCGATTGAGAGTTTAAAAATTGATGAAGCATTGGGAGCTGTTTGGGAATTGATTGGGGCTTGTGATAAAATAATGGCCGCTGAAAAGCCATGGGAAGAAAAAAAGAACTCTAAAGAAGTTATTAATAATTTATTATTTGCTATAAATGAAATTGCTGTTTTATTAAAGCCGTTTATGCCCCAAACATCTGATAAAATTTTGGAGCAAGTAAGAGCAGGCAAAAGTGAATCTCTTTTTCCTCGTCTTAATTCCTAATTCCTGATTTTTAATTCTATGTACATTGATACTCACGCTCATTTAGATGTTGAACAATACGATAATGACAGGGAGCAGGTAATTAAAAACGCCACAGAAAATGGCGTTGGTTTTATTATCAACCCCAGTTTTGACTTACAAAGCGCCAAAAGAGCTGTTGATTTGGCAAACCAGTACGAAAACATTTTTGCTGGCGTTGGGTGCCATCCAAAAACAAAAGAAGAAAGTGGATATGTTTTTAATAAAAAAGATTATTCAGAGATCATTAAAAGTAAAAAAGTGGTAGCTGTTGGGGAGTGTGGATTGGAATTGGCAAGTTCTAAAATTGATGAAACAGAAAAACAAGAGTTATTAAAATATCAAAAAGAAATTTTTGTTGAACAAATAAATTTGGCTAAAGAACTTAATTTGCCTTTGATTGTGCATTGCCGGAATACCCACAAAGAAGTTATTGAAATTTTATCAAAAGAGAATAATTTAAAAGGAGTTATCCATTGCTTTTCTGGCTCTTGGATAGACGCTCAAAAATATTTAGAAATGGGGTTTTATGTTTCGTTTACTGGCATTATTACTTATGCAAATGATTATGATAAAGTGGTCAAAAATATGCCACTGGACAAAATTTTAATTGAAACTGATTGCCCGTATTTATCGCCTGCTCCGTTGAAGGGGCAAAGAAACGAGCCAGCTAATGTTAAATATATTGCTCAAAGAATTGCGGAAATTAAAGGCGAGGGTTTAGAGAAAATTGCTGAAATAACCACCCAAAACGCTAAGAATTTATTTGGCTTAAAAGTTTAAAAATTAAATGCAAAAACGCAAAGGCTGATAGTGTAAATGTTTTACTACCAGCCTTTTAGGTTATCGTTGTATCCAATTTTTATCCTTCCTCTAGCAAATTTTATTCCACAACACGAACAGCCCAAAGGCCAAAAATGCTTCTATAATTGAAAAAGACACTCTAGCCCAAAAATCATAATGCTTCATCCTACTTAAAAAGTAAAACGCAAGCATTGCATCTCCTATTGTTGTAATGATTGTCACTACAACAATAATTTTAAATAGCAAATCTCTTACTGCCTCTACAAAGTTTCCCTCCCCGGCTTTTCTTGGATTATTTATATCCGAAATAGCCAGAAAAACAACTGCGAGCATCCCTAGTATAATTATACTAACAGTTATTTCAAATAGAATCTTCCATCTTGGGGTTAAGAACTTCATTTTTTCTATTATCATCAGGGCGAGGATAATAATCAGCAAGGCAGCCAAGAGAATAGAAAGAACTAAAGAAAATGGTATGACAAAAGATAGTTCCATTTTTATCTCCTTTCTTTTCCTAATTTTAGAAAAAATTAAAAGCCGAATAGAATACAACTAAAGCTTAAGCCAATTTACCAGAAAAGTAAATTTTTTCTTGATTAAGGGCAGGGTTATGGCGTATAATCAAAAATACATGGATAATTACGAGCCAAATAAAATTGAGCCCAAATGGCAGAAATATTGGGAAAAGAAAGGGTTAAACAAAGCAGAGGATTTTGCTAAGAAACCAAAGTTTTATTGTTTGGATATGTTTCCATATCCATCGGGCGCGGGGCTTCATGTGGGGCATCCCAAGGGTTATACGGCCACTGATATTATCTCTCGCTACAAAAGAATGAACGGTTTTAATGTGCTTCACCCAATTGGCTGGGATGCTTTTGGCTTGCCAGCAGAAAACTATGCTATTAAAACCAAAGTCCACCCCAACGAAAGCACGCATAAAAATATAACCCACTTTAAAGAGCAGATTAAGTCGCTTGGGTTTTCTTATGATTGGGAAAGAGAAATAGACACTTCAAGCCAAGAATATTACAAATGGACGCAATGGTTTTTTCTTTTTCTTTACAAAAATGGCTGGGCATACAAAGCAAAAGCAGCTGTTAATTGGTGCAATTCTTGTCAAACAGTTTTAGCCAATGAGCAGGCCCAAGACGGCAAATGTGAAAGATGCTCTAATGATGTTGTTCAAAAAGATTTAGAGCAGTGGTTTTTTAAAATTACGGATTTCAACGAAGAACTTTTGGCTGGGCTGGATAAAATTGATTGGCCAGAACCAATTAAAATAATGCAGAAAAACTGGATTGGAAGGAGCGAAGGATACGAAATAGATTTTGAAATAAAAAATAGTGTGTCAAACTGTGCCGATCGGCAAACTTTGACACAGATTAGAGTATTTACAACAAGAATTGATACAATTTTTGGGTGTACCTATTTGGTGGTAGCTCCCGAACACGACATAGTCAAGAATCAAGAATTGGGAATTAAGAATTATGAAGAAGTGAAAGATTATGTTGAAACAGCGAAAAAGAAAAGCGAAAGAGACAGGCAAGCGGATGTAAAAGATAAAACAGGCGTAAAGCTAGAAGGCATTACGGCAATAAATCCAGCTAATGGAAAAGAAATTCCAATTTTTGTGGCTGACTATGTTTTATCTGGTTATGGCACTGGCGCTATTATGGCAGTGCCAGCTCAAGACCAAAGGGACTTTGATTTTGCGAAAAAGTTTAATCTGCCAATTATCAAAGCGCCAAACACAATGGAAATGGCAGAAAAAGGTATAGCCAAAAAAAAAGTAAATTATAGATTAAGAGATTGGTTGGTTTCACGCCAGCGTTATTGGGGAGCCCCCATTCCAATTATCTATTGTGAAAAATGCGGAGAGCAGGCCGTGCCAGAAAAAGATTTGCCAGTGTTGTTGCCAACAGATGTTGATTTTATGCCAACGGGCGAGTCCCCCTTAGTAAAATCAAAAGAATTTCATAATGTTAAATGCCCGCAATGTGGCGGACAAGCAAAGCGAGAATCTGACACAATGGATACTTTTGTTTGCTCGTCTTGGTATTTTTTTAGATATACTGATCCAAAAAATAGTAAAGAGTTCGCTAGAAAGGAATTAATTAATTATTGGTTGCCGGTTGATTTATATGTGGGCGGGGCGGAGCATGCGGTTTTACATCTTTTATACGCTCGATTTTTTACTAAAGCGCTTTTCAAAAAAGGCCTAATTAGTTTTGACGAGCCGTTTTTAAAACTGCGTAATGTTGGTTTGATTTTAGCTGAGGGCGGGGTGAAAATGAGCAAATCAAAAGGCAATGTTATAAATCCAGACGATATTGTTCAAGAATACGGAGCTGATACTTTGCGGCTTTACGAAATGTTTATGGGGCCTTTTGATCAAGCAATTGCTTGGGACACAAAAGGCGCTGGAGGAGCGAGAAGATTTCTTGATAGAGTTTATGGATTAAATTCTAAGAAACAAGAAACAAGAAACAAACAAATTCCAAATTCCAAATTAGAAAAGTTGCTTAATAAGACAATTAAGAAAGTTTCAGAAGATATTGAGGCAATGAAGTTTAATACAGCTATTTCTACCTTAATGATTTTACTTAACGAAATGGAAAAGGAAAAAGAAATTCCCCAAAATATTTTTGAAAATTTTTTATTAATTTTATCTCCTTTTGCTCCCCACATTACAGAAGAACTATACAGCGGAATTAAGGGGGAGGGAGATTCAATTTTTGAAGAACAATGGCCGAAGTATGACGAGGCATTGCTAAAAGATGAAAAAGTTAATATAGTAGTTCAAATAAACGGCAAGGCAAGAGGAGTTGTGGAAATTGAAACAGATTCAAACGAGCAAGAGATTTTAGATCTAGTCAAAGCAGATTTAAAAATAAACAAATGGTTAGAGGCACAAAATATTAAAAAGGCCATTTTTATCCAAAATAAATTAATTAATCTAGTTTTATAGTTTTTGGTTTTTGGTTTTTAATTCATTAAAAATTAATTAAAAATTAAAAATTAAAAATTAAAAATTTTATGGTTTCTAAGGTTGTCATTGCAGCTGCTGGACAAGGCACAAGAATGAAAGAGCTTTCAAAGGATAAGCCAAAGTCTTTAATTTGCGTTAAACAAAGGCCATTTTTAGCTTTTTTGCTGGATAATTTAATTGAGGCGGGATACAGGGATTTTATGCTGGTGGTTGGCTTTCATGCTGAATTAATGGAAAGATTTGTTAAAGAATATTTGGATTTTTGCTCCCAAAAAGGCAAAATAGATGTGAAAATTGATTTGGTTAACCAGTTTGAAATTTTGGGGCCAAAAGAAAAAGAATATGGCACTTTATGCCCGATGAAGTGCGTTAGGGATTTTGTTGGCAATGAAAGTTTTCTTTCTATTTATGGAGACAACTTGTTTTCTGTTAGGGACTTGCAAGCAATGGGCACTGAAGATGAATACAACTATATTGGCGCTTCCACAACCGACCACCCAGAAAAATACGGAGTTTTAATAACTGATGAAAATGGGAATTTAAAAGAAATTATTGAAAAGCCAAAAGAGTTTATTGGCAATTTAGTTAATAAAGGAATTTATAAATTTACTCCGGAAGTTTTTGATGCGCTTCCCCAAGTTTGCATATCTCCCCGGGGAGAATACGAATTAACTGATGCAGTTACTTTGTTGGCTAAAGAAGGTAGGGTAAAAGTGAAAATGCTTCAGGATTATTGGTTAGATTTTGGCAATCCCGACGACATTGTCAAAGTAGAAAGCTTTTTAAACGAACAAAAATAAATAAGGGCAAACCTCCAGAAAATTTGAGCTTAGTTCTGGGGAGGTTTGCCCTTATTTATTTGTTTTGGTGCCGAAGGTGGGAGTCGAACCCACACGGACTTGCGTCCACAGCATTTTGAGTGCTGCGTGTATAGCCAATTTCACCACTTCGGCTTTATGGTTTAAAGTATCGCAAATTTTAGGGGAGATTTCAAGATAAGGACCGGGCTCTGAAAGGCACCGAGTGGCTTCGGGGACGAAGCCACTCGGTGCCATGGCTCAAACCCAGGTTGCTGGCACGATTCGTTCGGGCCATTTTTGTTTTAATTCAATTAAGTTTAAGCAGGTTTCTTTGTGGATTGAGGCGCCCTCTCCCTGAGTGATAAAAGCTAAAATCTTATCAGTTTGTTTTGGGTGGCAGCACATAGCTAATTTAAAAGCAATGGCTTTTTCCCCGCCAATTAAAATTTTTGGCGTTTTAATAAACCGCTCGGGAATAATTTTTTTAATAAGCCCAGCCGTTTCAGTAATAGCTGAAACAGTGGCTTTTGCTATTGATTGGGGGGCCTGGCCTAACGATTGCTCTATAAACTTGCTGATTTTTGATTTGGCTTTCTGGGTTTTAACAAAATGAAGCCATTTTTCAGAAGGAGAATGGTTTTTGCTGGTTAAAATTTCCACTTGGTCGTTGTTTTGAAGCTTGTAGTTTAGGGGAACCATTTTTTGATTAACCAAAGCGCCTTCGCAATGGTCTCCAACATCAGAATGCACAGCATAAGCAAAGTCAACCGGAGTTGAATCTTTAGGCAAATTAATAAGATCGCCTTTTGGGGTTGAAACAAAAATTAGGTCTTTGAACAGCCCCTTTTTGATATCTTTTGAAAGGCCATCCATTGTGGTTGTTTCAGCTTTCCATTGCCGTATTTTATCAAGCCAAAAAAATTGTTTGTATGCTTTTGAATTTATTTTTCCCTTGTAGCCCAAATGAGCGGAAATGCCAAACTCAGCTTCTTTGTGCATTTGTATTGTTTTT
>Ga0210057_1009495_pt1 | contig 11223 bp, 7 predicted proteins | sample CryGeyCG2114_010_2_FD_183968 | JGI IMG/M metagenome (GOLD analysis project Ga0210057, IMG submission 183968) | Groundwater microbial communities from aquifer - Crystal Geyser CG10_big_fil_rev_8/21/14_0.10 (SPAdes) (version 2) | ecosystem: Environmental > Aquatic > Deep subsurface > Groundwater ...
TGGATATTCCGGCAGAAAATAAAATTACGTTTAGCATTAAAGATGCAAAAAATATTCAAACAACAGATAATGGAATTTTATTCCAAATTCAAAATACTGAATTCAGCATTCCATTGTTGGGGAAATTTAATATTTATAATTCGTTAGCGGCAATTTGTGTTGCTAAAGCTTACGATATTGATTTAGAAATTTGTAGAAAAGCATTAGAGAAGGTAAAAGGAATTCCCGGCAGAATGGAAATAATATCTGAAAGCCCTGTTAAAATTATTGTTGATTATGCCCACACGCCTGAGCAATTAGAAAGTGTCTATAAAGCACTTTCTAATTGCTCAGTAAATTACAAATCCCAAGCACCAAATTCCAAACAAATTCCAAACAAATTCCAAATTCAAAATTCTCGATTAATCTGCGTTTTGGGGTCTTGCGGAGGAGGAAGAGACAAATGGAAAAGGCCTGTATTGGGAGAATTAGCAAAAAAATACTGTAAAGAAATTATAATTACCAATGAAGACCCATACGACGAAAACCCTTTTTTAATTATGGACGAAATTGAAAAAGGGTTTTCGTCAAATCCCAAATCCCAAATCCCAAATCCCAAATACGAAAAGATTTTAGACCGCAAAGAAGCGATAGAAAAAGCCATAAAATTGGCAAAACCAAGGGATGTTGTAATAATTACGGGCAAGGGGTCTGAGCCATGGATGTGCATTGAGAACGGAAAAAAGATTCCATGGGACGACCGTCAAATAGCACGCGATGCGCTCAAAAGCATATAATTGCCTTATTTTTAGATTTATGTTAAGCTATAAAAGACACAGAAAGGTTTTTTTTTGTTATGAAAAATAAGATGCCAAAATCAACAAGAAAATTCATCCGTAGGCAGAAAGCGCAGATAAGGCGCCAATTTTTTGATGTAAAAAAACAGGAAGAATTAATAAACCTGATGCTTGGTAAGATTAATAAGCGAAACGCAGAAATTTTGAGCGAAAAATCAGAAAAGTGAGGAGGTTTATACAAAGTATAAGCCGACGAATTTTTATGATTTTGTAGCCAAAATTACAAGTTGTAGTATGAATTTTTACCAAGTGGCAGGTTTAAATAAGAGATGTATAATAAGTTAAAAAATCCTAATTAACCTAATTGCCCTAATTACCCTAATCAAATGCCAAGCCAAAATGTTTAATATCTAGAAGTTTTAGAATTTAGGCATTAGAAATTAATATTTAATTAGAATAATTAGAAATTAGAATAATTAGAATAATTATGAAAATATCAGATATACAAAATTTAGCAATTAAAATGGGTATAGAGTCTGATTTCAGGGGCAAAGAAGGGGTGCAGAAATTATTGGATTCAAAAAATCAGAAATTCAACAAAATGTCTGAAAAAGAAAAAGAAGAATTTGATAAAGATGCTTTAGAAAATCCCTATTTGGATTCTGGAGTTTATAATATTGCCGATGACAGAGAAATAAAAAGAGTTTTGGTTGGAATTGATATCGGGCCAGAAGAAATTTTAATAGCAAAAGAATTGGGAGATATTGATTTGGTTATAGCCCATCACCCTATTGGGAAAGGATTGGCTCAGTTGGCAGATGTGATGGAGTTGCAATGCGATGTCTGCAATTATTATGGAGTGCCGATAAATGTTGCAGAGGGTTTAATGAGAGAAAGAATTTCAGAGGTTGCTAGAGGCGTGAACGCATCAAACCATCAAAGGACGGTTGACGCCGCCAGGCTTATGAATGTCAATATAATGAATTCGCATACTCCTTGCGATAATTTGGCGGCAAGGTTTTTAAAAAATTTCGTGGAATCGAAAAAAATTGAAAAGGTAGGAGAATTAGTTGAAGCTTTAAAAGAAATTCCAGAATATAAGGAAGCAATGAAAATAGGAGTTGGGCCTAAAATTTTTGTGGGCTCTCCTGAAAATAGATGCGGAAAAATTGCTTTATCAGAAATCACCGGAGGCACAGAAGGTTCGCCAAAGCTTTATGAAAAAATGGCACAGGCAGGAGTTGGCACGGTTGTCGGAATGCATATTTCAGAAGACCATAAAAAAGAGGCAGAATTGGCTCATGTTAATATCGTAATAGCCGGCCATATGTCTTCAGATTCTCTTGGAGTTAATCTATTTATGGATGAGTTGGAAAAACAAGGAATTGAAATTGTGCCATGCTCTGGATTTATAAGATTTTCAAGAGTATAGTATTAACTCTTGTAAACAAATCAAAAAAAAGGGCGAACACGCGCGTGTTCGCCCTTTTTTCGTCTCTTGGCATATCCTAGTTATATTTTTTATTTTAAAATATATAAAAACAATTTCATATGTAATCAATGAATAATATCGATGTAATAGTGAAGGGTATAATAAAGTGTGTATAAGTAGTATTTTTGTAGTGGATAAAAATTTTAACCCTTCACCCTGTTAAAGCCGTTTGGATTTTGAGTTATAGTTATTTTTAGCAGAGAAGTTTTTAACAGGGTGAAGAGTTGACACTTGATATTTTTAGAATAGAATAATATTTATGAGGGGGTGCGAGACTAGACTTGCCATTTAATAATTCGTTCATGACGAAACGCAGAAATTTTAAAGAGAAAAATTAGAAAAATAAGGAAGTTTATCCTTGCGATAAGCTGACGAATTTTTATAATTTTGCACGACCCATAGGGTATCCCATTTCAAGTTGTAGTTGAAGGAATTATTAAATGGCAAGTCTGAATTCTCAAGGACATAATAGCTTGTAACGAAGGAGATATAAGTATATACTTAAATTCATTGTCCGAATTTATACTCGAGCAGGTCTATCAACTAATTTCGTTGCAAATTATTAGCCCCCTCAAATAAAGCCCGTCTCGGAGAACCCATTTGGGTTCCGAGGCGGTTTTTATTTGTCGGGTAGTAGAATTTTGACTAGGCATTTTGTCTTAAAATGCCAATTGCTGGCGTCGGTCAAAATTTCACTACCCGGTTTGAAAAATTATTTTAGGATGTTAAGATAGAATAAAGGTCATAAATATAAACTTAATAAATTAGACCGGTCGATTGGCAATTTTTTCGTAAACAAAATTTCAGTAGAAAAATATTGCTTAGCGAGTGGTCATGATATGCCAAAAGAAAAAGAAGAGGGAAAATTAATTGGAAAAATAACTCATTATTTTTCCAATATAGGAGTAGCAGTTATTGATTTAACGGCTCCCCTTAAAGAGGGAGACACTATTAGAGTGGTCGGCGGGCAAGAAACTGACTTTGAACAGAAAGTCAGTTCTATGCAGATTGACCATAAAGAGGTAAAATCTGCAAAAAAGGGAGATTCTGTTGGTATGAAAGTGGACGAAAAAGTTCACGAGGGATACCGCGTTTTTAAAGTTTAAACTTTAAAAACGAATTTTCAATTATCAATTTTTAATTTTTAATTATGATATCGCGCTTCGCGCGACGAGATTTATTTATAATGCCGGAAAATATAAAAGATAAAATTGAGAACAAGATTATTGATTGCATTAATTCAGGAGTTGCCGGAAGGTCGGTAATTTTCAAGCCAGAAAAAAATAATTTCGGAGCAGATTTAGCCGTAGAAAGAAAGGGAAAATATAAAGAAAAAAAAATATATTTTCAAATTAATAGTCTTCTCGTGCCAGCAAAATCTACTAATTTTGTTAAAGATTTTCTGCAGGAAAGTTTTAAGGCAGATAATAATTTCTATCTGCTTTTTGTGTATTTTGATGAAATCAAGCAGGATATAAATGAATATGTATGGCTTATTCCTTCATTGCGGTTTCAGGATATCGCCGAAGTCGTAAAATCTTCTGACGGGAAAAAAATGCTTAGGTTTGAGTCGTCTTCTGACATAAATCAAAAGAACGAATACTCAAAATTTTTGCTCAAAGCAGATGATTTGGGAAAGATAATACTCGAAGCTTTGGAGAAAGGAGGAAAATTTGTTTTTAAGGAAGACTTTATCGAAGAAGAAAAAATAATAAATTTAGATAGTCTTAAAGAATTTCTATGCCAAGCTCGCGAAAGCACTTATGCAGCAGGAGCTATGGGCGTAGACAACCCAAGGCTTTTTGGGTCTGCACAGTTGGAGTTTCAGAAGGGAGATTATTCTTACAGGGACGTATTTTTTAGCGGAAAGAAAAAATTTATAGGCCAGGAAATCGTATATTACGGATTAAAGCCGGTCTGGGGCATGAATTATATCGGAGATTCTATGGGTAAATTAGAGACAGCTTTTTTAAAAGAATCTTTAATGAAATTGTCAGAAAAATGCAGGCTGGGAGGAGAGTGCCAATATGAAAAAAGAGAATTTAAATACCAAGACCAGGGCCAAGGAAATATCAAAGAATTTTCAGGCAAAGAAGAAATTTTTTCTGAAGGCAAAAGCATTTATAAGTTAAATTATCAAGGAGGATTGTTATGAAATTCGCAGCTGACTTCCATATACATTCAAAATATTCCAGGGCGGTTTCTCCTTTGATGGATTTGGATAATTTGGATAATTGGGCGCGCATCAAAGGCATAAAAGTTCTAGGTACGGGAGATTTTACCCACCCTAGATGGTTTGAAGAAATAAAAGAAAAGTTAGAGCCGGCTGAACCCGGTCTTTTTAAACTGAAAAACGGAGATTCTGAAACAAGGTTTATTCTAACTTCAGAAATTAGCTGCATTTATTCGAAAGGGGGCAAGGTGAGAAAAATTCATATTATTGTTTTTGCTCCGTCCATAGAAACCGTAGAAAAAATAAATCTGAAATTAAGCCAGATAGGAAATTTAAAGGCAGACGGCAGGCCTATTTTAGGATTGGACGCGAAAGAACTGACGAAAATTGTTTTAGACGCGGATGAAAATTGTTTGGTAGTGCCGGCTCATTGTTTGTTACCAGATACATACCTACATACAAATAAAGGGATAAAAATGATAAAAGATATTGTAAAAGGAGATTTTGTTTATACTCACAAAGGAAGAATAAAAAAAGTAAATAGGGTATATAAACGTAATTATGAGGGAGATATATACACAATTAAACCTTTTTACTTTAGATTAGGACTTGCTACTACATCAGAGCACCCCTATTTAGTTATTAGAAATGATAAATATCAGGGGAAAAGTAATTATTATGGAGAACAACTAAAAAGAGATTATTTCAAAGAAAAAAAGACGGAATGGATTGAGGCTTCAAAGGTCAATGTGGGAGATATTCTACTTTTCCCGCGCTTTAAAGAGATTAAAAACAAAGAAACATTACAATTAGACAAAATTTTAAATCCCATTATTGTAAAATATAATCAAAATAAAATTGCGCCGATTGGACATAAAATTAGTTGGATTTCTAATACTATTCAAATTGATAAATATTTCTGTCGTTTAGTTGGATATTATTTGGCAGAAGGATATACAAATAATCGTGATGCAGTTAGTTTTTCCTTTAAAAAAAATGAGGAAGAATATATTAATGATGTTCAGTTTCTGATGCGAAAAATATTTGGGTCAAAACCAAGTAAGATTAAGATAGAAAAGGATAACCAAGGTATAGAATTAATTTACTATTCCAAAATTTTAAAAAATATTTTCAAGCATTTATTTTATATATCTTCCAATATCACAAGAGCACACACAAAAGCAGTGCCCGAATGGATGTTAGAATTGCCCTCAGAGAAACAAGTAGAAATTTTTAAAGGATGGTGGAGAGGGGATAGCGGTTATACCACTTCAAGAGTTCTTATGAACCAGATGAAAATAATTTGTTTGCGACTAGGGATAATACCATCTATTGGCATTTCATACCCAAAGGAGATTTTTAATGGAAAGGAGCACAAGATAAAAAATAGACTGATTAATGCAAATTATGATCTTTTTCATTTTTCTAATCTTTCATTTTTTGAAGATAGTTTTAATTTATTAAAGGAATCGTATTTCAAAAAATTTAATTTTAAAACGATCAGGAGAAATGGTTGGATTGATAAAAATTATATTTATTTACCAGTAAGAGAGATTAATAAGAAACATCATAAAGGAGAGGTTTATAACTTAGATGTCGAAGGTGATAATTCGTATTTAAGTGAATTTGCTACAGTGCATAATTGTTGGACGCCGTGGTTTTCTGTCTTTGGTTCAAAATCGGGATTTAATTCTTTGGAAGAATGTTTTGAAGATTATACAAAATATATTTATGCAATTGAAACAGGATTGTCTTCTGACCCCGCGATGAATTGGAGGCTGTCTCAATTAGACAAAATTACTTTGATTTCTAACAGTGATGCCCATTCGCTTGGGAAAATTGGCAGGGAGGCGAATGTCTTTGATACAGAACTGAGCTATAAAGGAATCGCAGAAGCGTTAAAATTAAAGGATAAAAATAAATTTCTGTACACCATTGAATTTTTTCCCGAAGAAGGAAAATATCATTATGATGGCCATCGTACATGTAACTTAAGCCTATCTCCCAAAGAATCCAAAAAATACAACAATATATGCCCAAGATGCGGAAAACCGCTGGTAATCGGAGTTTTGAACAGGGTTGAAGAATTAGCTGACAGGCCGGAAGGATTTGTGTCGGATAATGCAATTCCATTCAAAAGCATGGTTCCTCTAAATGAGGTTATTGCAGAATCCGTCGGCGTGTCTACTCTGTCAAAAGAAGTCTTAAAATACTATAATAATCTAATAAAGAATTTGGGGAGTGAATTGAAAATATTATTGGAATCAAGCAGAAAGGAAATAACAGATTTTTCTCTGCCTGAAATTGCAGAAGGAATTATTAGAATGCGCGAAGGCAAAGTTTTTGTGGAGCCCGGATACGACGGGGTTTATGGAAAAATTAAAATTTTCTCTGAAAAAGTCAAAATATCTGGCAAAAAAAATAATTTTAGCCAAAAAACTTTGTTTTGACAGATGAGATATATTACGGGAGTTTGACTTTTGGAATAATAGACAATAATATTGTAATTACCCCATTAAAGTAACAGCATATAATTTAATAATAAAAGAGCTATGGAAGGTAAAATTTATTACATTACCAAAAAAAAGTTGAACGAGCTTAAAAAAGAATACGCGGAGTTGATGGAAATTGAAAAGAAAAAATCCATTACGCAGGAGGCGCCGAAAATTTTGGAATCCGAAGATTTAAATCCAGAGTTTGTAAGCTTCCAGGAAGATATAGGCTTTTTAAGGTCCAGGATTGATGAATTAGGAAATATTCTAGAACACCACGAACTAATAAAAAATTCGGCAAAAGATAAACAAACGATTGTTGGTTTGGGCGCCAAGGTTAAAGTAGGCGTAGACGGCGAAAAAGATGAATTTCTCATCGTCGGCACACTAGAGGCAAATCCGGCATTAGGAAAAATTAGCAACGAATCGCCTGTCGGCAAGGCCCTTTTGGGTCATAAAGTAGGAGATGAAGTGATTGTTGCTTCTCCAGTAAATATAAAATATAAAATAAAAAATATAAAATACGAAATTAATTAAAAATAATTACCTTTAACCTCTAGGAGATTATTTTTTTGATAAAATGGAGAATTTAATTGATTTTTTTAATAAAGTCGGTAAGTTGAAAAATATGCCAAGGCGAGGATGGGTTATAAACGATATAAAAAATCCAGAAAGTATTGCCGACCACATTTTTAGAGCTTCTTTAATGGTTTGGATTTTAGGCAGTAAGAAAAAACTTAACATAGAAAGACTGTTAAAGACAGCTCTAATCCACGATATATGTGAAGTTTATGCCGGCGACATAACGCCATACGATTCTTTTTTGCCGAAAGATGCAAAAAAAAGAAAAGCATTAATGAAGACATGGCCAAGGTTTTCTGATAAACAGAGAAAAATGTTGCAGAAAAAAAAATATAAAAAAGAAGAGGCGGCTTTGAATAAAATCATAAAAGATTTGCCGAGAGAGATAGGCGCAGAAATTAAACATCTTTGGCTGGACTACGAAAAGGGTTTGACAAAAGAGGGAAGATTTTTTAAACAGGTAGACCGTCTGGAAAATTTTTTGCAGGCGATGGAGTATTATAAAAAATACAAAAAACCGCCTCAAGGACCATGGTGGAAATGGGCAAGAGAATTTTTTGATGAGTCTATTTCATTGGAATTTATAGACGAGATGGCTAAAAAATTCCATCATGATAAACTGAGAAGATGAAATGTTAACCCCAAAAATGGGGTTTTTGTTTGTGTTTTATAGTCTATTATGAGCAGATAAATATGTTCATATAATTACAGCGCTCAGTCAAAATAGATGAAAATTTTTTCATTTACTTTTCCCTCGCTTGTAATTATAATAATATAAAATCCATATGAAAAATCAGGAATTGGCTAAAATTTTCAATGATATGGCAAGATTTTTGGAAATGGATAATGTGGCCTTTAAACCTTATGCTTACCAAAGAGCTGCTTTGTCTTTAGATGGTTTAAGCGAAGACATTGGAGATATTTATAGAAAAGGCGGGATTAAGGCGCTTATGAGCATTCCGGGGATCGGTAAGGCGATTGCAGATCACATAGAAGAATATCTTAGAACCGGAAAAATAAAGCATTACGAAAATTATAAAAAGAAATTGCCCTTGAAAATTGATGAATTGATGAAAGTTGAAGGATTGGGGCCCCAAAAAATAAAAGTTCTTTACCAAAAATTGGGAGTAAAAGACTTAAAAGGTTTGGCTAAAGCCGTAAAATCGCACAAAATAGCTCCGCTTTTCGGTTTTGGAGAAAAAACAGAAAAAAATATTTTACAGGGTCTGGAATTTTTGAAAAGGGATAAGGGAAGATTTCTATTAGGGTATATAATGCCGACAATAAGAGAAATTTACAAAAAATTAGAAAACTTGAAGGAAGTTGAACAGATAAGCTTGGCCGGGTCATTAAGAAGAAGAAAAGAGACAATTGGAGATGCTGATATTTTGGTTGTGTCTGAGAAGCCGGAAAAAGTCATGGATTTTTTTGTTAAATTGGACGGAATTGAAAAAATCTGGGGCAAAGGAGGGACGAAAGCATCAGTAAGGATGAGAGAGGGATTTGATATTGATTTGAGGGTTCTGCCTAAAAAGAGCTACGGCGCTGCTTTGCAGTATTTTACAGGTTCAAAAGAGCATAATATTATCATAAGGCGGATGGCAATAGAGAAAGGATTAAAGCTTTCAGAATACGGCGTTTTTAAAGGCAAAAAACAGATTGCCGGCGCCACGGAAGAAGATGTATATAAGGCAATAGGACTGCCGTATATCGAGCCGGAATTAAGGGAGAATGAAGGAGAAATAGAAGCTGCTTTGCAGGGCAAGCTCCCTAAAGTAATCGGCTATAAGGACATCAAGGGAGACCTCCATTGTCACTCGGATTGGGACGGAGGCGAGAATTCAATTGAAGAAATGGCAAAGGCCGCCATAGATTTAGGGTATGAATATATTGGAATTTCCGACCACACAAAATTCTTAAGAATTGAAAATGGATTAAATGAAAAACAGCTTTTAAAACAGCATAAAAAAATAGAACAATTAAATTCAAAATTCAAAATTCAAAATTCAAAATTCCGCATACTGCACGGATGCGAAACAAATATTTTAAACGACGGTTCGGTTGATATTAAAGATGAAGTTTTAGAAAAATTAGATTATGTCATCGCAGGAGTTCATTCTTCTTTGAAAATGGAAAAAGCAGAGATGACTGAAAGGATTATAAAAGCAATGCAGAATAAAAATATTGATATCATCGCGCATCCGACAGGGAGATTAATAGGAAAGAGGGACGAATATCAATTGGATTTTGATAAAATAATGGAAGTTGCCAAAAAAACAGGGACAATTTTAGAAATAAACGCTTCGCCCTATAGATTAGATTTGAACGGATTTAATATCAGAAGGGCAAAAGGACCTAAAGGGTCCCTCGGAGTAAAAATGATAATAAATACAGATAGCCATCGAAAAGAGCAATTAAATTTAATGGAATATGGAATAGGCCAAGCAAGACGAGGATGGGCTGAAAAAAGCGACATAATCAATACAAACTCAGCAGAGAAATTATTGGAATATTTTAAATAACAGTATAAATATGAAATATTGACACACTTTGCGAGGGGGGTATCATTAAGTAAATTAATTTTTAATTCCTAATTTTTGATTTTTGAATAATTTTCAAATTATTTAATTTTTAATAATTGGCAAATAAATTTTATGAAAATTAGGTCTCTATTAATAATTGCTGTCCTAGCATTAGCGATTTTGTTTTCTGGTGTTGCGGTTAAAGCTCAAACAACGGATGTTCAGGCATTAATTGCACAGATTCAGGCGCAGATTGTTCAATTAACAGCGCAATTGCAAGCGCTTCAATCCCAGCAAAGCGCAACACCAGCTTGGTGCCATACATTTAATACTAATTTAAGATTTGGTGTTACAGGATCAGAAGTTAATGCTTTGGGAACTGCATTAGCAAAAGAGCTGGCTGGTCCTCAAGCTATGAGTGGCGATTCTAAGTTTGATGAGCAGATTGCTTCTGCAGTCACCGCTTTTCAGGAAAAATACGCTTCAGAAATTTTAACCCCAAACGGGCTATCGCACGGCACTGGTTATGCAGGTCCTGTAACAAGAGCAAAACTAAATGCGTTGTATGGATGCGAGACGACAACATCACCAATTATAGTTATCAATTCCATTTCCGGTACAAACTCACTCAATGTCGGTCAGACAGGTAATTGGACTGTAAACGCAACGGCACCCAGTGGGACGACATTAATTTATCACGTTGATTGGGGAGACAATACTACAATAAACTCAAATAGTTCAATGTCCGAACAAGCTCCGTTAACAAGCCAAAATTCTGGTTTTAGCCACGCCTATGCTCAAGCCGGTACTTACACGGTTAAATTTACAGTCAATGAACAAGCTAAAAATAGCCATCAGGTTCAAGGTAGTATAATCGTGGTAGTGGAAAATGTAACGCAAACCTCCATCACCGTCCTTTCGCCGAATGGGGGAGAAGGATGGACGATTGGGACAACGCAGACAATTAAGTGGAATTTTCAATGGTCGCCTCAAATGAATGTTGACCCTATGGCTAATATCCGTTTACAGATTTTTGATAAATCGTCTGGTCAACCATTAGGATATAGTTTTCCTATAGGCGATGTTTCTATGAGAAAATCTGTAGCATTAGAAAGTTACAGTTATAATTGGATAATACCTCCGAGCTTCTCTAACACAATGGTTTCAGAAAATTTCCCAAATTCTA
>Ga0210057_1009496_pt1 | contig 11223 bp, 11 predicted proteins | sample CryGeyCG2114_010_2_FD_183968 | JGI IMG/M metagenome (GOLD analysis project Ga0210057, IMG submission 183968) | Groundwater microbial communities from aquifer - Crystal Geyser CG10_big_fil_rev_8/21/14_0.10 (SPAdes) (version 2) | ecosystem: Environmental > Aquatic > Deep subsurface > Groundwater ...
GTCAAGAAATGTGAGAGTGTCATTTCCATTCACGGAGAAAAAACAAAGGACGAGGAGTTTATAATGATTGGTGGATTGGACAAAAAGCTTGGTGAAAAAATTGGCAGAATAATTGCAGGTTCAGGGTTTTTCTTGAAAGAACCACCAGAAAATTTAAAAGGCGAAAATCCGGCCAATGTTTGCAATTTGGGAACTTCTGGGGCGGGTGTTCAATTGGAATTGAGTAAAAAGCTTCGCGACGAGCTTTTATCAAATGAAAAATTAATGGGAAAATTTACAAGTCTAATAAAACAAGCTATGGCCAAATGAAAATCAATGTCAAAGTTAAACCGAATTTTAGTGAAGAAAGAGTCGAAAAAATCAGTGATACTGAATTTATCGTTTGCGTAAAAGAACCGCCTGTTCAGGGTCGCGCAAACAGAGCCGTAGTCAGAGCGCTTTCGGAATATTTCCACACCTCGAGGGTTAGAATTGTTTCCGGCCATATTTCTCGACAAAAGATAGTGGAAGTTTTATAATTAAAGGCATGAAGAAGTTTTATATTTTAGTCGGTGTTTTCGTTGGCGTAATGACTTCAGCGCTTTTTGTTTATGCGCTCGAAGAAAATACCTCAACCAGAAGAATCCCCGATGTTGGGAATGTTATAAAAAGACAAGCAGATTCCATAAGGGGAAAAATAAATGAAATCAGGGCCAATTTTAAAACTGAAACAACCGATGAGCGTCAGGAATTAAAGACTGATACCCGTAATTTAAGAGAAAATTTAAAAACTCCAAGAATGGAATTGGAACAAAAAAGAGAAGAGTTTCTTGAAAAAATCAGAATAGAAAGAGACGGGTTAAAAGATAAAATAATGGAAAAAAGAGAAGATCTTAAGGATCGTTTGAATAAAATCAAAAATCAACGCAAAAGAGAAATAGTTGAAAGGATTGATAAATCCATGGATGAGCTTAACGAAAGAATGGTTAATCATTTCACTCAAGTTCTTGATAAAATTGAAGATGTTTTAAAAAGAGCGGGTGAAAAGGTTGATATGGCAAACGAAAGAGGTGTTGATGTATCTTCCATCGAACCATTGATAAACGAGGCGATTAAAGCGATAGGCCAGGCGCGGGAAGCTGTTAGTTTTCAGGCCGGTAAAACATATACGATAGAGATTGTTGATGAAGAAGGTTTGAAAAATAAAGTGGGAGAAGCCAGGCAATCGCTAAGGAATGATTTGAAAGTTGTGCAAGATACAATTAAGAATGCGCACGAAGCGGTGAGAAACATAATTATAGCTTTGTCCCGAATACAAAACCCAACCCCTACAAGTTTACCGCAGGCAAGTCCGTCGGTTTCGGTTGAACCAGATTTGTCCCAATAAAATTAATTAAAAATCTTAAATTCAATGGACACAATAGAAAACACTCAAAACTCCGGAAAAAGTAAAATAAAGTTATTTTTATCAGTGATCGGAATAGTAATAGCAATATTGGTCTTTTGGTGGTGGTTGTCCCATTATAATGTGGCAAGTGCGCCGGTTTTTGTTCCAACTTCAACGCCGGAAGTTCAAAATGATTCTGAACTTGAAAGTCTTGATAATATTGATTTTGATGGGGAAATTGACCTTGAATTTCAGCAGATAGATCGAGACCTCGATAGCTTATAATAATTAGCAAAAAAAATGAAAAAGAAATCTAAATACATGCGTCCTAAATGGGATGAGTATTTTATTAAAATAGCCGAAATAGTTGCTTTGCGTTCGACTTGCGACAGGGCTCATGTCGGGGCGGTTATAACCAAAAACAAAGTTATTTTATCAACCGGATACAATGGATCTTCCCGAGGTTTGCCCCATTGTGATGACATCGGCCACGAAATTGTTGACGGTCATTGCGTTAGAACAGTTCACGCGGAAGCCAATGCTGTTATTCAAGCGGCTCGTAACGGAGTAGCCATTGACGGATCTATTTTATATCTGACCATCTCTCCCTGTTATGATTGTTTCAAAATGATAGTTAACGCCGGAATCCGGGAAGTTGTTTATAAACAATTTTATTCAGGCCGTTATGGGTTATCAAAATCAGTTCTTGTTTTGGCTAAAAAATCAGGTGTTAAAATAAGAGAATTTAAATGATTACTATTGAAGATTTTAAAAAAATAGATCTGAAGGTTGCCAAAATCGTGGAAGCCGAAAGAGTCGAAGGTTCAGACAAACTCTTAAAGCTAAAGGTTGATATCGGCGAAGAACAAAGGCAGATAATCGCCGGAATAGGAAAATCTTATCAGCCGGAGGATTTGGTTTTGAAAAAAATAATTATTGTTGCGAATCTTGAACCTCGAAATTTGATGGGCATGGAAAGTAACGGGATGCTTTTAGCGGCTAATGATGACAATGGTTCCATTATCTTGGTTCCGGAAAAAGATGTTCCTTCCGGAACAGGAATAAGATGATTAATGTTGAAAAAGATTAGGATTTTGTTAGAATGAAATAAATTAGCGATATTTTGTTTATGAATAAAAATCTTCCCCGCGACGTGTTTCTTTATTTTTTGTCAATTATTACCCTCGTGGTTAGCGCGGTCAGTTTTGGTGTTCTTGTTTTTCAATATATAAATATTTATTTTCCCGATGCATTGGTTGATTACTACAAGCCTGCATCAAGCTATTTTTCCTCTATTCGTCACTCTTTAGCGTTTGTTATTGTTGTTTTTCCGGTGTATGTTTGGGCTTCCAGATTTTTAAGGCTTGACATAGAAGCCAATCCGGAAAAAAGAGATCTAAAGATAAGAAAATGGCTTTTGTATCTTACTGTATTTGTGGCCGGACTGGTTATTATCGGAGACCTTGTTGCCCTTCTTAACACTTTTTTGGAAGGTGAGATTACCAGCAGATTCATATTAAAAATTCTAACCATATTCTTTATTGCCGGTTCCGCATTCTATTATTATTTCAAAGAACTTAAGTTGGATGATTCAAAAAAGGATTGGAATATTTGGAGCATTAGGGTGTTTCCCTTGATTGTCATAATTGTGGTATTGACGGTGGTAGTGTCCGGATTTTTTGTGGCTGGAAGTCCTTCAAACCGGCGCATGGAAAGATTTGATGAACGCAGAATTCAAGATTTATCGATAATTCAGAATCAGATTATAAATTATTGGCAAAATAAAAATGTTTTGCCTGACAATCTTAACGAGTTGACCGACGAAGTTTTGGGAGTATTTGTTCCGGTTGATCCTAAAACATCAGAATCGTATGAATATTTTATTTTAGGACCGTTAAGTTTTGAGTTATGTTCTACTTTTGAAACGAAAAGTAATAACAACATCAAGAATAATATTCGGGTTCCAATCATTGAATCTGCCATTCTTCGTCCTCGCGGGCAGAACTATAATTGGCAACATGACATAGGGCGCACATGTTTTGAAAGCATCATTGATCCAGATTTTTTGAGAATTGAGAAACCATTACCTTTATAAAAATTATATGACCAAAACAGTATTTGCTTTTGTATTAATAATAATCTTTGTCGGAATCGGAATCTGGCTTTTTGATCGCAAGAGTGCCGATATTTCGGAAGAATCACAGGTTCTTATGACGTCTACGCCAGTTCCAATCCCCACAAATACATTGATAAAAATGGAAAATGGATTGCAAATTCAGGATTTAACAGTCGGCACTGGTCCGGAAGTTAAAGTCGGCCAAGAGCTAACCATGCATTATTCTGGAACTTTGGAAAATGGTGTTAAATTTGACAGTTCGTATGATCGTGGAGAACCATTTCAGTTTTTACTTGGAGCGGGACAGGTTATTCAGGGCTGGGATTTGGGTATTCAAGGAATGAAAATCGGTGGTAAACGAAAATTAATAATTCCCGCTTCTTTGGGTTATGGCGAAAAGGGAATAGGTCCAATACCGCCTAACGCTGTTTTAATTTTTGAAGTCGAACTTCTTGACGCTCAAGACAGCCAATAGAAATAGGGGATAGCTTTAAAATTTTTATGTTTTTTTGGTAGTTTTCCTCCTTGTTTCGTTCGAAGAAGGTGGCGGGGGGGGGGTCATAAACCTTGATAGTCTGAAAATATTTACACAGTAAGATAAATGTGTTGTTGTAGATAACTTCCAGAGATAAAGTGGGGCTGTGGATAACTTTTAATGAGTCAGCCACCGAATTTGCGGTGTTTTTTATTTGAAAAATAGACATCAAAATAAGTCTAAAAGATTATATTTGAAAAACTAAAATTCATAAGAATTTTTGTGGAAATAACAGGTTCTCGCCTATCAGACAAAAGGAATAAAAAATAATTTTAGTGTCTGAAAATCAACTCTCCGGATTAATGGTCATGTCGCATAATGTTTGTAGCGATTTAATGAGAAGTTGTATCCATGCTGTTTATATTTAACAACAGTTTGGCGCAAAAATTGTTTACAGTTGTAAAATTAATGTAGTATATTTGTTTAAGATAAATCCCCAATCATGAATTTGAAAGAATTTTTCTCCCAACACAAAAACATCTTTATTGCGGTTGTTGCGTTGATATTTTTAATTTCAGAGATTGTTTTTTTATCATACGATTATTTTAATAAACAATCCGCTGATATTTTAAAAACCACTTCAAGATTAAGCGATGAGCCTTTGTGCGATAATCATAGCGAGATAGAAGAATTTGAAAAACCAATTTCAATAATTTGGACGGCAAAAATAGACGGATGTTTAGCGAGTTGTGAAGGGGCTTCTTTTACCAGAGTTCCAGAAGAAAACATACATCCTCGCTTTGCCGGGTATTATTCAAAAGAATTGAAGGAAGAAATTAAAATTAATGATCAAATTTTTAAAATATATGGGGATTGGATCGGCATCAACGCGGATCACCCCTTTACTGTTTTTGATAATAAATGCGTGCCGATAGTGAATGTTCATAAAATAGAAAAAATAAAAGAAATAGATAACAAATGAAAGAAGAGAAGGTTAAAAATTTTGTAAATACCGTTATTTTTTTGTCCCGAATCTTCTCGGTTCTTAATGATAAATTTTTAAGACGGAAGCTTTACGGCAAACTGTCGGATTTTATTGAAGGATATTTGGAAAGGAAAGATGAGCATGTCGCACAATCTGTTAACATGAAATTGAATGTTGCCACGGATTCTTTGTTAGAATTTTTAGATTATATTGAGTATGGAAAAATTATCACCGCAACTCCCCTGCTCTATGCTCGTAAAAGTTTGTTGTTGTTCAAATTGAATTTATTACGCGCACGGATTAACCCAAAAATTACAAAAACAAAAGAGGAGAAAAGAGAAACCGTTTCTGTCGCCCGACTCAAGCCCCGAAAAGAAATTGATTTAAGTGAAAATAAAGAAAAAATTTTAAATTATATAAAAAGTTCTCCTGATTCCCGCACCAAAGACATCGTTTATGAATTCAATAGCGTTTTATCGGAAAGAACCGTAAAAAGAAATCTCAAAGAACTTGTAAGCGAGGGTTTTGTTAAAAAATCCTCAAAAGACAGAGCGGTATTCTACAGATAGCCGGTTATGGACCGGTGACATCAAAGGTAGATATCAACAGGTTATCCACAGGCTGGAAGGTTGACGGAGAATACTTCGTTTGATAAACAAAGCGGATACGTTTGTTGTTGAATTTTTATAATCTGCCGTGATTTGATAGGAATGCCGAATTCTATCCCTCCTGAATTTGGCAGTCCGCTATATTTTAATATAATTAAGCCGCGGCAGGTTATAAGAACTCAAAAATTTTATTTCAAGCAAGAATAAAACTTGGATACGATACGAGTAAATAAATGATTAATTGGAAAAATATTTTTAAAAGCTGGGCGGGAATTCCGGTTTTAATTTTAATCGTTTTGGGTGTTTTATGGATCCTGACCACTTTTGTGCCGGGGTTGTCTCAGTCTTATGAAGTTAAAAAAATAAAAAATAATATTCAAAGTTTTTATGAACGTTATTTAGGCGATGAGTATGGCGGAAAAACACCCGAAGAAACTTATGAATTACTGATCATGGCTCTTAAAAAAGGCGACATTGAATTGGCGAGTAAATATTTTGTCGCAGATAAGCAGGAGCGCTGGGAAGAAACACTGAATGAGTATAAAGAAAAAGGTTTTCTAAGTGATTTTGTTGTGGAGTTGGAAGAAATAAAAAGTGATTGGGAAAAACTCCCCTCTGATGATATGGATATAACTTATTTTGAATACACAATTTTTATTAAAGAAGATTCTAAGACGACTTTTAACGGACAAGAAATTGATATTCCTGCTGGTGATTACACCAATGAAAGTATTTTTGAAAAAAGCGAAAAAGGTATATGGAAAATTCAAATTTTGTAAAAAAAATTAAGCTTATTTTAGGAGGGGCGCTATTAAGCGCCTTTTTCTTTGGCTCCGGCATTGCTTTTGCTTTTGATCAGCACAATACGCATCCGGCTTTAACTGATGAAATTGTTGATTTTTATAATTTAATTTTCCCTGATAAAAAATTGTCCGGCCAAGAGAAAGAATGGATTATTCAAGGCTCGATAGATGAAGATTCTGCAGCAAGGTCATTGAATCATTTTTATGATCCTGTATATGATTCTGGAATTTGGAACAATTATTCTTCAAAGAAGTGGGCATTGAACTCCGGCGCTCAATTAGCTTGGGCGGAACTGACAAAGCCTGTGGATTTATACAGCAGTTTAAGCGAAGACACTACGGCCCCTAACGGCGATTATTCGTGGCCAAGGGCGATTAAAGATTTTGCCGAAGGAAACAGGGAAAGGGCAATGAAGGGAATAGGGCACACTCTGCATTTATTAGAAGACGCGGGAGTTCCCGACCATACGCGAGGAGACGCTCATCCGGGAATCCATTCTATGGGAAGTCCTTTTGAAACAATAATGGCGAAATGGAACAGGAATAATTTTAATATTGCCAGTAAATTAAAAAGAGAAGGAATAGAACCAACAAATTTTAAAAATTTAGGCGATTATTTTGATTATATTGCAAGATACTCGAATAGTAATTTTTTTAGTCAGGATACGATTGATAATAATAAATATGGTAAACCGTTAACAAATTTTACTAAAAAAGTGAAAGTAAATGGGGGAAATAAATTATTTATTTTTGGTAAGGATGAAAAAAGAGATGAATTTTTTCCATTAGCCGTCTTGCAAACTGAAGAAATAAGAAATTTTATTGAAATAAAAAACTCGACTTTATTCAATAAAGAAATTGGTTCGATGATTCTCGACGGCTACTGGTCTCGACTTTCCCCTGAAATAGTTCTTAACGGAGCTGGGGCGTTGAGATTGTTTTTGGAAGAGGCGGAGAGGGCAAAAAAGGAATATGCTAATAAACCGCCAGAGAAACCAAGTTTATGGGCTCAATTTTTGGCGATTTTTAAAATAGGCAATACGACAAATAATATAAACACTAATTCAGAAGCTGTTGATAACCAGGACAATCAAAATTTGTTGGTGACACAAGGTGACACAAATGGTGTCACCAACACTTTGCCGTTAGTGTCACCAATTTTGTCACCATTGCCCAAGGTGTCACCAAAACTGTCACCAATTTCAACACCTAAAATACCACCTTCACTATTTGTGTCACCATCACCGTCGTTGCTACCAAAGTTATCCACAATCAAAAAGTCAGGAAAAATTACTATTAATGAAATTGCATGGGCCGGAACTTCAGCTTCGGCAGGAGATGAATGGATTGAACTTTTTAACGCAGAAAACGAACCGATAGATATATCGGAATGGAAACTTTCTGCCGAAGACGGCTCACCTGACATTGTTTTTAAAAAAGATTCTATTATCGGTGCTAATTCTTATTTTCTAATCGAGCGAACGGATGATAATACAGTAAGCGATATAATTGCTGATTTGGCGATTGGTTTCGGAAACGGCTTTAATAACAATGGAGAAGTTTTGTCGCTTTTTAATTCTGCCGGAATTCTCGTAGATGCCGTTGGAAAAACAGGTGAAAAATGGCTTGCCGGAGATGCAACTGAAAAAATTTCAATGGAGAGAAATGGTTCTATTTGGAAAAATTTTACCGGTGTGCCTACAAATAAAGATGCCGAAGGAAATTTAATAAATGGAACACCCAGAGCAAAAAATAGCACAGGAATTCAAGTTGTAGTTTCAACGAGCGGTGGTGGCGGAGGAGGTAGTTCAAATTCGTCACCATCACCAACTCCATCACCAACTCCATCACCAACTCCATCACCAACTCCATCGGTGACACCAACACCGTCTTTAACTCCGTCACCAACACCAGAAATGGAAGGTGACAATGATAATGGTGACACAGCCAATCTTGGCGATATTTTGATTAACGAAATTGCTTGGATGGGAACAGCTTCGTCGGCGAATGATGAATGGATAGAACTCCACAATACTACTGATCAAACGATAAACATAACCGGCTGGGCTTTAAAAGCAGAAGATGATACGCCAAGCATAACGTTATCAGGAAGTCTGGATCCGCTTGGTTTTTATCTTTTGGAAAGAACAGACGACGAGACTTTGCTGGATATCAACGCTGATCAAATATACACCGGCGCCTTGGGTAATTCTGGGGAAAATTTGGTCTTGAAAGATGTTTCAGGAACCATAATTGACCAAGTTGACGGATTAAATGAATGGAAAATGAACGGGGATGAAGAAATTATCGGCAATAATGAGACCAAAGAAACCGCTCAAAAATTTGGGAATGTCTGGAAAACCGCCGGATCCACTCCCGGATCTCAAAATAAAGAAAACATATCCACCAATGCCCCATCAGCCGTAACTAACCTTTCCGCAACCTTAAACTCGCCTCTTTCCGTTAGTTGGTCGGCTCCAAATTCCGGCGGTTATAATCCGGCCAGTTTGAGTTACGATTTGCGTTATTCAAGTGTTAGTTTTTCTAATGACGATATTTGGGAAGTTGCCGTTAAGATTGCAAGTTCCAGTTTGCCCGATGTGGACGAAGAAGGTGCAGAGCAAAACATTTCTTTTGATTTCATCTATGAATACGGCGAAACTCTCTATTTTGCTTTAAAAACAAAAGTTACTAAATCACCGGAAAATATCAGCGAAATTTCCAATATTGCCGAAATTGATTTTCCAACGGCTATTGATGATAGCGCATGGGTAATGTTCGGCAAAGATCAATATCATTCGTCTTTTGCTTCTGATATTTCCGGTCCCGGTTTGACGGCAACGATAAGCTGGGAATTTGAGGCCGGATCCGGGGTCCCCATAAGCCAGCTGGTAGCCGATGCTGACGGAAATGTTTACTTTGGAGCTTCCGACGGCACTTTGGCAAATTCAAAAATTTATAGCATTAAAAAAATGGGGGAAAATGTGGTCGAAAATTGGAGTTATGATACCAATGTTAGTATAGGCGTGCCGGCAGTTTTATCGGATGGATCCGTTTATTTTGGCCGTATTGGTGCCGGCGGAGTATTGGCTTTTACGGCTTTAAATTCCGATGGCACAAATAAGTGGGATTTTGAGGACGCAAGCACTGTCAAACATGTCACAATAACATCAAAAGGAGAGGCTCACTTTACTTATAAAAGCGGAATTTTTGACAAAATTATTGTTCTCGATTCAGACGGATTCTTAAAAACTTCGATAGAAGGCTCCGGTTTTAACGGTTTTTCTTCTGTTGTTCTCGAAAATGGCAATATTATTGGGGCAAAATATTTGAGTGGTAATCAATTTTTTAATTCTTACTCGGATACTGGAACTCAAATTTGGGAAAATGAATTGTTTTTCAGCGGAGCCAACGGAAATCTTCCATCGCACCCTTCTCATGATCAATCATCGGGCAAAACATATTCATCCGCCGGTTCTTATCTTTTTGAAATTCCTTCAAATGGTTCAATCTTGAATTCTGAACAAATTGATCTTTTAGGGTCGGCCGCCACAACGGTTGGGATTTCAGATAGCGCTCTTTATGTCGGCTTCAATGATCTCAATCCTGCTTCGGGCTCAAGGTTGTTTGCGATAGACAAGTCGAACCTTACGGCTAAATGGGCCGTGCCTTTTGAAGCGGAAGGAAGAATAAATGAACAAGTTGCGATAGATCAGAATAATAATATTTATTTTTCAACTCAATCAGGGCATCTTTATAGCGTCGATGTGAATGGTCAAGAAAATTGGCATATTTCGGTTGACGAAAATTCGACCGTTTCTCCGGTATTAATACAAGATGGAATTGTTTGGGGATACGGCACTAAAATTGTCGGCATTTTACCTTAGAATTATCCACACTTTACCTATTGCTTGGCATAAAGGGTCATCATATACTATATTAAGGTAGTAAGCAGAGAAGTGAGCAACTGCCGTAAAATAATTGACTTTACTATGCAGTTTTAGTAGTATAAAGGAGTGTGAAAACCTGCTTATCTGGCGGTTTTTCAATAGTTTGGACTCTCGATTTTTGACCCGTAATAATTAATAAAAAAAACGGATTAAAAATGGGCAGTCCAGGAAAGGACCTTGAAAAAAAGAAAAGGAAGAAATAAAAAAATGAAGCAATGATTTGTAATGATTCAGTTTAATTTTAGGTTTCCACCTTCGGTAAATAGTTTCGCGATTCAAAGACTCACGAAACTCTGTCGGGTTTGGTCGAATAAAACCCGTACCGGATTTAGTGGTAGAGACATTTAGAAATATTTAGTAATAATTTCTGTTCTGATATCAGTCAACTCGAAATATTTACTTCCCATTTATTTTGTATAAGCGAAATGATCGGGATTTGTATATCGGGATTAGATTTCAGTCCAGGATAATAAAAAATCAAAATGAGTAATTTAAGCAAAGTGAATCGAGAAAGGCTTTTAAAAGCTTTTACGGTCACAACAGCGATAGCGACCATGTTGTCGTTATCGGGGTTTGCAGTCTTGGCTCCGAATTGGGTCAATGCCGCAACTCCATCTGATTACGGTCTTACGGAAGGCGATGTAGTCAGCGCAGCCGGTTCTGACGACCCGGATGTATATATAGTTAATGAGATGGGATACAAGAGATTGTTCTTGAATCCGGCAATCTTTAACTTCTACGGTCACCTTGGCGGATTTGCCGCAGTCAAGAATGTATCTCCGGCAACGAGAGATGCTTTCCCGACTTCCGGTTTGTTCCGAAATTGTGAAACCGGAGATGAAAAAGTTTACGGAGTAGAAACAACAGGAGAAGATACGGGTATGTTGCACTGGGTAAACACTTCCGGCGCGCAAGCCGTT
>Ga0210057_1009499_pt1 | contig 11221 bp, 11 predicted proteins | sample CryGeyCG2114_010_2_FD_183968 | JGI IMG/M metagenome (GOLD analysis project Ga0210057, IMG submission 183968) | Groundwater microbial communities from aquifer - Crystal Geyser CG10_big_fil_rev_8/21/14_0.10 (SPAdes) (version 2) | ecosystem: Environmental > Aquatic > Deep subsurface > Groundwater ...
CATTTTCCTTGATTTTATTCAATTTTTGGGTTACTATTACGGTGTTATGGCGATGGCCCCATCGTCTATCGGTTAGGACATCAGGTTTTCATCCTGAAAAGAGGGGTTCGACTCCCCTTGGGGCTGCTAAATGGGATTTTTGGTTATCCCACTCTTCAGAAAGCTTGAAAGCAAGCGATAATTTTGGTGTTCCATTAACTACTTCTAGATAGGTTGGCGTTTCTTCAAATACTAGACCGAATAAAGTCCTTTGAGCGCGCAAATCATCAGTATTCATAAGGACTTCTGCTGGGTGTTCCATTACGTATTTCACATAACGCACGAACGACTTAATATCTTTTTCCGTTATTTCTATTTCTTTACGTTGACCCTCGGCTTCCTCTATTCTTTTTTGTAAATCTTCAATGGTTTCTTCTAGCTTTTTACGGACTAACATACTTTGAGTAGTTGTGAGTGCGGTCAGCGCAGATACTTGTTCCACTTTGAGGTCAGCAACATTCTGGTTCATTTGGGCTGCTTCTGATACTACTTCTTTCTCTCGTGTCCTATAGACATCATTTACCACCATCTCAAAGCTCTCAAGGAACGTATCTGTAAATCGGAGATGCTCTACGAACCTTTTAACACTATCTTCAAACTTCTTCTGTGGGATACGATAATACTTGTGTTTTCTAATCCCATTTTTACAACCGCAATGGTATGCTGGATGTTTTTTCCCCAACTTTCCCGTTGATGCACTTCCAAAAAATGGTTTGTGGCAAATATCACAAAGTAAAAACTTGTATGGAAACCTGGGATTATATTTTAGCCGCCTTTTTACTGTTTTATCTGGAGAGTGATTATATAATATCTGAACCGTTCCATCTTGATTTTCCTTGATGAAAATCTTTCCTCTGTTTGCTTCATTAAACCTTTCAATTGATACCAGACCCTCGTATTGTGTACGTATGGGCTTGAAATATGTCCATCGTTCACATCTTATGCCAGCGTAGATTGTCCGCTGGATATACCTTTGAAGTTGTTTGACTGTCAGCGGTATCCCTCCGCCTTGTCCAATAATTTTTTCTTTTTTCTTGTCCCACCTGTTATATGTTTTTGTTTTGAACCCCTTTGCGTTTAATCGCCTAACTATTTCATCATCATTTAGCCGCTGTGCTCGTAGCTCAAACATAGTTTGAAAAAAATGTGCCCTGCTAGGGTCTGCGATTTCTATCATTTTCTTCTTGCCATCCACCCAGATTCTATGATTTATATAGCCATCATTTGACTCCCTGACTGTATAACCCTCTCTGACTAAACGTATTTCAGCACCTATGGTTCTAGTAAGAATATCTGTTATTTCGCCTTTATATTTTTGTGCTTCAGCGAACTGGGCGCTTTCTGTAGGAGAAACCATACTCCAGTCATATTTCATATCCAGATGTTCTAATGTGTTTCGTTTCGGTTGGATAACTCCAGCAACATCAACAAGCTGGACGCCAAGTTGCTCAAGCTGTTCCTGCATCTCCTTGTATATAATAGCCCCATCTCTCGTAAAGCGATCAATACTTTTTATCAAGTAAAATCTAATGGTTATGCCTCGTGATTGGCACATTTTTATATACCTTTTCTTTTCCTCAAAATCTGCTCGTTCTGCCGCTCTCCCAGAATAGATATTTCTAAAAATCTTTAACACATTCCACCTCTGTTTATTAGCATTACCAACGCAAATACTCTGCTGGTCATCAAGACCGCCACCCGCATATTGTTTCGGGGTGCTAATTCGGCAGTCAATTATGCAATTTTCTTGTTCATTATCGGGCATATAGAAAGCCGAACGTATAGACAGAAATACACTTACCATTTTTCCGATTTACCACTACGGTGCTACTTACACTTATCACCTTGTCTTTTTTCTGCCACGAATCAAAAAAGGCATTGGCAAGTTGATATTGCAGTTTGAGCATTCCTCCCAGCTCCTTATCAGAGAGGTCTTTACCTTTTTTATTTAGTAATTTTTTTAATTGTTCAATTGTAACCATAGAATGGGAGTGTTGTATCTATTTTAGGCGAGTGTCAGGTTATGTCAAGGTTGAATTGTTGATAATAACCTTGCCACATTTTGACATTTATATCGGGTGGGGTTAAGCTTAAATCAATGGAACATAGGGACGTAACCATATTTAAGGATAAGCTATATAGCCTGCAAGAAGTTGCAAAAATGTTACGAGTGAGCGAGCGCTCCATTTTTCGCTATATTTATAGTGGCAGATTAAAGGCGACCAAAATCGGATATTGGCGCATTGCAGGAAAAGACGTCGGCGCATTTATTAACGACAGCGAGTACAAGAAAACATTAGTTGAAATCAAGAAGAAGAAAATAAAAAAATAATTATTAAATACGTGGCTGGAGCAAGAACAAAACTACTCAATTTATTTGAGGCAAATATAGGAAAATCATTCTCAAAAGATACGCTTGCAAAAGAAGCGGCTATTCACGATTGGGCAAGAGTTATCAGAGCTTTAAGACAAGAGGGATATGATTTGGAATTACTCAAAGACGGAACTTATAGAATGAACAGCAAGGGAAAATCTGGTGGACACGCAAGGCAAACGATAGACAGAAAGACAAGATACAGAATACTCCAGCGAGATAACTCAACTTGCCAGAGGTGCGGTAGGGGCATAAAAGACGACGTCAAACTTGATGTAGACCATAAAATACCCGTAGATTACGGTGGTGGAAACGACGATGATAATTTATGGACTCTTTGCGAAGGCTGCAACGAAGGCAAAAAGCACTGGTTTACCGACGAAGACGCTGAAACCATACGAGATATTATGAATGAGAAAAGCGGCTCCAAGCGAATAGAAAAATACTTTGAAGCTCACCCTGGCGAACTCATAGAAACGTCAAAACTGGACGTTATCAGTGGAATAAGAGATTGGGAGAGAACCCTCCGCCTTATACGCGAGAAAAAAGGCAAAAACATAACCTTTGTGAGAAAAGACCCCGAGACAGGCAGAGCGGGTTACGTTTATCGTCCTTAAAGATATTTTTTCATCTCTTTCGCTATCGCTCTGACAACCGGGACGGCAACGGAGTTGGCTATCTGCCTGTATGCTTGAGTATTGGAAACTGGGAAAACGAAATCTTCTTTTATTCCCTGTAATCTCGCACATTCGCGAATCGTAAGTTTTCTCAAACCAAGTTTATTTTTGTATTTCAATTTATCCTTACCAGAACCCCAAACCAATATTGGTTTATCGGCTATAAGATTTCTTTCTCTGCCCATTCCACCGAGAACCAACGTATTTGCAATGCCGTCTGGTTTCAAAACGCAATAACCGAAGCCGTTACCCTTGCTTTCGTGTCTTTTTCTGTGTCGCTCTAGTCCCTCATAGTATTTTTGCGAAATGTAATACTTCGTGTCCGCCTTTCTTTCAAGAATCGTTTTTAAGGCGACCCTCCCAGTCGGTTTCGGAAACTTGAAGTCAGTTTTATTTTTGAAGCCGACAATATAGATACGCGGACGGTTTTGTGGAACGCCGAAATCTTTTGCGTTCAAAATCTTTGCGTGGACGTCATATCCCAGCTTATCTTCCAACACGGAACGTATTACCTTAAAAGTGCTGCCTTTATCGTGATGTAACAGATGTCCAACGTTTTCCAGTAAAAACGCTTTCGGCTTTTTTTCCGCCAATATCTTCTCTATATGAAAAAATAAAGTTCCCCTTGTCGTGTCGGCAAATCCCTTTCTCTGCCCAGCTATTGAGAAAGATTGGCAAGGAAATCCCCCCAGAAGAACGTCAAAATCGGGTATCTCTTTCATAGGAACTTTTTCTATGGTGCGAGTATCAATTTCGTCAAAGTTTGCCTTATACGTTTCGGCACAGTGAGGGTCAATGTCGTTTGAATATACAATCTTAAATCCCAGGTCTTCAAATCCTTGACGGATACCGCCTATCCCAGCGAAAAGGTCTATTGCTTTAAGTTTCATTTTTGGCATAACTGATGTAGGGTTTGATTAAGTCATTAAAATATAATCGCGTAAAAATGGCAAAGAAAAATGTTCACAAGAATAACGATATTTTTTCGCCCAAGAAGCGAAGCCAAATAATGTCTGCGGTCAAGGCGAAAAATACAATGCTTGAAAAAAAGTTTTTTAAGCTGTTAAGAAAAGAGGGGTTACGTTTCCAAACTCATTATAGCAAAGTTATCGGAAAACCAGACATTGCCTTTCCTTCAAAAAAATTGCTAATCTTTATTGACAGCAACTTCTGGCACGGCTGGCAATATCCCAAGTGGAAGCGTAAACTTACCAGCGATTTCTGGAAGAACAAAATTGAACAAAATCGTAAAAGGGACAAGGAAGTAACTCGTAAATTACGCAAAAATGGCTGGACCGTGTTACGCTTTTGGGAACACCAAATCAAAAAAGACCCAGAAAAATTATTGAATAAAATCAGCCAGCTGGCGCAAAAAAAATGAAAGAACTAATTAAAGAAATCAGGAACTGGAAACTGGGGTATTTTAAATATCTAAAATACAGTTATAAGTTAACCTTGGAACTTTACAGGGGTAGATTTACAAGGGTGGCTTCTGTTTTTAAGAAACGTTTTGGAAGTATAAGAAGAATTACACTTGTTGCAGCGGGTTTAATCATTGGTTGGCTGGCGAACCATTTCGGAATTACGGCGTTAACCGAAGACGTCTTGAATAACTACCTAGTTGCGGTTGGAGCAATGATTGGCGGAACCATCGCCATAATTTATTCAATCTCAATCTTCCTGCTTCAGGGCGTTGCCGACTTATATTCGTCAAAACATTTTGAAGAATATACCAATAATTGGAGAGACCAACTGATTTATGCGGTCGTCATAATCATAGCAGTTGCGTTTTTTGGAAGCGGATTGTTTATCGGGCAGTTGCAAGATATTTCAGTAAATATCAGCCAGCAAATCGTTTTCTGGTCGCTGGGATTGATTGGATTGGTTTTTGCTCTGATAGATTGGCAATATGAGGTAGTGCGTAAAAAAATAAGTCCGTCCAATGCCGTATCATTCCTTCAGAACAAGGGACTGAAGTTTATAGATGAATTGGAAAAAAATGCCAACCGCATAGCCACAATTATAAACTTGCGAGATGACAAGCTCACCGCCGATATGGCAAAAGCGACTGTTTACAATCACATTCTACAACCACATATCAATGACCTTGACCGACAACTGGAAACACTTATTGAAATCGCCCTCAAGCTATCCGACAGACAAGAGACGGAAACGACGAAGCTTACCCTTACCACGGTTCATAATCTGCTTATAAGGTTTTTTGAAGCACGCAAAACATCATCATTGGTCATACCTTCGCAATTAGCGCTACTCGCGGTTGAAAGCGACAGCCAGAGCTTTCTCATAAATAACGTTGAACGTCTTAATAAAGCGGGCAACAAGTTCATCAATGAAAATAAAGATGAAAACGCAACCCACGTCCTAAACATTTATAATTCTCTTGCAACTAAAGCGGCGGATATTTCCTATATCGGCAAACAACGCGACGATAATCCCATACTGGAAGCGTTGGTTGGTTATCTGGGCTATTTGATAGACAGTGGGCAAAGATTTAAAAACATTGAAGTGGTATATCAAGGTTCTCGGGTTCTCGGAGACATAGCAGTTTTGTGCGTTAACAAAGGATTTACGCCAACACTATACGGACTCCAAAAGAAGATTATGGATGTCGCAGTTTTCGGATTAACGGAAAAGCAAAACGTTATCGTTGACAAATGCATTCATAACTATTTGAGAATAATCGGAGAATCTTTTGGAAGTGATAAGCTGGTAAGAAAACACGTTTTTGATGATTCTCTTAAAAACATTGCCGAAATCAGCAATTACTTGTTTACCTTGATGAAATCGGGGTATCTCTCCGATGATTTCACGAATAAAATGACCTTGAGTAAAGGATACGACGAAATGTGGCAATTGTTAGTGGAGATAATGAATCAGTATCCCAAAATAAAAGAAGACAGAGAAAAGCGTCGCTACGTGTATGATGTAATTGAACTTTTTGAAGAAATAAATACAAGTTTAAGAAGATTGTCGGAGAAAATTAAAAATTGCGACAATTTATTAACGGAAAGTGTGGGTCGTTTACTGTTCCAAATAAATGACCTCGTCATTGACTTGATTGGACACGAAGATTTTAAGGGCAAAAAAGACCAACTAATCGCCCGACTAGAGTGGAATATGCATCTTCCATATTGGTTCGTTAATCACTCCGAAAGTTTTGATGGCGGTTCCAATAATTTTCGTTCGCTTGTGGAGAGTGTGGCAAAAACGGGTATACTAATTGCCGAAAAATTGGGGAATAAAAAAATGGTTAAGAGTTGCGCGGATTGCCTGTATTCCATTGCCGAAAAAAGTTTGGAAAGAAATACGGACAAATACGGCTACGATGAGCCAAGATTGATTAAAAAAGCGTGTTATCTTGGAATCCTTGCTCTTAAAAAGGGGTGGGATGAAGTGTCTGCCGAACTTATTCTTAAGATACACAATTTTGAATCAAAGTATTTTACAAAATATTTTTCAAATCTTCCCAGGGGCATAGACCCAGAAAACCATAACGTAGTCGGGTTGCCTCATAAAGACCAACTTTGTCGCGAACTTTTTCGCTGGAGAATGGATTTTGATAGAGAAAAATTAAACGGTGTTTTAAGAATCAGAGATGACGCAGAAGCTATGATGTATTCCTTGATTGAACCGATTGATATTGACCGATTTACGTTTGAAGTATGGGGTAGTTTTCCAGAGGGCAGTCCCATAGAAGAAGAAATAGAACTAAAGCTTGTTCGCAAAAGATTAACAAGTGTTTTGAAAAATATAACTACCAAACTAATTAAAAAATCCGTTCCCAAACAAAAAAGTCCCAAAAAAGAACACAAAAAAAGAAAAGTCCGTAAACATTAAAATGAATGTTATGTAATTAGAGTTATGTAACATTAAGTCCCTCAAAGCACTTAAAAACATTACTTGTTTTGTGCTTGATGTCTATTTCGTCATCATAAACGATTAACATTTCCAAACTTCTGTGGCGGCTGAACTTGCGGACGTCTCGGACTTCAAGAACTGACAGCAGGGCGGTGATGTAATAATGTCTGAAGCCGTGAATGCTTTTATCAATTTCCAGAGATTTTAATAATGCCCCGACCTCACGCTTAATTGTCATCGTGCTCAATCGCTCTTTTTTTCTGTTGCCCAAACTCTTAAACAAAGCTCCGCTACCAGCCCTGTTCAGCTTTATATGCTCCCTTAACGCCCTGACCGTCTCTGGAGCGAGGTGTATTAGCTCTTTGTCATCATTGCCCTTGCCTCGTATGAAAGCCGTAGCATTGGGCAAGCTGATGTCTTTAACATCAAGACGGATTATCTCAATCTGCCGAAGTCCCTGAAAAGCCAAGAGGCAGAACAATGCCTTGAGCCGTGCGCTTCTAGGAGTCATAGGCAAAACTCTGATTTTTCCAACCAATAATTTAATCTCGTCTGCAGTCAATCCTTCTCTTTTGTGCTTTTTGATTTGAGCAAATGTTTTTATGTTTTGCGTTATGTCCGCAGGCAAAATGCCCTGCCTGTTTAATTCCTTAAGAAAAACTCTAGCTGAAGTTAAGTATTTGTTTTTTGTTGAAGCCGTATAATCGACGCGCTTATCAAGGTATCTTTTGAACTCAAGAAAGCTATTGCGACTTAATCCAAGCTCGGCAATACACGACATAAAAAGCCCTATTCGGGCTTTGTAATCTTTTCGTGTCGTCTCGCTTGCGTCCAGTGTATCAAATATCAGTCCCGCCTTTCGTTTTATCTCATCGGGGTCTATTTGTTGTATCAGGTTAAGTTCCATAATATGTGTTCTACTTTAGCTCCTGCCTTGTTGAACGACGGCTCAAGTAAGAGGTGGCGATGGCAGGCGGTATAATCTTTTTCGCTACAAAGGATACAGACCCTTGCCGTTTCAGCCATTTGAACAACCTCGTTTATGGTTTTGTCATAGTCAACATTTACGCCCATACCACCGAGGTTATCGCCACGCCAAAGGTATTGTATGTTTTGCACTTTCAACGCTCGTTGCAGGGCATTTTTGTTGAAATGCGGGCAGTATTTTGAATAGGGTTTGGTTCGGACGTCTATTATTGTATCAATCTTGTTATCTTTGAGCTTGATTAAAAACTCTCCAATAGGACGGTTGCTATGCCCAAAAGTATAAATGATAGGTTTGCTCATAGGTTATATTAAACCTAGCAAGCACCGCCCTTATTGCAATCAAGCTCTGTGGACAGGTTATTTCTTAATCCATTGATTTTTGCAGTTTCGGCATTTGATAGTGCCTTTTTTTACGAAGTAACCGCCGTAAATAGCCAGAGCAATGCCAGCAAGCACGAACGGAATGCCAATCAGAATAAAAGCAAATGGTAGAGATAGAATGGCGAACACTATCCCAGCTCCGATGTATGTTGACCTCAAGCCAGTAGTTTTATACGACTGACAATTCGGACATTGTATTTGTTCCGTTGTCATTTTCATTGTTTAACAGCCACTTTCCGACTGTAAGCGTCGTTTGTTACGCCGCAGGTAATCAAAAAAGGGGCAGCCAGTAACCTGCGTCCCACAATTTCAGATACCACAAGGGCATCCTAGTGGAGGTCCTGACTACCCCATTTTTGGGGACTAGGACTTACCACTTGTGGTTTAATATGAAATTGAGGGACGCAACTATATTATGGCTTAAATTGACGCTATTTGCAATCTGGGGTTGCTAAAAAATCTTCAAAAAATCGGAGTGATTCGGAGTGACGCTCTTAAGACATAAATAAAATAACCCTTATTGTATAAGGATTATTCGGTGCTTAATTTAATTTATTGTATGGGGAAATTAGATTCGGATTTTAGTTTTTGAGGTTTGAGATAAAATTACGTTTCAATTTACACCATTTGCTTTCTCGTCAACTTCACTATCCTATAGTCCTTTGGTAATAATGGAGATTTGCTTTTCAGTTTTTCCTTGATGACCGAATGCTTTTTCAATTTTCTTCAACATTTCTTCATCAAGCTGTTTAGGAGTGTTATTTGTGTCTGCAAAACCCCTTTTTTGCTTAAATCCTTTAAAGTAAGCCATATACGAGTCAGCTGCTTTTGTATTACCATTCATAGCTGGCTTGACCCAACCTCCATAAACCACATCGGGAGTATATTTTATAAAACGGTCTAGTATAAAACCAACTTCATCATAGAAGCCAGACAATTTAGTCCAGTCGGTAAGTGTATCTTTGCTGACTCCGAATTGCTTGGCGAACTCGCTCATTGTTTTTGGGCGTCTTAAACTTTTTGGAATAGCAAACCAGTCAACAAAATTGCGGAGAATTGCCTTTTCCACAATCCTTGTATCGTCTAAATACTTAAATAATTCAGTGCCTGTATTTTCGGATTTTTCGGAGCGTTTTTTCTTTGCTTTTTTTACTTCTTTCGGAGCTTTGGTCTTTGCCATAATTTTATTGCCACGATGGGCTGTTAATCTCTGCGTTGAGAGCGAACCTTTTTAGTAATCAATCTTGGTAATTTCTACTCGTAGCTAAAGTGATTCTTCGGGATTTTAGGTGCGTCTATCTTTACATATACTTACATAGTTCTAATACCAATAAGGTAAAGATAGTAAAGTTAAAATCTTTATTTTATGGGCTTAAAACTGCTTGGTTAAAAGCAGAGCTAATTATTGGTATCGCTTCATTCCAACGAATTACCTCACTTTTCAGGGTGTTCCAATTCAGGTACAATGAGTCTGCCAATTAAAATTCTCTATATTTTACTAACTAATTTTACGCAGGGCTAGGGGACGGCAGAAACCTTTGACTAAATAAAATATGGTACTTTCTGATTATCACAAAAAACATGCTAGTCGTTCTGATGAGGAAACCGATAGGAGGATTTTTGTAAAAGAGCTGGAGTTAAAAAAGATACTATCGGAAACTAATTATAAACCTAGATTTGATACAGTAAGAGTTGCAGTCCTTGGCTGTGCTGATAAAAGATTTGTAAAAAGACACAATACTATATTTGAAAAACTATTTCAAAAAATCGTGGAGCAAATTACTTTTGATATAACCACTGAGCATCTTAAAGGCGAAGACAATATAGTTCAGCACGACATTACTACCCCAATTCCCAACGCTCCATTTGATATAACATTTGGTCACGTTGTCCTTAAGTTTATTGAAACATCAAAACAATGGGATGCACTAAAAAGTGCTTATGACGCTTTGCGTTCTCCTGGGCTGGGCATTTTCGTTTATGACATGGAAGACATAACAACCCAAGCTTCTATTCAAGCCGACGGCTTCTTCTCTGTGCCCGTAGGGATATATAAGAAAAAGCTTACAGAAGAAAATATAAAGTTTAAGGATTTAAGATGGGACATAGTTCTTGATAATGTTCCAATTCCTATCCGTGGACTTAAGGGCGGAGCATTAGTTTTAGAAAAATAAATTACCAATTCCTAACAATGGCGAATGGAGAAACTCCAGTAATCTGCATTAAATGGGTTCTAACTTCGTCCAGTCCACCCTGAAAACGAACAAAGACGAGTGTTGAGCGTAACAATGTGAAGGGCTAATCAACAAAAAACATCATTTGACAAAAATGATGTTTTTTGTTACGGTACCAACAGTGTAGGCGGGTAGCTCAGGTGGTTAAAGTGCAAGACCGATAATCTTGAGGTCGTCCCGCCACGGCGGGATTCCGCCTACTAAACCCATCGGTGGGGGCTTAGCCAAACGGTTAAGGCAACTGGTTTATAACCAGCTTAGCGTCTGATAAACGCGAGATTGGGGGTCGCCCCTACTAAATCGTCCTTTTTTTTGTTTGGGGCGCGTAGCTCAATGGATAGAGCATCTTTTGAGTTGCCCTGTCGTGGCGGGGTGGCGCTTACCATGCCGAGGTGGTGGAATTGGCAGACACAACGGACTTAAAATCCGTTGGGCGAAAGCCCATGCGGGTTCGAGTCCCGCTCTCGGCACCAGCAAATTTATTTGCTGGTTGGGAATCATAGTCTTGGTGAGCCCATAACTCAATGGTAGAGTACCGGACCTTTAATCCGGCAGTCAGAGTTCAAGTCTCTGTGGGCCCACCACCCATCTTATGCGCACAATCAAGTGCGTATTTTTTTGGAATTAAAATCCCCGCCAGTGGCGGGGGG
>Ga0210057_1009501_pt1 | contig 11221 bp, 8 predicted proteins | sample CryGeyCG2114_010_2_FD_183968 | JGI IMG/M metagenome (GOLD analysis project Ga0210057, IMG submission 183968) | Groundwater microbial communities from aquifer - Crystal Geyser CG10_big_fil_rev_8/21/14_0.10 (SPAdes) (version 2) | ecosystem: Environmental > Aquatic > Deep subsurface > Groundwater ...
AAGAGGAAAGCGAGACAGAGCCACATTTTGTTCCTGCAATTTCTGGTGCCTTTATGCTAATGAATTTGGCGCGTTTCAGGGATATTGGCGGCATGGATGAAAAATATTTCTTCCATGTTGAAGATCTGGATTTATGTATGCGAATCTATAAAAAAGGCGGAAAAATATTATATGTTCCGGAAATTCAACCTATACATTTCCGTAGTTCAAGCAAAGTTTCTTCTCTATTTGTACAGAAACATAAAACACTGGGTTTGCTTCGCTATTTTAAGAAGCATTATGAAAATCCTCGACCACCACATTATCCAAAAGCATTTCATCCTTTAAGGTATCGTTTTACAATATTACTTATTTATTTACAGCTTTGGCTTAATAGATTTTTAATAATAATGCGCTCTGCATACGATAAAAACAAATCTAATAGTAAACTTCATAGAGAGAAAAAGATTCAGGAACTTCTTAACGAAGAAACAACCTTGGAAAAGTTATCACTGAAAAAACACGAACCGGTTTTTCTTACAGGCAGCACAGGAAATGTTGGCATAAATATTTTGCGCAGACTTATTGCAAATAACATTGAAACCCATGCGCTTTTTCATTTTAGCGCTATAAATATTGATAAGCCTAATTTAAATTGGGTTCACGGCGATCTTGCTACCGGTTTCCTAAATTTAGAAAATGTAAATGCCAAAACTTTGATTAGCACTACGGAAATTTGGAACTTACCAGAAAGTTTGAGCAAATTTGAAGAAATTGGCATAAAACGCCTGGTTTGTTTCAGTTGCACTTCTTTAGATGGCAAAGCAGAGACAAAAAATATTTATGAGAAAAATGTAGTTGAAAAATTAGAGTGGGGCGAAAAAATGGTTGTGCAGGAATGTACGCGTCTTGGCATAGAATTCACCATATTGCGTCCGACAATGATCTATGGCTATGGGCTTGATCATAACGTAAGCAGGATAGCAAATTTCATAAAGAAACTTCATTTTTTCCCAGTTTATGGTGGTGCAACTGGTTTAAGACAACCAGTTCACTCAGAAGATTTAGCTATTGCTGCTCTGAAAATTATCAATAAACCAAAAACACATGGAAAAACCTATGATCTTCCAGGTAAAACAAGCATTAGCTATAAAGATATGCTTAAAAAGATATTTCCATTTACTGGTAAAAAGGAAAGAATTTTTAAGGTAAGTTTTTTGCCATATGTTTTTGATTTAACCTCATTCTTTGTTGGAAAAAAAGGAATCAATGGTGATATGGCCAGAAGAATGAACCATGATCTTGCATTTGATGGTTCAGAAGCAAAAAAAGATTTTGCGTTTAAATCCAGAGAATTTCTTAATGATGGTAAAAAGGATCTGGGGCTTTAAATGAGCATTCTTGTTACAGGTGCAGCCGGTTTTATAGGTTTCCATGTTAGTCAGGCTCTGCTTGAAAAAGGTGAGGAAGTAATAGGTGTTGATAATCTCAATGATTATTACGAAGTTTCATTAAAAAAAGCTCGCCTAAAACAATTAAAATCCAAGGAAGCTTTTATTTTCCATAATGTTGATATCTCCAATCGCAGAGAAATGATGAAAATTTCATCAGATCACTGGCAGGAAGTTACCCATGTAGTTCATCTTGCCGCACAAGCAGGGGTCAGATATTCACTGGAAAATCCCTTTGCTTATGCTGATAGTAACTTGAACGGACAGCTGGTAATGCTGGAAATATGCCGTAACCTGCCCAAACTGCAACATCTTGTGTATGCCAGCTCCAGCTCGATTTATGGCGGCAACACTAAACTGCCGTTTTCCATCGGGGACAGAACGGACACGCCGGTTTCTTTATATGCTGCTACCAAGAAAGCCGGGGAGCTTATGGCATATTCCTACAGCCATCTCTATGGCATCCCTGCGACAGGACTGAGGTTTTTTACTGTTTATGGCCCATGGGGCAGGCCGGACATGGCTTATTTTTCGTTTACCAAGGCAATTTTCGAAGACCAGCCAATCCGTGTTTTTAATAGTGGTGATATGAAGCGTGATTTTACTTATATAGACGATATAGTCGCCGGAGTTGTCGCCTGTATGAGGAAAAAACCGCAGGAGCACAAGGTTTATAACCTCGGCAACAACCGATCTGAAAAACTGATGGATATGATAGCCATACTGGAGCAGGCTGTTGGCAAAAAAGCCGAGCTTAAAATGGAGAAGATGCAGCCAGGAGACGTTAAAGAAACCTTTGCTAACATCTCTGAAAGCCAGCAAGCATTTGATTTTTCACCAAAAACCACCATCCAGGAAGGCCTTCCCAAGTTTGTTAACTGGTACAAGCAATATTACGGCCTCTAAAAACATTCATTCTTCTCCAACCCTTCATAAAACCTTAATATTTTCTCTTTATAATCAGTCTGATAATTTTTCAGTTAGATGTATTGTTATGGAAGAAAAAAATCAAAATCTGGAATTTTCAGCTCAATTGAGACGTTGGCGAAGTTTGTGGCGCGCAGAAGCAAGTTGGGTTAATGATAAAGATTTTGCTGAAAAGGTCTTAAATCTTAATAGTGACTCCATTTCTGAAGAATTTATAATATCACTAATAGAAGGGCACATTCTAGCTGGGAAAAATCTTTCTTTATACATAGCGGAAGCTGCAGGACACATTCCTAAAGAGGTAGCCAAGTCAAAAGCCGAATTTATTGCTACAGCGGAAAGTGACAGAAAAAAATTTTTCCAGCTTGATATATTAGAAAAAGAAAATGGTGGGTATGTCAGGCTTACACATGAAGAAATAATAAGAAGAGAGAGCGAACAAAAAGAAACAGAAAAACTAGCGCTAGAGAAAATTAATAGAGAAATAAAGGAGAAAGAAGAACAGGCAAAAAAGCAACGCCAGGAAAGACAGAAGAGTATTGAAGAAGAAAGAAAAAAAACAAAGACAAAAGCTTCTGTGCAAAAGAGGGATATTAGAAAGAAAAAAATTGTATTAAAATCAAATGAAGAAAAAGCAGAAAAACAAAAAATAACAAATCCAAAACTCAGAGAGAAAACCTGGCATAAAGAACATGCCGTATTAGGAATTCTGGATGAAAAAAGTGAAAATGATATTTCACTGAAAGAAATGCTTAATCAAGTGGGTATAAGTATTAAAAACCTAATGCCTATATATAGGGCATTGGAAAAAATGAAAATTGCTGACCTTAAGAAAGGCGACGCTACAAATGGTTATTATGAAATTAATCTTGGTGAAATTGATGGACTAAACCTGACAAGGATAAACAAAAATCTTAAAGACATAAATATAAAAATAAGAAAATCCGATGCAAAAATAGTGAGGAATTTATACAGCCCGGTATTTTGCTTAACTGATAATACCGTAACGACCCTGAGAGAAGCATTGCTGCCACCAATAAAAAACCCAGAAGACAAAAATTCCGAAGAAATGGCAGAGTTGCTGGGTATAGGTATCATAAGAGTTAAAGATGCATATAAGAAAATAAGAGAGGCATTTGATAATGCTGTTAAAGATGACAAGAAAACTTTTAAGGTTAATAGCGCCAGATTTTCAAGCAACACTGTAGGGTATAGGCTATTAAAAGCAGGGTCTAGCGGAAGAGAAATAAGTTTTACAGTTGATAAAAAATCTATGCATCAAATAGAGAAAGTTGAGCATATAGAACCTAAAAAAAGTGGAAATTTTGTTACAGTTTCTAACGCTGCAACATTACTAGTTCGTCCTGCAAATTATGGTCACACGTTAAATGTAGACAGAATAGGGGAGCACACAATAAGGAACCTGCTAAATGAAATCAAAAATTCGTATCTAGCAGTTTATAAACAAGCCGAAGAAATAAATAACAAAGTTCCTGAGTTAATAAATGTAAAAGGTCACAAAGTTCCCACCAAATATTTTTCCATGTTTTCTGAAGGGGCTAATCATGCTGTGCTTTTTCACGTTGAAATAAACCCAGAAACAGCAAAGGACATAGCCGTTATATTAAGAAGAATGATAAAAAAAGAACTGAGTAATAGGGTAGCTAATTGGAGGAAAAATTTCCTCGGGGAAAATCCGGAAAATAAAAAACAAGATTCACTTGAACGGTAAGATAAAATTAAACAACCATGGAAAAATCAATTGAAATAATAACACAGGAATTAATTAACTTTGGGAAATTTGCCAGGGTTTATGTTCCTGCACATTCTCTGGCAAAAGTGACTCGCGATCTTTCTGAATTGGTGGGAAAGGAAAATGTTGGTACTGGAGAATTAGCCCCGGTTTCCGTTAGATCATATGAAAATAATAGCTTCAGGTTTGAGAGAAGAGAATTAGTAATTTTTGCTAAATATGATGATATAGAAAAAAATAAGTTAGCTTCATTTTTTAAGGAAGTTCCACAGAACTTATCTTTTCTTTCAATTAATTCTGAGGGAACAGTTCTTAAACGCAATGAATTTTCCGAGTTTATTTCTACACCCCAAAAATTGATGGTTGAAGAAAAGCCCAAAACAACAGAAGCAAAAATAGATTATATTCAGGAAGTGGAAGTTAATGGATCTAAGAAAAGGGAAAAAATAAAGAGCGTAAAAAAAACAGATGTGGAAGTTAAAAGGGCGGCAGTAGCACTAATAAAGGCAGAACAAAAATTCGTTGATAAAAAAGAGAAAGCCTATCAAAAAAAAATAAAGATCGAAAAACAAACAGAAGAAAAAAAGCAATATGAAAGAATAAAGAATTCCGGAAATTATTCAAACAAAGGAGATGTGCTGCTGGAAATTGGCCTTGATGCTAAATATGATATTTCTCGTAGTAGTGCCAGCGCAGTTATTGATGAAATAACAGGAGAATATGCAAGAACCCTTAAAAAAGCAGGTGGAGAGCTATCAAATCTTCCTGCAAATTTTGTAGCAAAAAATAGATATATTATATCTAGTGATTATATCTTCTTACGCAAACTAAGTGAAAGATACAGTAATGGAGAGAAAGATGCCTCTCCATATTACAGAACTGGATTCGCCAATATTGTTCGCCAGATTATGGAGCAGGAATATCTGAGAAAGAAAAATGGTATAAAAAATAAGGAAGAAAAAATAGAAATTATAGAAAGGCCATTCTTAAAGACCAACAGAGAAAAGATACAGGGGAAAGACTATACGTTGGATGAGTTCGGAACCAGAATGCATGTCGAGCAAAATATTTTCAGACCTCTTTATGTGGAACTTGATAAAAAATGGCATGAAATATTAACCAAACCGTCAGAATATATATCTGTTTCAGTAAAAGGAACTGACGGTCCGGTAAAGGGAAAAACTTTGCAGCTTAGCCTGGATTCTAGGAATGTAAATATATGTTTATGCACCACTAGGCCATCTATATGTATTAACGAAAAAGAGATAGAAAACATAAGCAATTCAATGGGAATTATTAAGGAAAAGAAAGATGATTATCTTACCGAAAGAGAGATGATCAGGTATTTGCAATTGAGTAGAGACAGTATCAGTGAAATATATAGTAAATTAAAGAAATTTGACCAAAAACACCCGGAAAAAGAATTTTTTGAAATTAATGGGATAAAGTTTTTTAGGAATAAAGATTTTTATCTTGCAAAAAGCCGCTCAAACAGAGCTATCGTAGTAAGAAAGCAAAGGTCTGATGATATTCTTGTTGCTTTGGGATTAGACCTATTGAAACCAGAGGGCTTTATATCTGCAAGAAACTTACATAATCAGATTACGGGATTTAGCCTGGCTGAAATTAAAAAATCTTTTGAATTAATTGAGCAAAAATCAAAAGAAAGTGGCAAAAATGATGTTTTTGCTGTTGAAGATAAAACTTTTCGTAGAAATGAGTGTGGAAGATATAGAGAGAATGGGGCATCTGACTTTTTTATAAAAGAGAAGAAAACTCATCTGGTTAAAAAGCTTTTGCATGAACATAAGAAGAAGGAATCTGAGTTCCTGACTATTTTTCCTTATTCAGCTACATTGCATGTGGATATGACTACACTTAAAGATAAAGTTTTTGACAAAATCAGAGCACTTGATAAGAAAAAGCCAGAAGCACAAAATTTTATTGAATTAGACGGAACTAAGTTTTTAGAAGGAATAGACGGAGATTATTTTATAAGAAATGGCATACTCTCTGTTAATAAAAACAAAGCAAACTTAATTGATAATATGATGGGCTTGCTGCCAATAAAACCCAGCAATTTTTTGGGCCCTAAAGATGCTGCTAAATATAACAAAATAGACATCTCCTATAGATTTATAGTTGCGTTTCAGGAAATATCTATTTTAGCCAATAATAAGGCTTCTGGTAAAAAAGAGATTAAATGGCAAAGTGTGGTTCTGGAAGAAAATAAAGATTACGGCATATATAGAAATAATGGTAATCAGGCTTTTTATATTAGAAAAGAAAAAACCAAGGAAATAGCTGAAGTTATAAAAGAGCGTTACAAAGGTGTAAAAAAATTCGCTAGCATAATTCACAAAAATGCTAGCAATAACCATGCTTCAAGATAATTAGCCAATTTCTCTTGTTATCCATCCGCCACCCAGAACCCTTGAACCATTATAAGCAACACATGCCTGGCCAGGTGTAATAGATTTTATTGGCTCATGAAGATTTACTTTAGCAACGCCATTTTTGGGCCTATTAATAGTTGCTGGTAATGCTTTTTGTGCAGAACGTAATTTTACTTTTGCTTTAATACCTTCTGCAGGAATTTCTTCAGCCAGCCAGTTAATATCTTTTATAAAAAATTCCTGATTAAATAGTGAAGATTCCGGCCCAACAATTACCTTGTTTGTGTCAGCCTCTATTCGTACCACATAAAGCGGTTCACCAGCAGCTATGCCAAGACCACGCCTTTGGCCAATAGTATAATTAATTATGCCTTCATGTTTTCCCATTACCGCTCCATCTACGTGCACAATTTCTCCACTATCAAGTGCACCTGGGCGTAAACGCTCAACGACTTTTGCATAATTTCCTTCAGGCACGAAACATATATCCTGGCTATCGGGTTTATCTGCAACGGCAAGACCAAAACGTTCAGCAAGTTTCCGTGTTTCAGCTTTTGTCATATTGCCAAGAGGGAAGTGAAGATATTCAAGCTGCTCTTTGGTAGTGGCAAAAAGAAAATAAGCCTGATCTTTTTTATCATCTATGGCAGAGTGTAATTCTGCACCGTTTTCCCCATCTATACGACGAACATAATGGCCAGTTACTAAGGCATCAGCCTCGAGGTCTTTGGCCACTTTAAGAAGGTCACGGAACTTTACACTTTGATTGCATCTTATGCAGGGAATAGGTGTTTCACCACGTATGTAACTATCAGCAAAATCTTCCATGACCTCTTCTTTAAAAAGGCTTTCGTAATTTAATACATAATGAGGAATGCCAAGTTTTTCAGCGACACGTCTTGCATCATGAATATCCTGCCCGGCACAGCATGCCCCTTTTTTCTGCAAGGCCGCGCCAAAATCATAAAGCTGCAAAGTAATACCTATTACTTCATAACCTTTTTCATGCATAAGCGCGGCAACGGCTGAACTATCCACCCCACCAGACATGGCGACAATCACTTTTGTTTCGCTGGGTTTTTTATTAAGAGCCAGCATTTTTTCTTACCTTTTTATATATTGAATGAATAGTTATAGCTATCCAGCTTAGCTGCAGAATAAATGATGCCAGATTAAAAAAACCAAGCAATGATATAATCATTAAAAATGAGCCGATAAGGTTTAGCAGCAGATATTTTATATCATCTTTTGCAACTTTTTCTGTCTGAAACAGAAAATAGGCAAGAAGTATTATTGCTACGCCGAGTAATCCTGCAGCATTCAAAATGTCACCATTTGTTCCGGAAATGTCGATCAACATTTTGCCCTCACATTTTTATAAATAGCGTAAAGGCTTATAGCCATCCAGCATATTTCTATGACAAAAGCAGGCAGGTTCCAGTCTTGATATAATGAAATCATAATAAACAAAGCGCCAAACAGATTAAGCAGATTATAAGTAGGCGAATGGCCTTTTCCCTTTTCCGTTTGTTGCAGAAAATAGGCAATTAATATAAAGGCTGTGCCAACTACCCCAATGACGTTGAATAAAATTTCCATAAGTTCTATATTATGCTTAATTAGAAACAGGCACTTATAATCCCGCAATGCTTTTTATACAAGAAATACAACGAAAAAAGCTAATAGCTCTGCTGGTTCTGGCGAGTCTTGTTTTGTTTCCGTGGACCATCTCTGCTCAGGAAAAGGTGGTACCTTCCTCAAAAGATAATGTGATATTTTCATATTCACCTTTGGTTAAGAATGCTGCTCCTGCAGTTGTGAATATATACACATCTAAACGCGTACAAGTGCGCAGTTCACCGCTTCTGGCTGATCCTTTCTTTGGCCAGTTTTTTGGCGGAAATTCTCTTTTTAACCAAGGCTTGGGCGTAACTCGTGAAAAAGTTGTAAATTCCCTTGGCTCTGGAGTTGTAATTGACCCGGATGGTTTAATAATAACCAATTTTCATGTTGCAGGAGAAGATACAGATATACAGGTTGTGCTTTCTGATAAACGTGAATTCAAAGCCGAACCTGTGCTGATAGATAAAAGAAGTGATCTTGCTTTGCTCAAGGTTGAAACTCACGGAGAAAAACTGCCTTATCTGCAAATAAATGACAGTGATAATCTGGAAGTGGGCGATATAGTCCTTGCTATTGGTAACCCATTTGGAGTTGGGCAGACTGTAACAAGTGGAATAGTTTCCGCTTTGGCAAGAACAACAGTTGGTGTTTCTGATTTTGAATTTTTTATTCAGACGGATGCTTCAATAAATCCCGGAAATTCCGGGGGAGCACTTGTCGATATGAATGGCAAGATGGTTGGAATAAACACTGCTATATACACAAAAACTGGCACTTCTAATGGAATTGGCTTCGCCACACCTTCAATTATGGTCAAAGTTTTGCTGAACAACTATCGGCAGGGCAGTAACAAAGTTCTACGCCCCTGGCTTGGTGCTTCAACGCAAAATCTTACCCAAGATCTTGCAGGTGCTGCTGGTCTTAAAATACCAAGTGGCGTTCTTATTAGAGGTGTATATCCTGGTAGTGCTGCAGAAAAAGCCGGCCTGAAAACCGGTGATATAATAATGAAAATAGATGATTATGATGTCAGCGATGAACAGTCTCTAAAATTCCGTGTAGCCACCTATGCAATAGGTTCAGAGGCTGAATTTACTATTTTGCGCTATGGAAGAGAAAAAGATCTCATAGTAAAAATGGAAGCACCTGGCGAATATCCTCCGCGCGAGACCACTCTGGTTTCTGGTGACAACCCTCTTTCAGGGGCAACAATTGTTAACATTTCACCAGTAGTTGCAGACGAAATGGGAATCAATGATTATAAAGGTGTTATAGTAACTAAAATTGAGAAAGGCAGTGTGGCCGCCCGTTTCATGGCTGCTGGCGATATAGTCATCGGCATAAATGGAGTGGAGCCAAAAAGCGCAAAACATCTTATGAAACTTCTTGATGCCGTAACTCGTGGCTGGAAAGTTCAGCTTCGCCGTGGCGACAAGTTCATAAATATAGATGTAAGAATTTAAATATGGGAAATAATATATCATTAGAACTTCCACTTGCACCAGATGCAGCGGAGGATAAAAACCGTCCACTGGCAGATAGAATGCGCCCGCGTGAATTTTCTGATGTACTGGGGCAGGAGCATTTACTTGCTGAAGGAAACCTATTTGCCAATGATCTGAAACGTAATGTTTTCCCTTCTGTAATATTCTGGGGGCCGGCGGGGTGTGGTAAAACCACACTTGCCCGTCTTGTGGCTGAGCACAGCAACGCAGTTTTTGTTTCTATCTCAGCTATTTCTTCTGCCACTTCTGATTTGCGAGAAATTTTTCAGCAAGCAGAAAATGACAAAGCGGCTGGTAGACGCACAGTTTTGTTGGTAGATGAAATTCATCGTTTTAACCGCTCGCAGCAGGATTTGTTTCTTCCTTATATTGAAAACGGTACAATTATTTTAATTGGAGCTACAACGGAAAACCCTTCATTTGAGCTTAACTCAGCGCTTTTATCCCGTTGCAAAGTGCTTGTTCTCAACCGGCTTGATCACAACACTCTGAAAAAACTTTCCGAACGTGCAGAGGAATTTACAGGAGAAAAATTGCCTCTGGATGAACAGGCAAGAGATACTTTGGCAGCAATGGCGGATGGTGATGGGCGCTATTTGTTGAATATGTGTGAAGAGCTTTTTGCATTGCCGGGAAAGAAAAAATTGAGCAGTGAAGAATTGCTCAAACTTACACAGAAACGCATGCCAATTTATGATAAATCACGTGATGGTCATTATAATCTTATAAGTGCATTACATAAATCATTGCGTGGCAGTGATGTTGATGCGGCGCTTTATTGGTTTGCCAGAATGCTGGATGGTGGAGATGATCCACTTTATATAACACGCAGATTAGTACGTTTTGCTTCTGAAGATATTGGCATTGCCGATCCAAATGCTCTTATCCAGACTCTGGCTGCCAAGGATGCTTATGATTTTCTCGGCAGTCCCGAAGGGGAGCTGGCAATAGCTCAGGTGGTCATTTACCTGGCTACTGCGCCAAAATCTAATGCTGTTTACAATGCCTATAATAAAGTAACAAAAGATGCAAAAAGAAATGGCTCACTTTCTCCGCCAAAACATATACTTAATTCCCCCACAAAACTTATGGAAGAGCAGGGTTATGGAGAGGGTTATATTTATGATCATGATACAGCGGAGGGCTTTTCTGGACAAAATTACTTTCCCGAAGAAATGGAAAGGCGTACATACTACCAGCCTTATGAGAGGGGTTTCGAGCGCGATATCATAAAACGCCTTGAATACTGGAAAAAATTGAGAGAAAAAAAATAACAGCAGTCGTACCAGAATTTCAGCAAGTAGGCTGAAATATCCAGTATCTAAAAAGGTAGCTTGGGGGTCACCTTGTATGTTGATTTCATGACAGAGCAAGAAGTATGAAGAAAAAAACGTTGTTAAAGATTCTAGCCGGTGTCGTGCTTGTTATCACGGCTGGATTGTTTGCCTTTAATTGGTATTGGGAAGAAACGAGCCATCTTTACGCACAATGGGGAAAAGGCGATAGGAAACTTTTTCTGGAAATCCCGCAGGAAACCGTCAAAGCCAAAGATTGCGATGGCTTCCGCAAATGGATGAACGGGTTTTA